>Ga0334895_1001866_pt1 | contig 19638 bp, 20 predicted proteins | sample GraSluR3_MG_7_FD_207229 | JGI IMG/M metagenome (GOLD analysis project Ga0334895, IMG submission 207229) | Sludge microbial communities from methane-producing bioreactor in Wageningen University, Netherlands - Granular Sludge_31_05-R3 | ecosystem: Engineered > Bioreactor > Anaerobic >... | reverse complement strand
GACAACGAGACCAGCTACTACCTGATGAGCGGTTTTGTCTGCTCCTATTCGTTTTAGACTGATGATGCCGGAAGGCCGCGGATGAGACGAGTAAACGCCTGTATTCTGCTGCTATGTGCTGCTGTCGCTCTTTTCGGGCAGAACCGCCAGGGGATCATCCCCTACGATTCTCCTCTGGTGGCGGAACTGGGGATGGTCTACCGGGAACTGGGAATGGCCCTGCCTTCCGATACCGCTCCCTGGACGGAGGCGGAGTTCCTGCTCATGCTGGACCGTGTCTACAATAAAAAAGAGCGGCTCTCCCCCGGGGCAAAGACAATCCTCGCGGGGATCCGGAAGGAGCTCGAGAAAAAGCCCGTCTACACGGAATTCGACGGTGCCCTTGCTGTGGATGCCTCCTTGAGCATCGCCCTGGAGGGCTACCTTGGCCTTATGGGCGACGATGACGACAGGGAATGGCTCAGGGGCTACGGAGAGCGGGAAGCCCTGCTCTTTGTTCCCGTGGAGCTCTACCTGCTGGACAATTTCTACGCCATGACCAGCCTGAGCCTGACCCAGGATTATTTCGCGGTTCTGGACCGGCAGAAAAGCGGCAGCAATGTACCCCTGGGCTTCAACGATCTTGAAAGCATGTACCCTCTGAAAACGGCTCTTTCCGCCGGGGGGGATCACTGGAACATCCGCTTTGCCCGGGATACCCTGAACTGGGGAAGTGGCAAAACGGGTAACCTGCTGCTTGGAGCCAACGGAACGGTCCACGATTTTATCGAGCTGAGCACCTTCTGGAACCGCTTCAAGTTCACCTTTCTGCTGCTGGGCCAGGATACTTCGCTCTGGGATGAGACGACGACATATACCGCCGGGAACGAGACCTTCTTTGCCCCGGTTTACGACAATAAAAATGATGATTTTGCCGATGCCGTTTCAAGCCAGGAGACGGTGCGCAATTTCCTGGCTCATCGGCTGGAGTTCCGTCTCCGGGACAACCTGCGTCTGGTCTTTACCGAAGCGGTCATGTACCAGGACCCGACCCTGCAATTCCGTTACCTGAACCCCATGATGGCCTTCCACAACTGGTACCAGACCGGCAGCGCCAACTACTTTATTACCCTGGAGGCCGATTATCTGCCTCGTCCGGGAGTACGGCTCTACGGGCAGTTCCTGGGAGACCAGATCGCCTTCTACTTTAATCGTCAGGGAGGGACCTACTCGGACGTTCCCGCCGCCATGGGCTACCTGGCGGGGATCGACCTGCAGAAACCTGTTAATGAAGGATACCTCTACGGCGGCCTGGAGTGGGTCAAGCTGGACCCGTACAACTACATAGACCGCTCAGGAATCAATCTCTGGTATCAGCGCCGTATTCTGAGCAACTACCTTGGCGGCCATCAGGCCCTGGTCCTTACACCCCTTGGTTACGAGAAAGGACCGGATTCCATGACCTTCTACGGAGAGTTCGGTTACCTGGTCCCCGGCAGATGGGATGCAAAGCTGAGCGCCGAGTTCTTTGTAAAGGGTGAGAACACCATAACCACAGTCTGGACCGATGAGGACGGTGCCGCGCAGGATGTGACTCCTTCGGGGAGTCATCCGGTACAGACCCTCATCCTCGGCATCGAGGGCGGCATGAACGGCTCCATGCTCGGGATCTCGGACAGCGTCTCGCTGAGTACCGGGGTAAACCTGATCCACGTTGAAAATTTCCTCCACGATCCGGGGAAGGATTTCTGGGACCTGCAGATCTGGTTGTCGGGAAAGTATCGTTTTTAGTACGGTAAACTATTTGTCGCCCCGGAGACCAAATGTTGGTACCTTATGAGTAAGAAATTCCTGAGAATCGGGAGGCTTGCAATGAAGAAAAACATGGGTACCCCGGACCGCGTTATTCGAACGATTCTTGCCCTGCTTGTGGCCGTTCTCTATTTTACGGATCAGATCAGCGGGACCGCCGCAATCATCCTGGGAATAATTGCTGTGGTATTTCTTCTTACCAGTGTCGTATCGTTCTGTCCTCTGTATACCTTTCTTGGAATCGATACCACTGGAAAAAAGAGGGAATAAGGGGTTATATTCTATCTCGGAACTACCACCCTTCAGTTTGAAAGGCGGTTATTGTGGACTTTTATAAAAACCTTCCCTCCGGCGTCTTTATCGGCTCCGTAAGCGCTCTGGAGCTCTATTACGGAAAGGAACTTTCCGAACCGGTGAACCTTGTTCTGCGGGGCAGCCTTGCGGACATAGCCCGGGAATTTGACGATGTCGATTTCCCGGGGATGGACGGTTGCGACGCCGTGGCCCGTTTCGACGGACATGCCTGCTTAATCCGCTGCATCGATGATGATGAGCCTTTTCCCAGAATGCCCTTCTCGGTGCAGAATCTCTTCTATGATCCCAGGCGCAGGGTTTTTCTCGACCCTTTGAATATCTATGTTGACATACGCCGTGGTGAGCCAAGGCTGCTGGACGAAGTCTGCTGCGACGAACAGACCGTTCTGGAAGCTGCCCTGCTCTATTCCCGGTTCAAGTATCCCCGGAACAGCTTCTATAAAGGCCTGGAGTACAACTGGGAGCATATCTCCGTTTACGAGCAGCGTCTGCTTTTATCGCGTATCCTGCGGGGAAAATACGCCCACCGGGGACTGGATATCCTGAAGAGGAGCGGCCTTATACATGCTCTCTGGCCTGAACTGGCCCGCATGGACGCTGCCGAGCATGCGAAGGAGCATCATCCCGAGGGGAATGCCTGGGAACACACGCTGGAGACTTTTCGCTACCGAAAGACCACCGACCTGGCCCTGTCTCTGGGACTCCTGCTTCACGATGCCGGCAAACCTGTTGCAAAGCGGAACGAGGGGAACACCTTCGATCGCCACGCTCAGATAGGATCCGGTATAGCGAGGCGATTTCTGGAACGACTTGAGTTTGAGGATGATCTGCTGGATGAGGTGGTCTTTCTGGTACGGGAACACATGCTTCCCGCCTTTATTCCCCGGCTTCCCACCTACCGAACTGAACGGAGCATGTCCTCTCCCTGGTTTCCCAAGCTCCTGGAGCTCTTTCGCTGCGATCTGTCCTCCACCTTCCGGGGACCGGAAAAATATTACGAAGCCTGTTGCACCTACCGCAGCTTTCTGAAAAACCGGAAGAACCCCTTCAGGACTGCGGAAGGAAAAAAACAGCTGCGGCTCTATGTTGAGTAGGGGATTTGGAACAAAGATAGGGAGGATGGTCAGGATGGGTGTAGAACCTGAGGTTTCTGGGCCTTGGGGTTACGCAATCAGGCAGATCTCCAGTCACAACCACTCCGTGTCCTCCCTCTGCGTTCCTTCGCGTAAACCTCAACTCTTCTGCCGCCTGTCTCCTAATCTTTTGTATCCTGTGTATCTTTGTTCCTGATATAGAAACAAAAAGGGGGACGAAAAGGAGACAGTTATCTGTAAAAAATTGTAGAAGCAGGAGTACATTCCTGATATAATCAAAGAAAATAGGAGTGTACTCCAATGTTTGAAAATGTTTTTGGAACCTACAGACGGCTTCTTGATGGTGTTACCCTGGATACACATCGATACCTCTTTCAACAATTCAAGCTTAAAAACAGACTTACCGGATTAATTGGTCCTCGGGGAACGGGGAAAACAACATTGTTGCTCCAATATATTAAAGAACGGATAGAGGATAAGGATAAATGTCTCTATGTCTCTCTGGATTCGATCTATCTTTCTGCAACAAGTCTGGTATCGCTGGTTGGTGATCTGTACGAATTATATGGTATTCGTTACCTGATTCTCGATGAAGTTCATAAATATCCCAACTGGAACCAGGAGCTCAAGAATATCTATGACTCATATCCGGATATGCAGGTTATTTTCTCGGGAAGCTCAAGTATCGATTTGATCAAGGGAAGTTATGATTTATCCCGTCGGAGTGTCCTGTACCGTTTGAGGGGTCTCTCGTTTCGTGAATATCTGGATTTTATCAGGAAAGCGGAGATAGGGTCGGTAAGCCTGGATTCCTTATTAACTGACAGGGATCGGATAGAATCGGAAGTTGCAGGAATAGAGGGGCTGCGGGGCCATTTTAAACGGTACCTGTCCCATGGCTATTATCCGTTCTTTCTTGAGGATGAATCCAGCTATTTTCAGAAACTGTTCAGAATTATCGAAAAGACTATTTATGAAGATATTCCTCACTATTACAAGCTGAAAACTGAAAATCTTATCTACTTCAAACGGATTCTGGCCTATGTTGCAACGAAAGCTCCGGGAGAATTAAATAGAAATAACATTGCCCGCAACATCGGTCTCGATAATAAAACTGTACAGCATTACCTGACTATCTTGGAAGAAACCGGACTTATTGCAATTCTTGGAGGTTCCAAGGGTGGAGGGGGCCAGTTAAAAGCGATTGAGAAAATATATTTGGAGAATCCAAATCTTTACAACAGTATTTGTGAGGAAATCGGTCATTCTCTCGATACTGGCTCGATCCGGGAAACCTTCTTCCTGGGAATGCTGAGGAATGCCGGATTTAAACCAGTATACAGCACAATTGGAGATTTTCAGGTTGCCGATACAATCTTTGAAATTGGCGGCAGAAACAAATCGCTGAAGCAGATACGCGAAAGACTTGACCCTGCTTTTCTTGTCAAGGATGATATCCTCTATGGAAGCCCATCGGAAATTCCGCTCCATCTTTTCGGATTTCTCTATTAATAATGGAACAAAGATGGGGAGGATAAGCAGGATGGGTGCAGAAACTGAGGTTCCTGAGCCTTGGGAGTTACGCAATTAGGTAAATCTCCAATCACAACCACTCCGCGTCCTCCCTCTGCGTTACTCTGGTTCCTCTGCGTGAACTCAACTCTTCAGGAAAAAATCTCTGTAGGCCCTGTGTCTCAGTGGCGTATCTTTTTGTAGCTTACCCAAAGCTCCGCAGCAAATACTTCTTCAAGGCCTCAAGACTATTCTCCACCACCGTCGACTTCTTTTCGAGTTCCATGACCCCCGCCAGCTGTTCCGGCACGGGAGGCTTTTTCCCGGTGGCCTGCTCCACAATCTCGGTAAACTTACCCGGAGCGGCTGTCCCGAGGCTTATGATCTGCGGTATTTCGCTTCCCCGGTAGGCTTCAAGAAAGCGTCGCGAGGCCAGGTATCCCACCGCGGTATGGGGACACAGGAACACCCCGCTCGCTTTTTCCACCTTTGCGATGGTTTCCAGGGTCTCGGCGTCAGTAACAGTGTCTCCGGTAATGACCGCGCTCATCTCTTCCCAGTCGCCGCCGAAAACAGCCAGGAGCCGTTCGAAGTTGCTGGGATCTCCCACGTCCATGGCGTTGGAATAGGTCTGTACCGAGGAACGGGGGGTGAAAATACTGGATTTCAGATACTCCGGGACCACATCGTTGGCGTTGGTGGCAGCGATAAAGCGCTCCACTTCAAGACCCCAGCTCCAGGCCAGGACTCCTGCAGTCAGGTTCCCGAAATTCCCCGAGGGTACGCAGAAAAGCAGGGGACGCCCATTCCGTGAAACCTGCGCGGCCGCCCATATATAATAGAAGGACTGGGGAAGGAGCCGTCCAAGGTTGATGGAGTTGGCGGAACTCAAGAGAATCCGGTCAATCAGTTCCCTGTCGACAAAGGCCTCTTTTACCATGCGCTGGCAGTCGTCAAAGGAGCCGTTTACTTCCAGGGCGCTTATGTTCCCCCCCAGGGTGGTCAGCTGTTTTTCCTGCAGCGGGCTAACCCGGCCGGAGGGGTAGAGAATAACCACGTCGATGTTGGAGGATCCGTAAAAGGCCCGTGCCACAGCGCTTCCGGTATCCCCGGAGGTGGCGGTGAGTATTACCGCCCGTTCATCCCGGCCTGCGAGGATAGAATCCATTACCGCGGCAAGAAAACTCGCTCCGAAATCCTTGAAGGCGCAGGATGGACCATGAAACAGCTCCAGAATGGAAAGGTTCTCGTCCATCTTCCGCAGGACCGGCGAAAAGGGAAAGGCCCGCTCGCAAACGGCTCTGGCCTCCTCTGCGTTGAACTCCTGGGGCAGCAGCGTGTAGAGGGTACGTGCAGCAATCTCGGTAAAAGGGGTCTCAGAAGAAAAGGATCGAAAGAGCTCCCCCAGATCGGGTACCGCATCGGGATGATACAGTCCTCCATCGGGAGCGAGCCCGCGGAAAACCGCCTCCTTGAAGCTGATCTTCTGTTCCGGCGACCTGGTGCTTGCAAAGGCAAGGGCCATTACAGCGCCTCTTCCAGGAAAGCCTTATGTACCACGTTCAGGGCCGCGGAACGGTCTCTCTGGTGAATTACAAAGCTTATATTACGTTCCGATGATCCCTGGGCTATAGCCAGCACATTGATTCCGGCGTTTCCCAGAGCACTGAAAAGGCGTCCGGAGATTCCGGGGGTTCCCCGCATATTTTCTCCCACTACGGCGATAATCTCCAGTTCCCTGACAAGCTCGATACTCTGAATCATTCTGTAACGCAGTTCCTCCGCCAGCTCTGCTTTCAGCGCGGTCACTGCAGGGGCAGCCTCTTTTTCGCGGCAGACCATACAGATGCTGTGCTCCGAGGACGCCTGGGAGATCATGATTATGTTGACCTTTGCGTCTGCAAGGGCGCTGAATACCCGTGAGGCTACCCCCGGATGCCCAAGCATGCCGCCACCTTCAACGTTGATCAGGGCAACATTCTCTATCGAGGCGATGCCGGTAATGGGAGCTGAACCTCCCCTGGCGCCGGCGGCTATCCGGGTTCCCGGAGCCTGGGGATTCAGGGTGTTTTTTATGTAAATGGAGATGTTCTTGTCCACAGCGGGAATCATGGTATAGGGATGAATTACCTCGGCCCCGAAGTAGGAGAGTTCCATGGCGTCCTCCAGGGATATCTCCGGGAGTACGAAGGCCGACGGAACAAGCCGGGGATCCGCGGAAAGAACACCGTCCACATCGGTCCAGATTTCCACCCGGTCGGCATCCATGGCGGCGCCTATCAGGGATGCGGTATAGTCCGATCCGTTGCGTCCCAGGGTAGTGGTGACTCCCTTTTCGGTGCGGGCGATAAAGCCGGTAACAACGGCAATACCTTCCACCTGTGCGAGGGTCTGGCGGATCAGCGGATAACTGGCTTCAAAATCAACCTTTGCGCTGCCGTGGCTCGAATCGGTAACGATCATGCTGCGGGCATCCACATACTGTGCGGGAGTGCCGCTGGCACTGAGATAGGCGGCAATCAGTCTGCAGTTCAATCGTTCACCGAAGCTCATAAGCATATCCATGGTGCGGGAGGAACATTCCCGAACCAGCTCTACGCCGTGGAGAATGTCGGAAAGCTCATCCAGGAGCGTGTCTAATTCTTGTTCGATGTTTTCCGACCCAATGCCGCCAAAAAGGGCCGCTATGGCCTCTTTCTGGCGCTCCCGGATCTCCTCAACCAGTCGGCGGTAGGCGGGATCGCCTGTTTCCGCCGAGCTTGCTGCATCGATCAGCATATCTGTTATGCCCTTCATGGCGGAGAAAACCAGGACGACCGGCTCCGTAGAAGCGGCATTACGGGCTATATCGCTGACATGTTGTATCTTTTCTGCGTCTTTGACGGAACTTCCGCCGAATTTCATGACCTTCATGGACAATCCTGTTAATCAGTAGTTTGATCTGACTATACAAAATTACCGGGTAAAAAAAAAGAGTGGCACATACCCTTCTTCCTTGGTATGATTTGCATCGTATGACCCCTTTGTACCGGCTTTTCGCGGGTATATGCATAATCATCATCTCACTTCTCTTCTTCCAGTGCAGTACAGCACCTGATACGGTAACGAAGGGGCCTCTGGATGATAAAAATGAGCTTGCACAGGTGCAGAAGGAAGGGGATGCTTCTTCCGGTTCGATAGACGCTGATCCTTCAACCAGTCCATATCGGCAGATACCTTCGGAAAAGGCGGTGCGGGACTTTGCAGCCCGCCTGAATTCCGATATTCGACCGGTTCTTGATCTGAACGGACATCCGCTTGTCGAGGTCTGGCAGGAAGGAGATCGGATTTTTGGAGCCGTTCTCTGCGTACGGAGTGATGAGGAGTTCAGGTATCCCGTCCTGTCCGATCTTTCCCGCATGTACGATTGGGAATCCCGGCAGCTTTTTTACGTCGCAGGCATTCAGGGGTACCGGGGAGAGGTTTCTTTGGCCGATACATTGGAACTGGGGGACTTTCCTGTTATTGACAGATTTTCCGCCGCACCCTTCGGAAGTCCTTCGGCTCCCACGGCCCTCAATGTCGGGTTCCAGACCGGAGAGGGGGGAGAGGAATTTATCCTCTTTTTTGATCAAGGAGGTATAGAATCCCTCAGGCTGCGGCAAAACTCGGCCTCCCATGCTCTTCGACGGGATTTGGACGGCGACGGTATCAATGACGTGCTTCTCTACGAGGCGGTTTATGAAGAGGGCACGGGTAAAGAGACTTTTGTCTCCTGGTACCGCTGGGACGGCACGGGTCTTTCTATCTACGAAACCACAACAATCGTAAGAAGATTGAACGGGTATCTTCGGGAAGCCGCCGATCTGCTGGAGGATCAAAGATTCGACCGTTTTGTGTCCCGCTTTGTCGTATCCCGGGAGGATCCTTCGATCCTGTTGTCTCTTCCCTTCGAAGAGGCTTTTCACAGGATTTTTTCACCCGACCGACAGATGACTGTTCATGTTCCCCTCGACAGGAACGCTTTTTCTTCGATCCGCCGGGTTGCCTTTCCAAATATACTCGAGAATCCCTTCAGTGTTGCTTCGAAGGAGTACTCTGTTGTGCTTCCTGTCCACTTCCTGGCTGATCGGGATTACCGCTACACAATACGCCTTGTAATGGATGCCAATCCCTTCAAGGAGCGTCCCTTTCATTTCGTTCCCCGACAGCCTTGATCAGCATCCAAGGCTAGGATAGATTTCTCAATATGTACAGCTATAAAATAGAAGGAAATATCCCCTTAAAGGGTTCTATAAAAGCCAGCGGAAACAAGAATGCCGCCTTACCCTGCCTGGCCGCTTGTCTGCTCACCGACCAGCCGGTTATTTTGCGGAATATTCCGGACATTGAAGACGTGGCGGTAATGCTGCAGATTCTTACAACCCTGGGAGCAAAGACGGAACAGCGGGGAAACGGTACTGTGGTGGTCTGCTGTGCCGACACTCCGAAATCCGAAGTACCCGCCGATCAGGCCCGGGATATCAGGGCGTCGATTCTCTTCGCCGGCTCCCTGCTGGCCCGGACGGGAAAGGTTCTGCTGCCTCCGCCGGGGGGAGATGTAATCGGCCGCAGACGGCTGGATACCCATTTTATGGCCTTCTCGGAGCTCGGGGCCAGGGTAGAGATTGACGGAATCTTCAAACTCAGTGCCAACAAACTGGTGGGGGCGGACCTTTTTCTGGACGAGGCTTCCGTTACGGCCACGGAAAACGCCCTAATGGCGTCGGTAACGGCGGAGGGCGCCACAGTCATCCGAAACGCCGCCTCCGAACCCCATGTACAGGATTTGTGCAATATGCTGAACTCCATGGGGGCCAGAATCAGCGGGATCGGTTCCAATATCCTGACTATCCAGGGAGTCAGGAAACTCAAAGGCACCGATTTTTCCATTGGCGCGGATTTTATGGAAGTGGGAAGTTTCATCGGTCTCGCGGCGGTCACTCGCGGGGAAATCGAGATTCAGAATGCCAATCCCGAGCATCTGCGCATGACGAAAATCGCTTTCAATAAACTGGGTATCCACTGGGAAACCGACGGAAACACAATCCGGGTTCCTGCGGGTCAGAATATGCGGGTCATGGCGGATCTTGGGGGCATGATTCCTCATATTGACGACGCCCCCTGGCCGGGATTTCCCGCGGACCTTACCAGCATTATTACCGTCGTTGCCACCCAGGTTGAGGGGACGGTACTTGTTCATGAGAAAATGTTCGAATCACGTCTCTTTTTCGTCGACAAGCTTATCGGTATGGGGGCGATGATTGTGCTCTGCGATCCCCACAGGGCGGTGGTTACCGGTCCGTCGCGTCTGCGGGGGGCCGACCTGATTTCTCCCGATGTACGAGCCGGAATGGCCATGGTCCTTGCGGCCCTGTGCGCAGAGGGGACGAGCATGATACATAACGTCTACCAGATCGAGCGGGGCTACGAAAGTCTCTGTGATCGCCTGTCGAACCTGGGTGCAAGGATAGAACGTATTGCCAATCGTTAATCTTTTCCGCGGGACTTAATAATTCTGTCGTGAGCTTCCCGGATTTTCAGGAACGCCTCTCCCGAACTTTTTCTCTGGGATTCGCTCAAGTAAATCCCTGTATCCGGATGAAACTGGGAAGCCAGGTTCTTGTATACCCTCCGTACCTCAGCAAGGTTTGCCCCTGGTTTGAGTCCCAGTATTCGATAGTCTTCTTCCCGGGCCGCAGCATTCTGTTCCGGGGAAGGTGCCTGTGCTTTTTCCTCTTTTCCCGGGGCGGAGTTGCGCTCCCGACCTAGAAAATCAAGGGACATAAGCCCGAGTATCAGGGTAAAAATCAGGCCGAAGAGAAGCGATCCGGATATCAGGAAAATAAGAGCAGCCAGTAAAATGGGTGCTATGAGCAGATGCTTATGCTGCATCATGGGTGCTTTGTCCGGCAAGCAGAATAAGGCTGCCGGTAAAAAGAAGTGCCTGTACGAACAGCATCACGATAAGGCTCAGCAGAAAACCGCTTTGAAGCAGCAGGTAGAGCTGGAGGAGCCGACTGGCATAGAGATACAGGTCGGACAAAATAAAAACAACGATGGGAATTACCGGAAGGAGCGGCACATGATACCAGCGGCGGCCGAAACGGGCACGCAGGGCCCAGCCGATGGCGATGCTCAGGGTCCCGAAGATCAACAGACTGAATGGCCGCATACTCCTCACTATAAGCTCACTTTCCACCGCAGCCGGGTGAAAACCCCGCTCGCCGTATCCTGTGCGCAGAGCAAGAAGCTCATGGAAGTACTGCAGTTTAAGGGAGGATTCGGTCATACTGTAGCCGGGTATCTCGGTAATCGAGGGAGAAAGAGACTTCAGGTTCGAGGGGTTTCCCCGGGGGCTCCCTTCCAGGTAGACCGGTTCATACGCTAGATCCGGGATGCTCCGATGGATTGATTTCAGCATGATAAGCGTACCGTCGGATTCCAGGATTTTACCGGTGGGAACCGTAAAGTGATAGATAAGGTCTCCCTTGGGTGAAATCCCGAGAAATTCTATATCAAAAGCATAGGCAAGGGTTCCGAGAGACACAAAGCGGTTGAAATATACAAACTCCCGCAGCTCGGGTTCCGATCTGTTCAGAAAGAAGATACTGTGACGCCCCGGGACGGGACGTACGTGTTCGGTTTCATCTATAAAAAAGGTTTCCTGCCGAACCCGCTGCAGAGCTTCTGTGCTGAATGTCTGTATGTCCCGGTCCAGGGGATACTCTCTGAGCAATTCCGTAAAGAGATAATAGGCTTGGATGGTATTTCCGCGGTTCAGCTGGCTGTACGCTTCGCGTTTCCGACGGAACAAATCTCCTGTTTCCCGTGCTTCCCTGCTGAACTCTGATTCCTTGATTCTGTTCCAGGCTTCGGCGGCAATTCGTCGGGCATCCTCACGCTGGGGATCGAGCTGCATTGCCATGTCGGCATAATAGTGGGCGGAGTAATAATCCCTGCGTGCCAGGTGTTCCTGTGCAACGGTAGTCAGCTCCGCGGCATCCTGGTTCAGCATTTCCGAACGTCTGGCAGTTCTTTCCTTCGCCTGGATGGCCGCTTCATCTTCCCTGTCGAGCTCCAGATCGGCAGCGGCCTTTTCACGGCGCCCTGAAACCTCTTCATTATCGGGATCGATGGAAAGATAATAATCAAAGTAAGGCAGGGCCTCCTCGAGTCTGTTCTGAAGGAACAGACGATCACCCTCTTTTAAGGAGCCTTCGGCAAAGCGGGTGTTTCCCTTGTACTCTTCGAGCCGCACTCTGAAACCGGGAGCAAAGCCTTCGGCAAGCAGGGTATAGACACTAACAAGAAAGATAAAGAGAAGGAGCGACGTACCGGCTATCCGGTGAAAATTCAGGGAAGAGCCGGCTGCTCCGGATGCTCTGAAGAAGAAGCTGAAGCTGAGCAGAATCGCGGAGATTGTAACAGGCATGAATGCTTCAATTGTTTTTATCCCGGCTTCTGTAAAGACCCATTGCCACAGGTATATGGGAAGAAGTTCCGATGCGGGGAACCGAATAAGACTGAAGAGAAAAAAACCGAGATAAGCCAGGAAGTTAAAAAGAAGAATGACAAGAAAAAGACGGCGACCGACGTTTATCATCTGCCGGCCCCATTTTCCGGAAAGCGGCGGAAAGGAATGAAAATAAGATCCCAGAGAACAAGTGCTGTTCCTGCTCCTGCGAAGATGTAATGCATAAAGTCGATCAGCCTGCGGTTGGGGACAAAGACCTTGAACAGCTCCTGGGCGTCCGGACCCAGCATCAGGGCCGAGAAAAGTACGACGAGTCTTAAGACAAAGAGAAGATAGACAGCATTCAAGAGTGGCCAGGAGGTAAAACGGCCAAAAATCCAGCATGAACTGATCAGAAAACCGAAAGAGGCAATTACAAGAACTGCCTGGTTAAACGATTTGCTGTAGGTATAAGCGAAAAAGGAGCTTATTACCGCAAAATCCCGGAATATTCGTCTGATAATCGGTGGAGCCTGCAGGGCCTCATGGAAGAAAGGATTTTTTGGCACCCTTTCAAGGGACGTTTCTCCTGTGCTTACCATTTGGTCGGAAACCGTTTCGATTCGCCCTGCCGTCAGGTTAATAGTCCCGGAAACGTTCATCATTACCAGGGGAGCGCCTTGAGCAAAGGATTCCTCAATATAGACAGCACCATCCCTGTAGGAATGGATACGGCCAGGAATTTCCACAGGCAGAGATGTTCTGGGCGGCAGGGGCTGATAGGGGCGAAGATATGCGATTTGTATGAAAAGCAGACCGGAAAAACTCAACCATAGAGCAATGAACATTAACCAGGGAAATCCTCTGCTCCCCTGCAGGATCAGTATCAGAATGACCAGCGCCACAAGGGAAGCCGGAACCAGTGCAGCATAGAGACTGCGAAACATGAGATCGGCATGTCCGTACATGCCTGTAATTTTCAGGGGATTCTCGCACCAGCTGTAAACATAGACGCCCAGGGTAAGAATGAAAGCGCATAACAGGTAGATGAGAAGATACTTTACAGGAATGAGAAACGTCCCTTTCACTTTGCTCACTTCGAAACGAATCGTAGCATGAGGACCGTCCCCTGGCAAGCATTCATGAGATAATACGCACAACTTATCCACATCGGATTTCTGGCATACAAGGTAATGTTTGGGAACAAAAATTTACTATTTCTTTGTATAGCGTGCAAAATTGCAATGGAGCTTTTAAAGATTTATCAATAATTCTTGATGGTGTAATGATTTATCAACAGAATGATGTTCTGCCGCTTCGAAAACGGATTCGGCAAAGTACTTATCCTGTATGTATTTAGCTCTTATCCTGAACTTATTCAGAACTTATCCACAATCTATTCAGATCAGCGAAGCATGTAGCCCCCGGGACGGCACGTCAGGATAACGGTTCTGACATCCGGAGGAAGGGCGGCTTTCATTTTTTTCCGTAGTTTTGCGATATGCATGTCAATTGCCCGGGATTCTTTACGGTGGATTCCCCACACAAGATGGGACAGCAGCTCCTTTTCTACCCGTTTTTGCCGGTTTCGCACCAGGGTTCGAAGGATGGTCTCCTCCGCAGGACTCAATACTGCACTGCCGCCGGGGCCAATGCACTCGTTGTTTCTCAGCCGCAGGCTTCCCCAGGGATAGTCAAGGTTGACGGCATTCCGAATCCGCTGTGCCCTGGCCAGCAGTTCCCGCTCGTCCCAGGGTTCCCTGAGATAATCGCTGCATCCGGCCAGAAAACTGCCGGGAAGGCCGTAGGCGGGTCCGTAGATAAAAATGATTTTTCCCGAGAGGGAGGTAACAGACCGCAGCCAGAACAGACAGCTCAGGGGAATAAGGTAGAGGTCGATTCGTGTGTGAATTAGTGGTTCATCGCTGAAACAGAAGGCGATGCCTCTGTTTTGGCGGGCAAAAAGGCTGAGCCGGAGTTCCAGCTTCTCTTCACGGGGGGCCAGGTTGACGAGGAGGCCTCGGGTGCTTACTGGAGAAAACGGGGTACACACAAGATTTTCTGGGAGAGGGTCGGATTTATCTGCTTGCACAGTTTTTACAAATATACTTTTATTGACATTTTAATATAAATCCCGTCCAGGGAACAACAGCGTATCTCCTTTTAGCCCAGAAATACCTGCCCTGAGTTGTCGATGGCCAGAATGGTTTTACACTCGGAGCAGCGAAAACGTCCCGACTTTGTCGCCTTGAGTTTTTTCCCGCAGATCGGGCATTGGAAGATCTTCGGAAAAACATCGGTGGAACCACTCTTTCCGTCGGAATTGAAGAAATCAACAGCTTCGTTCAGATTGTCCTTGATGTTGAAGAACTGGGAAAAACCAAGGAGCTGAAAAACTTCGTATACCTTGGGCTGGATTTCCAGGAGAACCAGATCTCCGCCCCGGGGTTTTACCGCCTTGAGAAACGCGGTAAACGAGCCGATTCCGGTACTGGAAACATAGTTGAGACCGCCGCAGTTGAAAATAAGCTTGGTATAACCGCTTTCAACAGCCCGGGTAACTCTCTTTTGAAAGAAGTTGGAATTATAGGTGTCGATATATCCCGTAAGATACAGCACCAGACATCCGTCGACGGAGTCAACTTTCTGCAGGCGGATCTTGAGGCTGTCGTCCTTTTCGTCGTCAAAACCAGCTACAATGTCGTTATTGCTCATGTGACCTCTTTCATCAGAAATGGATTCCCTCAGACTATGCTAATAGTATAGGGCTCTCCATTCTTTGTCAAATTATTACCACATATTCCCGAAATTACAAGACATTTATCAGGATAATCCGGGAATCCCTATAATCTTTTCATCGGCTAAAGTGGGTTTCATCTTAACTGCTTACTTGACCGGTAATAAGCTAAGGACGTAAGATTATTGCAAAGGGGGGTAAGCTATGCTGCGATCTGTTCTCCTTGTCCTGCTGATTGCTGTATCCGGGGTCTCTGTTTCGGCGGAATCTCCGTTCCAGGCGCTCTCGGAGATCCTGGATCTGGAGGCTTCCCTGAAGGCCGTGAGTACTGATCCGGCGCTTATCGACGAGCTGCGGGATAATCAGCGACTGGTACTCTTTACCGGGACCATTGCCTCGAGACGGGTTATAAACGGCAACGAAGCCGATTTTATCGGTGAGCTGGAGCTGATAGACGGCGAATGGCACGGGACACGCTCGGTCTCCATGTATAAAAGTTATCTTCGGCTCGAAGGACCCCGATATTTCGGCACAATACCGGAAAGACGAAGCCGCCTGCCGGACCCCAGGGAGATCGATACAAACACTCGCTATCTGGTTATCGGTGAAGTTGTCGAACAACGTCGGGAAGATGAAGGCGTTTTTCCTGTTGTCAGAGTGCTGTTTCTGCGGCGGATATAAGCGGATTATTCGTATTTCCTCTGTGCTCAGCTTAACAGCAGGTCTTCTCCGCGTATAATGTCGGATTCCGTTATCAGCGCCGCCCTGGTAAGACATGAGCTGAGCTGCCGTATGTTTCCCGGCCAGTCATGATCAAGTAAACGGTCCATTGCCCGATGGTCCAGCTGTTTTCCTTTCTTCCGCAGCAGGTGATAAGCCAGCAGGGGAATGTCCTCCCTCCGTTCACGCAGGGGAGGAATATGAATGGGCAGGATATTGAGGCGATAGAAAAGGTCCTCCCGAAAGCACTTTTCCGCGACCATTTCTTTCAGGTCCCGGTTGGTGGCGGCTATAAAGCGTGTATCCACGGTAACCGGTTTGTCCGAACCCAGGGGATGAAAGATCCCCTCCTCGATGACCCGCAGCAGTTTGGCCTGATGGTCCATGGGCAGTTCTCCGATTTCGTCCAGAAAAAAACTGCCTCCTTCGCTGAGAATCAGCCCTCCCGCCCGGTCCACGGCCCCCGTATAGGAGCCCGTTTTAGTTCCGAACAGCTCGGATTCAATCAGGGCAGGAGGAATGGCTCCGCAGTTCCGAAAGCAGAACGGCCCCTGCCGGCGGGGAGAAAGTTTATGGATAATCTCCGCTGCAACCCCTTTTCCCGTACCGCTTTCGCCGCTCAGGAGAATGGGCTGGTTGGAGGCGGCAAACTTTTCCATCAGCTGTTTTACCTGCCTTATTGCGGTGCTTTCTCCAAGGAAGCCGCTAAATGCGGAGTTCTCATCGCAGCAGAGGGGCTCCGTGTTTCTGCACAGGATTTCTGTGCAGAGCCTCGAGACTGTACCTGGCTGGGGAGGATCAGGGAGCCAGTCATAGGCGCCAAGTTTCAGGGCTTGCACAATGGAGTTTACCTCTGAACGGGGTGCCAAGGCTATTATTGCCGAAGAAGAGTGCCTCTCGTGAAGTTTCTTGAGGAAGTTCTGCCAATCCTGTATACCGAGATCAAGGACAATAGCGTTGAACGATTCATGATCCCTGCAATTCTCGATGGACCGGCATAGCTCTATACAGGATGTGGACGGCACCATGGCCTCGATGAGTGAGGATGTAAGCGTATTATCTGTAATAATCATCAGCTTCAACATTTTTAACTGGCTCAATACTACACCAGGAATCAGGATTTTGCAAGTTTTTGGTCAGGCCGCGACAGTTATATGATTGACAGGGGGGGCGGCTGCACGCAAGAATAGAGGCAATGATCACTGAACGCCCTCTTCTCGGACTCTTTGACCGCGCCGCCATACAGCGCCTTTTTTTGATTGTTCTCGCAGTTTCCCTGCTTTTTATTGCCGAGATAGGCCTTTATGCCCGGGCTTTTTCCCTCTTTTCCCTGGACCTGGTTCTGGCTGTAACTGCGGGAACCGGTTTTCTGGCCTTCTTCTGGCTCGTGCTGATGGTTCGGCGGCTTCTGAATCGTATTCTCAGGGAAATCCAGACTGGGGTTTACCCGGAACAGCTTATAGTCCGGCTTCTGGGAATAATTGCCGGGGGCATTTTATTATTGCTCCCGGGCTTTATAACAGATGTGCTGGGTCTTGTGATTCTCTTGAGTTTTCTTAAAAGGCTTGCCGGAAGAATACTTCTGGCGGTTTATGGAGAGCGGATCAAAGGGGCCTACGAGTACCTCAAGCTTTCCTGATGCGGGCCGTGAGCATTGCAAGGCTGAAAAACAGGTATCCGAATCCTCTCAGTATACGCCAGGGGCGCTTCAGAAGCAGGGGCAGCAGGTAACGACCCTTCTCCCAGGATTCTCTGGAAATCCTTTTTTTCTTTCCGGCAAAAACCTCAAAGCAGTCGCCGCAGTAGATACATATTCCCTCCGAGAGCCTGTCCCGCTTATCCAGGAGCCATTTTTCACGGCCTTTGATACCCCGCCCGGCAAGAAGCAGCGAAGGTGAAGCCTTGCGAATGGCCAGAAGGATATTCTCCTCCGCCGGTCGCTTGTAGTAGGCTGCGCAGCGGCCTACTATATTGAGGCCCGGAAAAGATGTACGCAGGTTTGACGCGGATATCTGGATATTGCTGTGGGTTGAGCCCAGCAGATAGACGGATTTTCCGTAACGTTCCAGGCATCCCAGGAGTTTGATGATAAAATCAAAGGGCATGTAGGTGGCCGGTACCGGCCGCTTGAGAAAGCGGCATACCCTTCCTGTTCCGCGGGTAACGGGTATCACCAGGCTTGCTTCCTGGAGAATGCGGGCATGCTCATGACTGTGCCGGGCCCGGATAAGGTCCCAGGTCTCCGCCAGAACAATCTGGTGTTTTCCTCCCCGCTCCAGCAGCTCCCTGACTGCAGCGTCGAGGTTCTCCTCCGGCAGGTCATGCACCGGTACGGAAAGAAAATCTATGCGCCGTGTCCCGGCGACTTTAACTGCCATCTCCATGACTCCCGCAGAATAGTCTGTACCACTGCGACAGCGTAAATGGCCGCAGTCTCGGCACGGAGTACGCTGTCTCCCAGGTAGACCGAATCATAATGCAAGGATGAGAAAAGTTCCAGTTCCCTGGTGGAAAAACCGCCCTCAGGACCTATCAAAAGGCCGACCTTCCGGGGTGCAGGGGCAAGCCGTTCGTGTAAACACGAATCGCCCAGGACTTTCTCGTGAAAGTAGAGTACCCTGTCCAGGTCTCCGACGGCTTCCTGCAGGCTCCCATGGCTGATCGGCAGCATAATATCCGGGGGCATCCTTGTCCCGCTCTGCTGCAGGGCTTCCCTGGCGACTTTTTTCCAGCGTTCCTGCTTGCGTCGGAAGTCCTCAGGCTCGAGTCTTACAGTGGAATGGTCGCTAAGTAAGGGGATGATCCTGCGCACTCCGCATTCCGTTGCCTGCCGCACAACCTGGTCCATTCTTTTTCCCCTGGGGATACCAAGGATAAGACTCAGCTGGAAGTCCGCCTCCGGTACTTTTTTGTTCTGCGGACGTATCTTCACAGAGGTGCTTTCGCTGTCCATGGACAGTATGCAGCAGTCAAAGCGTCTGCCGGCGTTGTCGAGGGCCGGGAATTCGATCCCGGGACTCAGGCGCAGCACCCTGCTCAGATAATGGTGTTCCCCGCCGGTCAGAACGAGGTCCTCCTCGCCGGACCAGGAGGGGGGCAGTACAAACTGACGCATCAGGCAGACGTAACAAGCTGCACAAATACCGAGCGGTTTCGAGGTCCGTCAAACTCGGTCAGATAGATTCCCTGCCAGGTACCGAGGGTAAGCCTGCCCTCGTGAACCGGGATTGAAACACTGGGACCCATCATGCTGGTCTTGATGTGGGCCGCCGAATTGCCTTCGGTATGAGCGTAGCCGTCCTGAAAAGGGACAATCCTGTTCAGCTCCATCAGCATGTCCCGCTGCACATCGGGGTCGGCAGCCTCATTTATCGTGACAGCGCAGGTTGTGTGGGGAATGTAGACAAGACATATTCCGTCCTTTACCCCTGCATCCGCGACAAGGCGTTTTACCTGGCTTGTAATATCCATAAAAACCGTCTGATCGCTAGTTTTAATCTTGAAGTTGAGAAAGGGCATAATTAGCGTACCTCCCCGGATTCAAGCATATCCATGGCCTGTTTCAGGACCTTGTCGAATTCCAGATCGTAGACAGGCGGAAAGTCCATGCGGCGGTTGTATTCGCTGCGTATGAGAAAACGGATATCCCGTTCTTCGAGGCGGATCCCCTGTTCCCGGAGTTCGTCAATAAAGGCTTCCACCTTCTCCGGATCTTCCCGGGGATTCTGCTCAACAAAGGAGATGATTGTATTGTTCTCATAAATCTGCTGCAGGGACTCCTGCTCCTCTTTGCTCAACTCCTCCGGAAGGATCTCAAGGTCCGGCTTGACCCCTACCTCATCAACACTGATTCCCGCAGGGGTGTAATAGCGGGCGATGGTCAGCTTGAATCCTGTTTCGCCGAACTCCCGGACCCACTGAACAGATCCCTTGCCATAGGTGGTTTCACCGATCAGGTATCCCCGGCCGGAGTCCTTCATCGCACCGGCGAAGAT
>Ga0334895_1001861_pt1 | contig 19662 bp, 10 predicted proteins | sample GraSluR3_MG_7_FD_207229 | JGI IMG/M metagenome (GOLD analysis project Ga0334895, IMG submission 207229) | Sludge microbial communities from methane-producing bioreactor in Wageningen University, Netherlands - Granular Sludge_31_05-R3 | ecosystem: Engineered > Bioreactor > Anaerobic >... | reverse complement strand
CAAGTCCTGAACCGTCTCAATGCCCGAAACATCCGCAAAAAACCATCCGCAACTTGTAAACATAAGCATCTCGTTGCAAAGCGCCTCCATTATGCGAAGTATAAAAGACCTGTCGTAATCATCAAGACGTTTTTTAGCGTACTTTTTAAAAAATTCATCAATAGCGCGACGTTTCGCCTCGTTTGAAGCGGCGAGAATAATATCTATATAATCATTACGCGCCTTCCAAATATCGTGGATACTCATAGCGAGTTCTCTTGATACGGCTTCAAAGAGAGTTTCCCTTAAAAAATCGAAAGCGTTACGCAAAGGCTCCCGCCATTTCTGATTCCATCCCGCCTGTGCGCCCGTTGAACACCCGCAATCCCGTCTCCATCTGTCAACCCCGTGCGCACAACTCCACGCCGTTCCGAGATTTTCATTACCCTCTTTAAGACGGACATAATCCTGAGGAGGATACATCTCAAGGAAATTTCCGTAATTAGTAAAAATAAAATCCTGTTCCAAATGATTTTCATAAATAAGACGCGCGAGACACATATCGCCGAAAGGCTCGTGATGACCGTAGGTTTCCCCGTCGGTTCCGACATGAACAAGATGGACTTCCTTTTGCGGGTCGTTATGTGCGAGAAGCTCGCCGCGCAGATAATCGACTTTTTGGAGTAAGTGCTGAAAACTGAGCTTTGTCGCTATATCTCCGTAATAGAAGAACACCGCAATTTCACCGTTGGATTCTTTTAATATATACGGTTTCGACGGGTCAATATTATTATGCGAAACGTCAAACCACTCATCGCTGTCCGAATGAACGGGACGAACCGCCTGCGCTTGTGTCGGCGCAAGAATAATGAATTTCATCCCGTAATCTATCAAAAGTTCCGCGACATAATCATTAACGGCGGTTTCGGCAAGCCATATACCCTCGGGACGACGCTTAAAATGATGTTCAAAATGACGGATTCCCCATTCTATTTGGGTAATTTTGTCGTTATTATTGGCAAGCGGCATAATAATATGATTGTAAACCTGCGCTATTGCATTGCCGTGTCCGTTATTTCGGGTTATGCTTTCGTTATCCGCTTCTATAATTTTACGGTAAGTGTAGGGGTCGTTTTTAAGAAGCCAGTCTATAAGCGTAGGTCCGAAATTAAAACTGAAATAATTGTAATTGTTTATAATAGCCTCAATCCTTCCCTGATTATCGAGGACCCGCGATGCGGCATTTGCGGCATAGCATTCCTTGTTTATGCGTTCGTTCCAATCATGGAAATGCCCTGCCGAGGGTTGTCTGTCGATTTCGCCTGTCCATGGGTCTTCGCGGGGAGGCTGATAGAAATGCCCGTGTAGAATTACATAGAGTTTATTGTCAACCATTTTTGAAATATCTCCTTTTACCGGAACGTTATATTATAACAGGTTTTAAAAAATTTCAAGTATTAAAGACTTGCGCTGTTAATGGAGATGACGGATGCGCTTAACCGATACCTACTATTGTAATATCATCGTTTTTTTCTTCGCTACCGATAAAATTTTCTACCTCGTTTATAAGAATATTAACCATATCCATTATTTCCAATTTATTTGCTTTTTCAGTGAATTTAGATTTAATAATATCATTGACTCTGTCCTCTCCGAATTCATTATCGTTTTTGTCGAATTCCTCAAAAAGTCCGTCCGTAAAGAGGATTATTTTATCTCCGGGGGTAAAGTCATGTTCAACTAAGTTATAATTATTGCCGACAAAAGTTCCCGCCATTTTTCCCGTGGAATTGAGTTTTATGACTTTTTTGTTGCTTATAAGGTATTGTGTCGGATGGCCTGCCGAGGCGTATCGAATTTTTTTATCGTTCAAATCAATATCAAGAACTATACAGGTGAAAAAGACTTCAAGGGATTTGTATGTATATATAATTTCGTTATTCATAATTTCGAGTAGTTCGGAGGGGAGAGTAATCAGGGTTTTGACTCTTTCGTATTCGCCTTTAAGAAGCATAGTCATTAAAGCCGCCTGAACCCCGTGTCCCGTTGCATCCGCTACAAAAATACGGATAATGCCGGGCGCAAACTCAAAAACGTCATAAAAATCTCCGCCGACTTCCGTCATAGGCGCGTAATATATTGCAAAATTGATACCGAGAATGTGGGAAATATTTTTCGGCAGGATATTTTCCTGTATTCGTTTGGCAAGTCTCAGGTCGGTTTTTATACTTCCGTAAGCGTCTCTAAGTTGACGGGAACGTTCCTCAACCTCTTTTTCAAGATTTTGGTAAAGGGAAGCGTTTTCTATTGCGATTGCCGCCTGCGTCATAAATACGCTTAATATATCCTCATCTTCTATTGTAAACACCGAGCTTGAAAGCGGGTTGTCGAGGTAACATACGCCGATAACTTTTTCATGACGCTTTATGGGAATACATAAAACCGACTTAAGATGATACATCACAACGCTTTCATTTAATAAAAAATCCTCCTCCTGTTCGGCGTTGGAAGTTATCATACTTTTTCCGCTCTTGTAAACTTTATCGACTATATGCTTGGAATATTGCGGGATAGCGGATTCTATAATATCTTTGCTCGCCCTGATTTCAAGGTTGTCGGATTGTTTGTCTTTCAGGAACAGGTATATGCGTTGAGCGCCGGTAACCTCTATGGCTTTTGCCATAATATGCTCTAAGAGTTCGTCAAGGTTTAGGATAGAACTTATGTCCTGATTGATATTTATGATGGAAGTAAGACGCTGTTTAATCTGGAGTTTTTCTATTGCCGATGATTGTTCCTCGTGGATACCGAGCATTTCACCGATTTTTTTAAGCAGGTATTTTGATTCTATTTCCTTCAAAATACGGTAAGCGGATTCCAAGCGTTTTTGGGCTTCTTTCTCATTGTTTAATTGTTTAAGAAGTATTGCGTATTGGTATAGAGTTATTGCGATTTCGTATTTACGATTTCTTTTGGAGTTTTCGTTAAGGCTTGCTTTAAAGTAGTGTTCAGCCTTTTTAAAATTTCCGGTAGTGCGGTAGAACTGCCCGGCAATTCTAAGTGCTTTGCCGTAGTGTGTTTTCCAGTTTTTTGTTTTGCTAACGGCGAGATATTTTAATTTCCGGGCCTTTTTAAGATACGCTTTTCGTTTTTTGATATTAATTTCGTCCCTGTATAAACCTACATAAGCCTCCAACAAATCGGGGTAAAGAACGTTGACATATTGGTCCATCAGCCGGTATTTTTCGTTGATACGTTTTGCCTCGACAAGATTTTTTACAGCTTCTTCGTAATCGCCGAGGATTATTTTTTGCTGGGAGAGATATATAAGATTGATGCAATAGTTAAGCCAGACATTATTTTCCCGCGCGCACTCGCGGGCTTTTTTTGCCCATTGGGTAGCCAACGCAAATTCCCCTTGCTCGTTATTTAACCAAACGAAATCGGAATAAGCCCCGCTTTTCCCGGCATCATCGAATATTTTTTCGCAAATTCTTATATATTTATGCAGATAATCAAGGCATTTATGATACTGCCCAAGATAGAGATAATTTAATTCCAATCCCTGAACACCCATCCCGTATTCCCAAATATCGCCTATTTTTTCAAATATTTCTATGCTCATATTGAAATAACGGGTGCTTTCCTCAAATTCACCCATCCATTGGTAACAGTATCCTATCCACTGATAAGCCTGTCCAATCCCCCATTCATCGTTAAGTTCCTTGCGTATAGCAAGGCTTTTATTGTGCAGTTTCAGCGACCATCCGAATAACCCTATTGCCATAATCAGCGAGGCAAAAGCTCCCATAGTGGAGCCGAGTTCTTTGGATTTTCCCATCCTTATACGGGAGATATTATATGTTCTCATTGCCGAGCGGACAAATTTTGTCAGGTCGTTTCTTATGTATGTCCAGGATAAGGAAAGATAAAACGCGATAATAAGTTGGTCTTTTTGGAAAGCGTAACTTTTTGTATCGCGATTTTTTCGTATGGATATGGGATAAAATATAAATGCGAAAACGGATTTGATAATCTCAATAATCATGGATAAAATAGTGCCGCTTTTGCTTAGGGTAAGGGTTTCACCGAGAAGCCGTAAGCCTTCCTGCCCGTATTTTTCGCATATTTCAAAATTGCCTTTTTTGGTGAAAGCGGAACATATCTTTTCATAAATTTGAGCTTTTTCGAGTTTAGTTTTTTTGTATGGAAGTATTGATTTAAAAAGCTCAATAGAGCGGTCAAACTCGCCTGAAATCAGGCTTAATTCGCCTAACTGTTCTATACAATTAATCCAAACCGGGGAACGTTTTCTTCCTTCGGCTTCAATAACGTCTATCGCTTTGGAAAAATAATATATAGCATCTTTGTTTGCATGCAAATTTTTGGCAAGGTTTGCCGCGGGGACTAAATATTGAAGCAGTTTTTGACTTTTACCCGCCTCAATATAATGAGTAACAATATCAAACAGGCGTTTATCTTCAAAATCAGTCAGTTGTTTTTCCATAATTTCCGCAGTTTTAAGATGGATAATCCGTTTTTCTTCGCGGGTTAAGAGTTTTCCGAATGCTTCTTTAATCCTTTCGTGAGTAAAAATGACCTCGCCTTTTATGTTTTTGTCCCATTCCACAAGTTGTAAATCCGACGCTTTTTCTATTAACTCCACTATTTCCTGATTGGTTATGTTAATATTGAGAGATTTTTCCTTACTGATTTCAAACAGGAAGTCAATTTCAAAATTTTTCCCGATAGCTGAAGCATAGGACAGAATTTTTTTCTTTTTTTCCGCAAGCATATTTATTCGTTTAAGTATTATATCTATTATCGCAGTCGAAATCTCAATATTTTTGATAGCCTCCTTGTCCATACTCCATCGGTTACGACGTTTATAGATTGAACCGCTGTCTATTAATTGTTTCAAGAGTTCAATGGCGAAAAGCGGGTTTCCTTTACTTTTTTGGAATATGAAATCCGAAATGCCGTGAATATCCTTTTCGTTTTGGAAAAGTATTCCCGCAATAAGCCTGTTCATCTCTTTGTTGTTTAAAGCCTCAAGTTTAATTTCTTCTATATTAATATTATTTCCGGTAATTTCTTCGCGAAACTTTGTCAAGTTACCGGATTTGTATAAGCCGTCCTCGCGGGAAATTGCGATAATAAAAAGAGGGTAATGGTCAATATCCTGTATTAATTCATAAAATAAGGATAAACTCGCATTATCAGCCCAATGTATATCGTCAATAGTGAGCGCCATACCGCCTTCGATTTTGGCAATATCCTTGAAAAATTGAGATATGACACCGAGAAACCTGCGGTTTTCCCGTTCGGGTTCAAGAGAAACAAGTTTCGGAACGGAATCAATAAGGCATTTTGCTTCAGGACAAAAATCTATAATAATTTTACCGAGTTCTCCTGCTTTTTTGTTTATTTGAAATTTTATTTGTTTTTGTTTTTCCGATGAGTATTTCTCAAATATTTGAATATAATTTACAAGCGCCTCTTTGAATGGGATATAAGGAATATTATTTTTGGCGGCAAAACATCTTGAACCGATAAAAATCCCGTTTTTCATAATAACGAATTTTTTAATTTCTTCTATTATGCGCGATTTGCCGAACCCTTCTTCACCGCTAAGAAAACAGAACGCTCCCATCCCGCCGATACTTTCCGCGCATAGTTTTTTTAAACGGTTAATTTCTTTTTCCCTGCCTACAAGCATTGTTGTAAACGAAAGATTTAAAGCGGAATCGCTTTTGGCGATAATAAAACCCTCTTTGCCCTGACGAAGTTTTTTTAAGTCCGCCAATAAACCCTTTCCGCTTTGATAACGGTTTTCCGGCTCTTTTTCCATCAGCTTGAGGATAATCTTTTCAAGTGTCGGGGATATTCCCTTGTTTATATCCGATGGGCGTGCGGGGATTTGCGCTATATGCTGATGGATAATTGAGTTTATGTCCTTTCCTTTAAAGGGAAGTTCGCCCGTCAAAAGCTCATAAGCGATAATGCCGAGTGAATACAAATCACTTCGTTCATCAACCTTGCGCTTCAGTATTCCGCTTTGTTCGGGAGACATATAACTGAAAGTTCCGACTATCTCATCGCTTGCCGTTATCTCGTTAAAGTCCTTCATCTGCGCGAGTCCGAAGTCGATAATCTTGATTTTATATTCATAGTCGTTTTTTATACACATAATATTACCCGGCTTGAGGTCACGATGGATTATTCCCTTGGAATGTATATAATCAAGAGCCGCGGCAATTTGCTCGATAATGTCCAATGCTTTATTAATGTCGAAGGGGTGCTTTTTTTGTATAATGCTATATAAACTTTCTCCCTCAATGTATTCCATTACTATATAGTGTAAGCCGTCCGTTTCTCCTATATCGAAAGTCTTGACAATGTTCTGATGTTCAAACCGTGATACTGTGGTTGCTTCCGTGCGAAAACGAATTAAATCCTCTAAACGGTGCGATGTGGTTTTGCTTTTAAGAAACTTGATTGAAATTGGGGTCTTGTCCTTGTCATACGCAAGATAGATTTTACTCATACCCCCGTCGCCAATCTCACTGTTTATTTTGTATCGACCGTTTATGGTTTTGCCCACCAAATTCAAACCGAACACCTCTTCAAAATTTATTATTCTTTACGTTATAATTATACAATATTTTCAAATAAAATACTATGCTTAAATCATTTTAGATAAATTATTTTGTTTGTGCTTGGATATATTAATATAATTATCGCGTAAAAAGAGTAATATTTATAAACGTATGTTTAGTTACAAAATATGCTTTTAAATTAAATTCATTAAGAAATTTTTCTTGACTTTGTCCAAAGAAAAATTATAATAACTGGGGAATAAATATGGGAGAATTTCTTTTGATTAAATCCGTCTTTTTATCGACACTGCTCCTTGCATTGTTTACACCCAACCTGTCTTTCGGCGCATCCTTTCGGACAATAGTTCTTGAAAATTATCACGAAAAAATTGTTATAGGAACTAATATACAATATCTTGAGGACATAGACGGCGAACTTACCATAAATGATATTTTAGAAGGCAACGTTATCTGGAACCAAAGTCAGGCGGATAAACTCAATTTCGGTTATACGCCTTCAGTATATTGGATGAGATTTAGTATCAGTAACGCTTCGTCTTTTGTTGAGGATTGGATTTTGGATATAGAGAATTTTTTTATAGACGAGGCAATGCTTTATATTCCCGCAAACGACGGATTTGATATAAAAGCCGCCGGATATGATTATCCTATCTCGCACAAGGAGATACGCCACAGGAATATCGTTTTTTATCTAAACCCTGCAGTTAATAAGGAAATTATCTATTACGTGCGGTTTCGTTCTGAGGCTACAATGAATCTGCCGATTTCGGTAAGAAGACGTGATACTTTTTTTATCTGGGCGCATAATGAAAACTTTATATGGGGAATATTTTTCGGGATAGTCTTTATTATGGTCATATATAATCTCATTTTTTCTTTCTTTATAAAAGAACCCTCTTATTTGCATTATGTTTTGGGTATAGGAAGCTATTTGATTTATATGCTTTTTATCAAAGGTATTGTGTATGAATATTTTTCGGATATTGCGCCGTTTTTGTTCAAAGGATTTTTCAGGGGTTTAGGCCCTCTTTTCGGCGCGGTAGGGATGTTTTGGGGTATTAAATTTACGCAGAGCTTTCTTTTTACAAAGGAAAAAGCTCCGGTAGTCCATAAAGTATTGAATATCGTTCTTATTCCCACAATTATATTTATGATTTCGTCTATTACGCTTCCGTATAGAGTGACGGCGGTTATAGGTAATTCGACAGCCGTTATATGGGCGATTGCGGTCATCTTTACGAGCATATTTCTTGCTGCAAAGGGTAATGATAACGCTAAATTTTTTCTTGTAGTTCACGGGTTATTGGTTATCGGGGTAACGCTTCACTCATTAAGAGCGCTCGGCGTTCTGCCTCATACGTTTATAACCAATTACGGGAATCAAATAGGTTTTGCCCTTAGCGCCGTTGTGCTTTCTGTCGGGCTTGCAAACAGTTTCCACAGGATGCGTTTGGAAAAAGAACAGGCACAGGCAGAAGGACTTGAATATCTCAAGCGCGTTAAAGAGCTTCAGGATACTTTCGTTGAATATCTTGAGGCTAAGGTTGAAGAGAGAACGGAAAAACTTAATACGGCGTATGAAACCCTGAAACATAAGGATATGTTACTCAGACAGGATTTATCTCTCGCAAGCAAGTTGCAGGAGAGTCTTTTACCCAAAAAAGCCGGCAGTTTCGGGAGACTTAATATTACCGTTAAATACCTTCCTATGGATGAGGTCGGCGGGGATTTGTATGATATTTTCGAGGTAAAATCCGGGGTTTACAGGCTTTTTCTTGCCGATGCAACCGGGCATGGGGTGCAGGCGGCGCTTGCTACTATGCTTATGAAAAGTGAATATGAATCCGTGAAAAAGGTCATTATCCATCCTTCCGAGGCTTTGGAATTGCTTAACTCAATTTTCCTCAGCACTTATTCGCAACTTCCTTTTTTCTTTACTTGTATTGTTTTGGATATTGATTTGGAAAGAGGAAAAATCAAATACGCATCGGCAGGCCATCCAAAACAGTTAATTTTCAGCAAGCACGGCATAAAAGAAATCCAATCAACGGGAGGTCCTATCGGCATTACCGAAGATGCTTCTTTTGATATGAAGGAAATCGACTTTCGTAAAGATGACCGGATTTTACTTTTTTCCGATGGGATTTATGAGCAGTTTAACCTTAAAGAACGTGAGTTTGGTTACGGGAGAATGAGAGAGTTTGTTGAGGTTAATAAGAATTTTGCAATAAACCGTCTTGTGGATATGTTGATAGAAGAGGTTACTTGCTTTATAGGCGAAGCGGAAAAGAATGACGATATAACCGTTATTGCCGTAGAACAGCGTGTTTAGCCGAAAAGCGACGGACTATCGTTTTTGCCGGGGTGTTTGTGCCCGAGATGGTCATAAGCAAGCCGTGAGGCTACCCTGCCGCGTGGTGTGCGTTTAATGAATCCCGACTGGATTAAAAACGGCTCGTTGACATCCTCTATGGTTTCGGTTTCCTCGTTAAGCGCAGCCCCGATAGCGGACAACCCCACGGGTCCCCCCTCATAATGTTCAATTATTATATTCAGTATCTTACGGTCAACAACGTTCAGACCGCTTTTATCAATCTCAAGTTTTAGCAGGGCGTAATCGGCAAACTCGAGGTCAACTAAGTTTTTGTTTTCAACAAGCGCAAAATCGCTTACCCGTTTTAACAGACGGTTTGCTATACGCGGCGTTCCTCTTGAGCGGGATGCTATTTCCAAAGCGCCTTCGGGGTTGATTTTAATTTTAAGTATCTTGGCGGAACGGTTGACGATTTTTTCAAGCTCATCGGGAGAATAAAAATCAAGGCGTTCTATAATGCCGAAACGTGAGCGTAGCGGCGAGGATATTGCGCCGATACGGGTTGTCGCTCCGATAAGCGTAAAATGGGGCAGGGTAATACGCAAAGTCCTTGCCCCCGTCCCCTCGCCTATAACTATATCCACTTTGAAATCTTCCATAGCGGGATAAAGCACCTCCTCAAGGACTTTTTTGAGACGGTGTATCTCGTCTATGAAAAGAATGTCCCCCTCCTCAAGCGTGGTTAAAATTGCCATAAGGTCGCCCTGTTTTTCTATTGCCGGCGCGGAGGTGATTTTGATTTTGCTTGTCAACTCATTGGATATAATTTTGGCGAGCGTTGTTTTGCCGAGCCCCGGAGGACCGTAAAGAAGGGTGTGGTCAAGCGGAGACTTACGGATTTTTGCCGCTTTTACGAACACTTTTATATTTTCCTTGACCGTTTTTTGCCCTACGAAATCGGAAAAACTCTCCGGTCGGAGGTTTTCATCCAAGTCTTCGTTTGTTTCGCGGGGATTTGTTATTTTTTCGTCTATCATAGGGTTTCCTTTTTTACTATGTAGTATATTATACAAAGAATTTTTTATTTAAACAAGCCAATAGCCGAGAATTATTGAAACGGAAAATAACCTAAATTTGTTTTAATTTGTAAATTAGCATATAATTATATAGAATATATTTTTTTAATACAAGAATCTATCTAAATTAGCGCTCAAGGGGTGAAAAATGAAAATATCGACCCGTTTTTCTATTGTAAACGCAATCAATTTGCTGGTTATGGCATTCTTATTGACTTCCGTTATGCTTTATTCTTTTGATAGAATCTATGAGAAAATTATTGCAGATTACCGTGTGCGTATGATTGAGGAAAAAAAACAGGCTTTGATTGATATGGCGGAAATTGCGGTTACTTCGATTGCTCAAATCCACAAAGATTCGGATGGAATGGGTAGGGAAGAAGCTCAAAAGAGAGCTATGGATGTTATTAAAAGTATGAGATATGATGAAGGTGTCGGGTATTTTTGGATTAACGACACATCAAGACCTGTTCCTAAAATGATAATGCATCCGGTAGAAACTTCGCTTAACGAACGGGTGATGGATATGCCTGAATTTTATACCGCTATGGGCGAGGGGAAAAATCTGTTTGTTGCCGCGCTTGAGGTTACCGCTGAAAATGGCGAGGGTTTTATCGATTATTTGTGGAGCAAACCGACCCCTCAAGGTATTATCAATGATGTTCCGAAGCTGTCTTATGTGAAGTTGTTTGAGCCCTGGAGATGGATAATAGGAACGGGCGTTTATATAGATGATATAGATGCGGATGTTGTAGATTTTGCAAAAGAGACTGAGGGAGAAATGATATTGGTTTTGATAATTGTTTTGGTTGTAGCCGCTATTGTTATAGCCTTATCTTTTATCGTTTACAGCCTGTTTACCCGAAAATCTTTGATGTCGATAAATTTCGTAAACAAAGCCCTTGAAAATATATCATCACAAACACAAAAAGCGAATTTAAGGCAGAGTATCCAATCCAAGTTTAACGATGAGATAGGGCAGACCATAAACTTTTTCAATAAATTTATCCGAAGACTGAATAACGACATCTTACAGGTAAAAACCGCATCGCAGCATTTAAGCGAATCATCGCAAAATCTGCACAATATCCTTGAAACGAAGGTCAGTGAAAATATACACGGGATTGAGGATAGTATCAGGGAGATTAATTCGCAAACCCAGACCCAGACAAGCGCGGTTGAAGAGGTAAACGCTACGCTTGAGGAATTTATACGGAATATCGATTCGATAGCTCTGAATATAGAGCGTCAGTCGGCGGCGGTGGAGGAAAGCGCCAGCGCCATCGAAGAAATGTCGCGTAATATCGAAAGTTCTACGGTTACCGCAGGCAAAACCCGCGGTATTTCCAAAAACCTAAATTCAATGGCAAATGAGGGCGGTAAGGCGGTTAAGGACAGTATATCTTCCATCAGGACGGTTTCCGAGTATTCACAGCAGATTTTGAAGATGCTGAAACTTATAACGGATATTTCCAAGCAGACAAACCTGCTCGCAATGAACGCATCTATTGAAGCGGCGCATGCCGGGGAAGCCGGTAAGGGGTTTGCTATTGTTGCCGATGAGATAAGACGTCTTTCCGAGAATACCAATAAGAACGCCAAGGATATCGGCGAGGTTGTCGGGACTATTGTTCAAAAAATCGAGGATTCCGTTAAACTTGCGGAAAAGGCGGGTATCGGGCTTGATATGATAATGGCTTATTCACATCAAAACGTCCAGAGTTCGACCGAATTAAATACCATTATGGAGGAGCAAAGCCACTCTGCGCAGGAAATTCTGCATTCAATACAGGATATTGTGGAGATTACCGAAGAGATTAGAGCATCTATGGAAGAGCAGAAAGTCGGGACAAACGAGTTTTCCGAAACTATGCGAAATCTGCGGGATATTTCACTTGATTCCAAAGAAAGTATCGGGCATCATAGCGAAAGCACCGATGATTTACTATCCTCGTTTAGCACTATTAAGGAAATAGCAAACGCCAATTTGACTATGATAGAATCGCTTAAAGAATTAATCGGAAGGTTTGAGCTTGATGAAAACCCCGGAGAAATCAAGGATTCCGATGAAACCTCTATGAAACTTGTCGAATAATTTATTTGCAGTGAAATTCCTCGAGGTCGCATTTGTTTAGTAGCTTAATCTCCACGATAAGATAAATAAGCGTGATTACAGCGGAAAGCAAATCGGAAATCGGGAAAGCTATCCAAACGCCGTTAATACCGAAAATCCTCGGTAAAATCAGGATAAGAGGGATAATAAAAATAACCTGCCTTGACAAGGTGAGTATCATAGCGGGGAGAGCTTTTCCGAGAGCCTGAAAAAGCGAAGCGGAAACTATCTGGAAACCGACAAGCGGCATCAACATAACGATAATCCTAAGCGCCGGTATTCCCATCTCAAGCAACGGAGCCAACTCCTCTTTATTACCCCCGAAAATCGACATAATTTGACCGGGAAAAATCATAAGCAAAGCCGAACCGACAACGGAAATAACGCTTGCCCATAATATTGCTAATTTAAGGCTTTCCTTAACGCGGGAATGTTGTTTAGCCCCGTAGTTGTATCCAGCTATGGGCTGAAAACCCTGATATATACCGAAAATAGGCATCATCATAAACGATATAAGACGGAAAGCGATACCGAAAAACGTAACACCGATTTCTCCTCCGTAATACACCAACGCATTGTTAAGTATGGCAACCATTATACTTCCTGCAATTTGACGGACAAACGAAGCGCCGCCGACCTTGACTATTTCTTTCATTACCGCCATCCGGGGAAAAAGATTTTCCATCCTTAGATGCAGTTCGCTTTTACCGCCTTGAAGATATGCAAAGAGATAGACCGAAGTTGCAAGCTGGGAAATTAATGTGGCAAGAGCCGCGCCTTTTACCCCCATATTTAGTCCGAATATGAAAATCGGGTCGAGAATTATATTGAGCAAAGCTCCGACAAGCATAGTTCCCATCGCAACGTTGGCGTTACCCTCCGCGCGAACGGCATTGTTTGTGGTAACGGAGAATGATATAAGCGGGATACCCCAGAGTATCACGGAAAAATATTCTTTAGCGTAAGTCATCAGGGTTTCCGTTTTAGCGCCGAAAATATCGAGGATATTATCGAAAAAGAGAAAGCTTATAATTGTAAAGAGGATACCTATTGCAAGGGAAGCCCCGACCATATTGCCCAAGGTTTTCGAGGCGAGTTCTTTATTTTTAGCGCCTAATGCGCGTGAAATCAACGAGGAGCCTCCGATACCAAGCCCGATACCTATTGCCATTATAATAACCTGAATAGGAAAGACAATGGCGATACCCCCGATAGCATTCATACCAACGCCTTGTCCTACAAAGATTGTATCAACGAGGTTGTAAGTAGCCTGAACCAGCATACCGACCATTGCCGGTAGTGATAGTTTAATCAGGAGTTTGCCGATTTTTTCATTTCCAAGTATATGAGAACCTTTATGCATAAAAATCTCCGTTTATTCAGCCTGAAGAATTTGCGATATTTCTTCAAGAGTATTTATAGCGTCTTTAAATCTTTGAATATCGGTTTCGGATAAAATGTCTAATTTTTTCCTAATATGATTATCAATTTTTTTTTCGATTTCCCGTGCAATGGTTTGTCCTTTATCCGTAAGTTCGATAAAGACTTTGCGGCGGTCAAGTTGGTCTCGGGTCCGTATAACAAAACTTAGGTCTATAAGTTTATCTATTATTCCGGTAAGACTGCCTTTTTCAAGTCCCGAAATACGGTGCAGTTCACTCATAGATAACCGTCCTTCGTATAATATAAAGAGGATTATATGAGCCTGAGTGCGGTTTAATGGTGAAATATCGTTATCTTTTGAAAAACCCTTCATCAATAGTTTATAAGTTCTGACTAAGGCGCGTCTTATGGACAAGTCCATATTATTTTTTTGTTTCGGCACGGCACTACACCTCTATATAGTTAGAAATCTAATATTTAGTATTATAAATAAAATATCCTAAAAAGTCAAGGGTTTATTGATGTTTGTCGTTTATGACGGAACTTTAAATTTGACAATTCAATTTAAACAACTTAAAATCAGTAGATTAAAAAATTTACCCTTAAGGACTTCATTTTTACTATGATTTTAGAGTAAGTTATATATAAAATATATTTTGGTTGAAGATTTGAAAATTTTGGAAATTGGTATATATTGTCTTTAAAAGATGGGAAAAAAAGAGGGGCGGTCATTCTGTTGAAGGTGAGGGTGTTATAATGAGTGAAAGAGAGTTAGTCGGTTGGACGGATAAATATATTTGTTTAGTGGGGATGGAATGAAGACTTTTATAAAGAGGTTGTTGCCGGAGGGAACGAAATTTCGTTCTTTAATAAAAAACATATACCTTCTTGGGATTCGGGGGAAGTTATTTTTAAAGGAAAAATTGTTTGGTAACGGTGTCAGTGTATATAAGGACACATTTTTTCATATTGATTTCTTTTCTAATGACGACGGCATACTCAAAATAGACGGGTGGCTTTTTAATACAAAACAACGCATCAGCAGTATTAATCTTCTTATAAAAAGAAAAAGCGGGCAACGGATTTTTGCGCTTTACAATTTCCTTAAGCGTGAGGACGTGTATAATCATTTCGGCAATATAAATGCAAAAAATTCGGGTTTTTCCGGTGTGATAATCGGATTTGACGGGGTCGGAAAACTTTCATTGCTTGTCAAATTAGGTAACGGTAAAACCAAAAAAATATCAATAGATAAACGGGTCAACAAGCTATTGCAGAAAAATGACTACGATTCTTGGATAGAGAAAAACGAGCCAAACTCATCAATTTTAAAAAAACAGAGAAGACTTATTTTCAGATACCAGCCTAAATTTAGTATCATAGTTGTTGCCACCTCGACTGATAATGATTTGCTAAGGGAAACATTAAAATCGGTTTTAAGCCAAACTTATTCCAATTGGGAGTTGTGTATTGCAACGGATACGTCAAGCGAGGGTGTATTAAGAGAGGAGGTATCGGCGTTTTGGGGAAAAATAAGGCATATATCTATCGGTAAGAAGGAAAACTATGCTAACGTGGCTAACAGGTTGGCGGGTGAGGCTCGCGGTGATTATGTTATGTTTTTGGGAGCTATGGATGTATTGCCGGCTTTTTCTTTATTTGAAATTACACGATGGATTAACAAAAATGGTCATGTTGATTTGATTTATTCCGATGAAGACAGGATTTCCAATAGCCTCAGCAAACGTTATGAGCCTCTTTTTAAACCTGATTTTAGTATTGATATGTTCAGGAGTTTTAATTATTTGGGGAGAGCTTTGGCTGTTAGCAGGAATATAGGGGAGTATGTCGGATGGTTTAGATCTGAATTTAAAGGCGCTTGCGAATTTGATTTTTTATTCAGGATTTATGAGAACACCGACGCTATTTATCATGTCCCGAAAATCCTTTATCACAGACGCGATATTTCTTCTTATGCTGTTTGTGAGATTACTACCGAAAGCGAATATAATAAGTTGGCAAAAAAGGCTCTCAAAGAGCATTTTGACCGTATGGATATAAACGCTAATATCAGCGAAGGTATGTTTATCAATTCCTTTAAGATTAATTACGTTATAGATAATTCTCCTCTTATTTCGATTATTATTCCCAATAAAGACCAGGAAAATTATTTAAGAAGATGCGTTAATTCTATTTTTGATAAAACCTCTTATAAGAATTATGAAATAATTATAATCGAAAACGGAAGTACAAAGAAAAGCACTTTTGAGCTTTATGATGAATTATCTAAGGATAGTCGGGTCAGTATTATTAACTGGGATAGAGAGTTTAATTATTCCGCAGTTAATAATTTTGCTGCAAAGCAGGCAAAAGGCGACTATTATCTTTTCCTGAACAATGACATTAAAGTTTTATCATCCGACTGGATAGAAGCCATGCTTGGATATGCTCAAAGAGAAGATGTCGGCGCAGTAGGGGCTAAGCTTTATTATGCCGATGAGACAATTCAGCATGGTGGAATTATTATCGGGAATGATGGTTTTGTTGAACACGCTCACAGGTATTTATCTAAGTATGAAAAAGGTTATATGAACCGCGCTATGCTTCCGCAGAATCTCAGCGCCGTTACAGGAGCCTGTCTTATGATAAGAAAGGACGTGTTTAACGAGGTCGGAGGTTTTGATGAGAAATTTGTCGTTGATTATAACGATGTTGATTTGTGCTTGAGAATCAGGAAAAAGAACTATCTTGTGGTATGGACGCCTTATTCCCAACTTTATCATTTCGAGTCTAAAACCCGCGGTAATGTTGATAATCGTTATAAACTTTATTTGCATAAAAACGAAAACCAGTTGTTTATAAAGAGATGGGCTGTCGATTTTTCCAAAGGCGACCCTTATTATAATCCTAATTTAACTTTTAAAAAGAAAATCTTTTCCATAGGCGCTTGATTTACGGTCGGGTATCGTTTACTCCATTCTTGAATATCTTTAAAGAGAAAATCAGCTTAATCAAGATTAGGGTTAAAATTGCGGATAATAATGAAACGGCAATTATAGCCATAATATTGCGTCTTCGCAGTAACATCATTTCATAGTTGTAAAACCCCTCGAAAACAAAATGGGGGTCTCTTCCAGTAGAAACTATTCTCAAATATGTGTTCTTATCTTCAAAGATTGAAATATGATTTACAGGTCTGAATTCGCGTGCTATCATTGCGGGATTATATTTTTTGGAAAACAGGAATAACCTGAATTCGATGGAGTATATTTTGATTTCACCGCTTTTTGTTAGTGGGTCAATTCGTATTTTTTCCACACCGCGTTTCGGCAATTCAAAGACAAGTCGCTGGATTTCTTCGCTTGGCTCAACATTTGTTTTTGTAGAATTTTTTTCATTAAACCCTTTGCCTAAATTGTAAAATAGCTGGAAAAAGTCTTTTGCTGTTATTTCGGTTTCTATTTCCAAAATCGGAACGGCGGATTTTAATTTACCGGAAAGAAAGACGGCAATTATACAGGCTGCGCATAAAGGAATGATAATCATAATGAGCTTTTTTATCATAAGACGGTTTCCTCATTTTTGAATTTATATCAATGATATTAATTATTTGCGGAAATGTCAAGTTTATCGGGAATGTCTTGTGTCAAGAAAACAGAAATGAGCGCCGGAATTTCGATATCGAATAATAATTTTGCACATATAATTTCCGCATCTATAAATAAAAAGCCCTTCGCTTGTAATGTAGGGGCAATCTTTTTTTTTGCAAAACCGTTTTAAAACTTGAAATATTTTTTGGATTGATATACCCTAAGACAAATTTTTTGAAAAGGGGAGTGCATTGAAAATCTATCGTTTTTTGTTTTTTTTATTGGTATTGGTAATATCCTGTATTCCTTTCAAAAAAGCTTATGCAGCTCTCACGTTTGATGATTTCGGCGAATCCGTATTCGATTCACGTGATGCGTTAAACCGGTTCCACGATATTATTGAGGCGGATATGTTTGCTTTCCGATTGGAATATTCCACTATTCCCAAAGGGTTTTTGTTTGAGATGGAAGACGGAAGTATTTTATCGGGGACTGCGCGAAGAGTTACATTTCAAGGAATGTTTTGGTCGCCGTTATTTACTTCTGCGGTCTTGCTGCCTCCGGCATTCGTATTAGATATAATTTTAGCGACTTTCGGATTTAATTATATGGCTCTTACCCGTGGAAATATTCATTCTTTAAAAAAGCAGTTGGATGTTTCCGATGCGTTAGGACGGGAAGAACTTCCTATGAACCGGTTTTTCCGTATCAACGTATTGTTTAGTAGCGACTTATACCTTTTAAATATTTACAATATTGATAACTCAAATGAAAGTTTCCTATATGGAGTTTTAGAGAGCGGTGAGGCATTGATGGGAAGGTCGTTTGCCGGAATAGCTATGAAATTTATGGAGGCTTATCATCTGTTCGGCGGATTTAGCTTTATCCATTTCCCTCACATAAAGGGCTATCAGGACTTTTTAAACAATGTCGGATTTACGGGCGACGGCTTTTCAACATATTACAGGAATAATGATAGCGATATATTTCTTTATGAAACACGCGCTCAGTTATTCCTCCATCATAATTTTTTCGATTTAATTCAACTGCGTTCTCTTTTTAATATAGGCGCGGAAAAGGCTTTGGATTTGCTCGGTTTCGGCTTTGTTTTTAATTGGATAAAGAATCTTGATTTATCCGCTTATATTTCTTATCTCAACCTGTTGGAAAAGTTTTCTTTGGATTTTGACGGGCGGTATTTCTTTAGTGACTATTTTTACCTTTTCGGGGAATATAAGTTGTCCGTTTCTCCTTTCATATTACTCGACCATCTTAAAGCCGGGGTCTATTATCAGATTGGGGAAAAATGGGGGGCATTTTTAAGTGCATACGCAATGACTTTTCACCAATCCGCTCAGCAACGTTTCGGATTTTCCGCCAAAATAGGAATGTTTCACTCCCGTATCGGTCAAACCTCTATTGATATATCTCACAATGCGGATGAATCTATGTTTCGTAATCCCTTATCGCGTGATACTTGGATAATCAAATTTTCCGTTGAAATCGGGATGGGTGATTTGCGTTACGACAAGGATTATAGCCGTAACATTGAAGAAGGAATTCACAGTGCTTTAACCCATGTCGTTAATTATTGGTAATCAAATGGAAAGAGGAGTTATATTATGAAATATAGAATCTTATATATATTTGCTATTCTGTTAATGCTTGTCCCGTCTCTGACAAGCGGGGAAACAAACGAAACCTCTATGATGTCTGAAATGCCTGAAGCCGAAATCGAAACCACTCCCCAACCTAAAAAGACGGGGTTGATTAATCGTATTATTCAGCCGGAACCCGGTTCGTTTGAGGAGCAAACCTATACTTTTCTCCGTAACCCCTCCGACCTGTCAATATCCGTAGGGTTTATGGTTTTTAATTCGTTTTTTATCTTTCCCGGATTGTTTGAAGGAGAAACCTTCGATTTTGTTTTGCCTTTTAATACTTCATTATCTTCGGTTACAGAGCTTTTAGGATTGCATATCGGAATGGAATTAGGGCGTTCTTATGTCGATTTGCAAATTTCTCCGAATTGGGGAGGCACAGGAGAAATATTTTTTCTGAGCGCCGAGACAGGTATTTGGAGAAAAAACTGGAAAGATAAACCTAACGGCTTTTTTGCAATGGGAGGCAGTTTTTTCTACGGAAACGTATTGGCTTTTAATTCTCCGAAAGAACTCGCAATAGATTTTTCCGATTCCGAAATTGATGTCGGTATCCAAAAGGTTTTTGAGATGGGGGTTAATGGAGGGTTAGGTGTTGCCCGAACAGGCGTTGGGGTTACGGGTTTAATCGGATACCATATTCACGATATTTTCCGTTTTTCAATCGGAGGCAGATTAAAATTTGGTATTGCAATCCCGTTTCTCCCATACCTCGATTTTGAAACCGTAGGACCTAACCTTGATATTTTCTTTATTCCGGGAAAATTCGGCGCTTTTGTCCATACAAGATTTTCCTCTATTTTTGAATTAGCATCCGTTAATTGCGGGTTAAAATACAAATTTTAGATTTTTTAGAGATTTTTCTAAACCGAAAAAACAAAACTTCGGTTCTCTTCAAATTTAACCGTGTAAAAGAACTCCAAAAG
>Ga0334895_1001853_pt1 | contig 19724 bp, 20 predicted proteins | sample GraSluR3_MG_7_FD_207229 | JGI IMG/M metagenome (GOLD analysis project Ga0334895, IMG submission 207229) | Sludge microbial communities from methane-producing bioreactor in Wageningen University, Netherlands - Granular Sludge_31_05-R3 | ecosystem: Engineered > Bioreactor > Anaerobic >... | reverse complement strand
TAAAATAAAAATCGGTCAATTCAGAGATGATGAAAAAGGCCCAATGCAAGTGGTATCAGGGAGAATAGGCAAAGAAAAGATACACTACCAGGCACCACCAGCGGAAAAGCTGGCAGCTGAGATGGATCGCTTTATTGACTGGGCCAATGGCTTAAATAATCTGGATCTGGTTATCAAGGCCGGAGTGGCTCACCTTTGGTTTGTAACAATCCACCCTTTTGATGATGGCAATGGCCGTATTGCAAGAGCTTTAACAGATATGTTTCTGGCCAGAGCGGAACAGTCCAATCAACGGTTTTACAGTATGTCTGCTCAAATCAGGCAGGAGCGAAATACATATTATACTATTCTTGAAAAAACCCAAAAAGGCTCTCTAGATATAACTGAGTGGCTTTTATGGTTTCTTGATTGTTTACAGAGGGCAATCCAGCAATCAGATGAAACACTTGGGAATATATTAAAGAAGGCTTTATTCTGGCAAAAAAATGCTGATTTAACTTTGAATGAGAGACAAAAGAAAATTATCAACAGGCTTTTTGATGGCTTTGAAGGAAAGCTAACCTCTTCTAAATGGGCGAAAATTGGCAAATGTTCCCAAGATTCTGCCAATAGAGATATTCTGGATCTAATTGAAAAGAATGTATTGATTAAACAGGGTGCCGGTCGAAGTACTCATTATATTTTGAATATAGATGAATAATTTTTATAGTTGCGGAGTAAAACTATTCTAATCTCCGCAAAATTTGCGGTGAATAATATAATAGTAATTTATTTATCAAACGGTGATTCTGTTGTTATTGTGCCATCCGGCATTTCATAGACCAACGTTCCATTGATAGAATAAACGTTTGGAATTCCTTTTTCTTTATTTTCTTTGATAGCCTTCGCAACAGCTCTATTGCCAAGACGGGTTATATTCGTGGATAATTTTTCTTTTTCTTTAGCCATTTTTTAAAATCTCCATAAATAAATTATAGAGCTTCTCATTGACGATTTCAATTTCTTTAGATTCGGATTCCATAACCAGTTGAAAATAGCTTATCCCATTATAGTAAATTTCCCAGGTATCTACGTTATCTTTATATTTATTCCAAAAATTAAAGATGCTTCTATGATATCGTCTTATAACATCTTCATCAGGAATATAATGACCACCGTTTCTGATCCTGGATCTTATTCTCTCTATATTAAACTGTGGATTATCAAGGAAAACATAAATGATGGCTGTTTGATAGCCTAAATCTTTTGCCTTTTTGATATGTTTCAACAAAAAGTTTCCAGCTAAAGTAGATTCAATGGCAATGCTGATCCCTTTATTCAGGCAATCATCAAGTTTTTTGAGGACTATTTTACCTGCAGTAACCCTGACTGATTGTAGGTCATCAGGATTAATAGACCGGGCCACTTCATCAGCATTGATAAATTCTAAATTGTATTCAGGCAAAACCTCTTTTGCTAATGTGGTTTTACCACTGCCATTCGCTCCTGCTATAATAAATAGTTTTTTATCTTTCATTTGAAATTGAATCCCAGCCTCGATGGTCCCATTCTTCACGCATTTTCTTACATTCTTCTTCAACGTTTATATCAAGATGTGCCCATACTCCTCGATAATCTGAAGGTTTTTTTCGATCTCTTTGATGGGATTTCAGTTTAAAAGCCCTTATTAATTCTAGAACCTGTTCAATTTCTTGTGGGTTTAAAGTATTGAGCTCCTGGATTATTTCATCTATTTTTTCTTTAGCTAAACTCATAAACTCTCCTGTTTCTCTATTTTATCTTAACTCAAGCTTGATTTAAATAAAACCTGAAACCCTTCTTATCATTTGCGAGAAAAGTCTTGCAACTTTCTTTAGATCGGTTATCATTAACAACACACGTAAAAAGAAAATCTAAAAGTGACTAAAATACTCATTTATTCTGGTAAATATTTATTTTTAAATTCTATAAAATGTTCAAGCAATTTTGAATTATTTGATGAATTATTAATAATTTCTTCTGTTAAATCTTCTAAATAAATAATGTGGATTTTATTTTTAAGTTCTGGTACAGGAATACTTTCAATCTGGTTTTTAAATTCAGTCTTTTCTTTTGGAAAAATTAAAAATAGGTTATCATTTCTGTTGAAATTTAAATATACAATATTTCTTATAAGTTGATAGTTTTCAAAGAAAGATTCATCTTGATGGTACTGTTTTTGAATTTTTTCTTTATAATTAAATACTTTGTCATAGATCAAGTCTTTTTTTTCAATATGTTTAGAATCATTTCGTGCTTTGCCAAAAGAATTCTCAGTGTATTTAATTTCAAAGAATATTATATCCCTAGAAGTTAATGAAATTAAAAAGTCAAAATTGGTATTTTCATTCTTATGCAAGACTTTTTCAAATTCTGCACTTTTAATTTTTACACTTTCCTCAAAAATGTTTAATGATTTTAATAAAATATCTCCAGAATTAGATGAAATAAACGGATAAAATAGATTAAAGCATAATGCTTGAGATGAATTTAAATGATGAAAATATTTGTGAAGATTAATTTGATTATTTTCTATATATTTCCAAAAGTCATCTCTATATACAGAAATAATGTTGTTTTTTCTATCTTCTATGGGTAATATATGTTGATATTTATTTCCTTTAAATTCGCCTTCTTCTGATATTTTTAGGATATTATTTTTGTAATTTATCAAATTTTTTGTAATTTTATCCATCTTAAATCCTCTACAATTTTGTATGTAATTATTAATTATATGATAAAAAACGCTTGATTCTTTAGACAGATCGGTTATCATTGGCAACACACGTAAGAAGAAAAATGGTCGTAGAAGTAAGTATGTCAATGAATACACCGATAATAGATACGAAAAACTGCTGGCTGGATATCAACACCGTCGCCAAACTTAAAAATGTCACTACCAGAGCGGTACGTTTAGCGATTCGAAATAAAAAATACATTGCCAGGACAAAAGATCAACGGGGAGGTAAGAGTTATGAAGTCCTGCTGGAATCACTGGAGCCTGATCTCCAAACGAAATACATTCAAGAATGCTACGAAACCATCGTCTCAGAAGAAATAGAAGAGCCCCTGCATCCGATCAACAAGACACAGGAAAAAATCATCCCGGAGAGTGCTAAAAAGATCGCTCTAGCAAGGTTAGACTTATTAAAACTCTGGCACGACTTTCGAAAAGACTACAAAAACAAATCCAAAGGCAATAAAGAGTTTTTACAACTCTACAATACCGGTGAGGTGTATAAAGAGATCTATGGACTAGTAGGGAACGTTTCTATCGGCACTCTTTACCGATGGAATAAAGACCTGGGAGAAGAAAACTCCAACGACTGGACCCGCTTAATACCAAAGCATAACTTCAGCAAAGAGGCAGAATACCGCACCAGCCTGACTGACGAAGAGATCAGGATTTTTATGAAAATCCTCCTGCACCCGAATGCCTTTTCGATCGGTAAAGCAATCAGTTTAACAAAGTATATCCTGAAAAAGAAAGGCTATGAGATCCTGCCTAAAGATATCACCTTCAGACGGTATGCTGATTTCTTTAAATCAAAACATTATGACAAGTGGGTATTAGCCAGAGAAGGTGAAAAAGCCCTCAAAGATAAAGTCGAACCGTATATCGTTAGAGATGCCAGTGTACTGGAGGTGGGAAGTGTCTTTATTTCTGATGGTCATCGCTTAAATTTCCAGGTTATTAACCCATTTACCGGCAAGCCAAGCCGGGCAACTATCGTCGGATTCCTTGATTGGAAAAGTACCGGTCTTGTTGGCTATGAAATTATGCTTGAAGAAAACACCCAATGCATTGCCAGTGCCCTGCGGAATAGCATTATAAACCTCGGTATTATCCCTGAAATTGTTTATCAGGATAACGGCAAAGCCTTTAAAGCCAAATTTTTTAACGGAAATATCAATTTTGAGGAGCTTGGCTTTAATGGTATTTATGGCAACCTTGGAATTAAACCGGTTTTTGCGGCTCCCTATAATGCTAGAGCCAAGGTCATTGAACGTTTTTTCCTCGAGTTTCAGGAATCTTTTGAAAAGATGATGCCCTCCTATATCGGCTCCTCTATTGATAAAAAACCTGCCTATATGAAAAGAAATGAAAAGCTCCACAAAGAAATCCATAACGGCTATGTGCCGACCATCGAAGAAGCTATCCGGTTGATTGATGCCTGGCTTGAGTATAAACACAGCCAGCCCTGCCCCAATGTGAAAGGCAAAAACATTCAGCAAGTATTAGACTCCGTTCCCAAGCAAGCGATAGATATTAATAAACTTGATGATCTGATGATGGCTCAGGAGGTGAAAACCATCGGCAGAAATGGCATACGATTCCTGAAGTCTGATTATTATGATGACAGCCTCTACGGCATCCGGGGAAAAGCAATCGTCAAATACAGTCTCTTTGATCTGAGCTTTGTAAAAGTCTATAGCCCCAAGGGAGAATATCTCTGTACGGCCAAAAGGGTCCTGCCGACGCACCCAATGGCAAAATATTTAGGGGACATCAAAGATATGGAAGATTATAAACAAAAGGTAGTCAAGCAAAAACAGCTTAAAAACAAAACAATGAAAGCGGTCAAAAAGCTTTTTACTCAAGAAGAAATTCAATTATTCTCACAAAAACTCGAACAGGAAAAATTAAACGATATGGATAAAACGATGGAAAAAGAGCCTCAATTGCTGGTTAAAATACAACCTGATAACCCTTTAGCCAGGCCCATCTTCAAAAACAAATATGAACGCTACGAATGGCACATGGAAAATGGGTGCCTCGATGCGTCTGATGAAGACTGGATTAAGTGGTATCGCACCACAGAAGAATATAAACTCATTTATGAAGAAGGAATATAGCTTATGCGAAAAGTCTTTGCCCGAACGAAAAACGTCAAGAATTTTATATCGATGATAAACAAGCTCGAATCGAGAACGGAAGGTCTGCCAGGGATGGCCCTTTTATATGGCGATCCGGGGCTGGGAAAAACACAAACGGCTCTCTGGTGGGCAGCTCAAAACAATGCCGCTTTTATCCGCTCAGCCAATTTGATGTCTGGCCGCTGGCTTTTAGAAGAACTGGTGGATGAACTCGGTGAAATTCCCAGTTATCGCTCCTCAGAGCTGTTTCAGCAAACCATCAGGATCCTGAATGAAGAACCGAGAATCATTATCGTTGATGAAATTGATTACCTGTTAAACGATACCAACGCCATTGAAACCCTCCGGGATATTCACGATAAGACCGGCACACCGGTTATCCTTGTAGGAATGGGGGCCGCCAACAAAAAGCTGATGCGATACCGGCATCTTTATGACCGGGTTTTGGAAGTTTTAAAGTTTAATCCGTTTGATCTGGATGACGTGAAAGAGATTGTCAAACAACTGGCAGAGGTCGAAGTTTCTGATTGCGGCGTCCGGTTTATTTATAGCCAGTCAAATCGCTTCAGGCAAATTGTGCGGCTGATCAACATGGCAGAGCAGGTCGCAGAAGCCAACGGGCTCAATACAATAGACGAAATAACACTCAGGGAGTTTGTAAAATATGACGAAAGAGAAAATCTGGAAGATCGCCAGGGGGCTGCGTAAGTTTACCCTCGATGAATTACTTATCCTTGCTGAGATGAAAGAAAGCGAGGCCCAAACAGCACTTTCAGATCTTGTGACTGAGGGAAAGGTGCAAAAGCAAGGAGAGCTTTATCATCTTGTAAATATTAGAGAAGCAAAGAAAACATCCTCAAATGTCTTGCAAAAACCTACCTTTGAAAGTATCGAGATAAAAACGCAAAGTCAACCCAGGTCTATAGCTGATTATTTTGATTCGAAAACAGAAAAGGAGCTACTCGAAGAGTTTTTAAAATCCCCTGAGCACGTACAGAGGTATGCTTACAAATATATCGTCCTGGTTGAAGAATCGAAAGGGTTAAAAGGAGAGAAGCTTAAATTCTTTGTTGAAAAGTGGAATGCAAAATACCCGGAGTTGAAATCAAGCTGCTCAATGATTTTAAAGTACAGAAGAATATTTAAAGAGCACGGTAAGCAAGGCCTTATCGCTAATCGAAACAGTAAGAAAATGACCAATTATGTGAAAGACGATCTCTATATCAAATTTAGAGACCTGTACCTCTCTCATGATGCCCCTTCAATGAAACATTGCTATAAAACCTTAAAAGAAGCCTTTGAAAAGGAAAATACAGAGAATGTAAAATATATTTTCCCTTCGACAACAAGCTTATTAAGGCGTTTAAGACAGGATTTTACTCAGGCTGAGATTAATTACTACAGGTCAAAAGCAAAAGTGGATTTCCAGATTCCTATAGAAACAAAGAAAAACCTGAATTTGCTTATTCGCAATAACCAGTATTCATTTATCTCTGCCGCAGACCATTTTTTAAAAGACTATGCTAAAGTCAAATGCTCCCCGTCAACGGTGGCATCGTATGAAAGCTATTTGAAAAATCATCTCTTGCCGTATTTTGGAGCGATCAAGCTAAAAAACATCAACGAGAAAAGGATCAATGCCTTTGTGAACCTGAAAATATCAGAAGGGCTCTCAAAGACATCGATCAATCATATGCTGAAGCTTTTAGGGTTGATTCTTGATGCCACGCTGGAGTTGGATTACATTGATAAAAACCCGGTCAAGCAAATTAAACAGATGAGAAATAATGGCAAGAAGCCAAAACACCTCAAAGAAGAAGAGGTTAAAAAGCTTTTATTCATTGCAAAAGAAAGCTATTCAGACTTTTACCCCTTGCTTTATACCGCTATTACTACAGGCATGAGAAAAGGTGAACTCTTAGGACTAACCTGGCAACACGTGAATCTCAAAACAAGAAAAATCGCTATTAAAAAGAGCCTTTACAGGAATCAGCTTATTGATATTCGAGCGACAAAACAACCCAGGGTTATAACGATCACTAAAGAACTGACTGATATTCTCAAAGAGTGGAAAACACATTGCCCCAAAAGCAATCAGGATATCGTTTTTCCAAACAGCACCGGTGGCTTTATGGATCCTGATAATATGATCAAGAGGTGGTTTAATCCGCTAGTTGAGCAAGCAGGGATTCAAAATATCCAGTTTCAGGATCTCAGAAATACCTACGCCTATATTATGCTTAGCAATAATGCCACATTAGAATATGTTCAAACGCAGATGGGACATTATTCAGTTGATGTGACGTTTAATCGCTATGGGCATTTTATACCAGAAAAAAAAGAGGATTATGAAGCGGTGTTTAAGCAGCTGGCGGAAGGTTTATGATGAATATTGATAAAAAGATACTAACCACGATAACAACAGACATCCGGGAATTGAAGCTTTAAAGATAGCTTTTCTATTGAAATACAGTTACTGAAGGATAAAGCAGAACTTTTAACAATCTATAATAAAATGTCAGTTTTTATGTTTATGATACAACTTTAATGTTAAAAGAGGTTTATAATAAATTATGGCACCTAAATCTAAAATTGAATGGACAGAAAGCACTTGGAACCCTATAACTGGTTGTACCAAGATAAGTGAAGGGTGTTTAAATTGTTATGCTGAAAGAATGGCTCATAGACTTCAAGCAATGGATCAAGAAAAATATAAAAAAGGCTTTGAGCTAACATTACACCCAAAGGAACTTGCTAAACCTCTTTCCTGGAAAAAGTCTCATGTTATTTTTGTCTGTTCAATGAGTGATCTCTTTCATAAAGATGTTCCAGATGAATATATTCAAAATGTCTTTAATACTATGAATAAAGCTCATTGGCATACTTTTCAGGTACTAACAAAGCGTTCAGATCGCCTTGCTTCTTTATCAACAAAACTAAAATGGACACCTAATATCTGGATGGGGGTTACCGTAGAATCGCAGAATTACACCAATAGGATTTCAGACCTTATACAAGTACCCGCCACCGTAAGATTTTTGTCTGTGGAACCTATGATTGGACCAATTGATAATTTACCTCTAAATAAAGTTGATTGGGTTATTGTTGGTGGAGAAAGTGGTCCAGGGGCAAGATATTTAGATCCTGATTGGGTTATTTCAGTTAAAAATCAATGCCAAAAGTCAAAAGTACCTTTCTTCTTTAAACAATGGGGCGGTGTTAATAAGAAGAAAAATGGTAGACTCCTTGAAGGTATTACCTGGAGCCAACAACCTCAACAGCAGAAGCTTCAACTTGTTTACTAAAACCTGATGATATCAGTATAATCTATTTTCTTTTTTTGTCTTCCGGTAGAAGTGGTTGGAGGAATCTGAGTTATTTGAATGGTATTATTTTTCAATAAAGATCTTATAGCTTCTCTAAAATGACGTTCTAGAAATTCGGTAGAGTCTATGTTTTCTTCAAGGATTTTTCCGTATGTTAATGAAGTGTTATTATACTTTCCTGAAAGATAACCTGCACACGCTGTAATAATATAGTCAGAAGTATCAAATATATTCATTTGTTTGATATCTGATTTTCTTCCAATATATTCAACCTTACCCTCATTAAATTTCGCAAAAGCATCCTTCATTATAGAACACGCTTCTAAATTGTTTGTTAAATGGATCATATAGTAATAAGTCATATCTTTATCTGGGAAAGAGAGTCTATAAGGGAAAACATATTTAGAGAAACCTTTTAATTGAGCTTGAAATAGATCTATTATATCTTTTTCTTTGGCCTCATTATTGGATTTTATATCTCTCCATTCTGTACAACCAAATAAATTATCAATATGATGCTCAATTCTCGGAGCCTTTAAAAACCGTTGAACTGAATTAAACATAAAATTCAAAAATATTTCAGATTTACCATTTTTGACTGACATTATCCTTTTAAGTGTTTCATATCTGATACTAAAACCAAAAGGATCAACTAAAAAGAAAGTGGGAGCAAGATTATGCTTTTGATCAAGTAATTCATTTATATTTTTATCAAAATCCCCTTTTATAATACCAATAGGCAAATTACCAAGATTTTTGTAGGTGAAAATTTTTTGTAAATTATCAATATTATCCTGATCTTTTTCAATTATTCCAAAAAATATTCCATTGGAAAAATTTTGATTTTGATATTTAACAACTTTAAAGTGCCACACATTGTCTAGACAGGAAAATTTCAAGTAACTTTCCTATGCAGCTAATTTCAAGTTATCATCATCATTTTCTCCTTTGTTAAGATTGTTATAATATATCTCATCTGGTGTTTTGTATTCTAATGAGCTATGAAGCCTTTTAGTGTTGTAAAAGTAGATAAAATTATTTATTCCTAACTTTAGTTGAGAAGCAGTTTCGTAATTATGCAAGAAAATATTCTCATATTTCAGGGTTCTAAAGAATCGTTCAATGTAGATATTATCTAGAGCTCTGCCTTTGCCATCCATAGAAATCTTTATTCCTTTTTCTAAAAGTATATTTGTAAATTTAAAACTTGTAAATTGAGAACCCTGATCAGTATTAAAAATCTCAGGGTAAGAATATAACCTCAATGCATCGTTTAAAGCATCTATACAAAAGCTAATATCCATTGAATTAGACGTTTTATGCGCCAAAATCTTTCTACTAAATATATCAATTATTGAAACGTTATACATAAACCCAGTTAGCATTGGTATATATGTAATATCAGCAGCCCATACCTGGTTAGGCCTTGTTATTTTAACATTATTGAGCAAATACGGATACTTCTTGTGTTCTTTATTAATTCTGGTTGTTTTAGGCTTAGGATAAAATGTTTCAAGTCTCATATGGTTTCTTAGCTTTCTTACAGTGTTTATTCCTATTTTACAACCTTGATTTATCAATTCGTGATAAGTCCTTCTATATCCATAAAACGGCATTTCTTCATAAATAGAAGTTATTTGGTTTAACAAATCATCATCATATTTCTTTTTTGTTTGCTTTACCTGATAATAAATACTACTTCTGTTTATATTTAACAATTCACACTGTTTTTTAATAGTAACATCTTTGTTATCAGGTTCTATATGGGATTTCTTTTTATTCAAGTCCAGACTCCCTAATTTTTTTTTTGGCCCAGTTTACCTGAACTGTTAAATTGCCTACTTCTTTATACAACTCATCAATCATTTTCTCTTTTTCTTTTAGCTCTTCTTTATGTTGTTTTTCTCTTTGAGCTTGTTTAAAAACAGTTTCAGAGTTTTCTAAAAAAATCTTTTTCCAGTTTTGAATATTTTTGACAGTTATTTCATATTCAGAGGCAATTTCAGCAAGAGTTTTATCACCTTTAATTGCCTCAAGTGCCACTCTGGATTTGAATTCTGGAGTATACCGTCGTATTTTTTTAGTCATTTGTTATGTCCTTCCTTTTAAACTATTTTATTTAAAAATCTGGGAAGGAAAGTCGTTTCATTTTTTTCTGTCTAATTTTCGAATAGCATTATATTTTTAATTTATGCTGTATGTTGTAAACTTGTAATTGATTTTAGAAGAAAGTAAAACAGTAATGAAAGATATTTTCCATTACAATAATTCCAATAACTCAAAAGAAAATGATGATTTGAAATCAAAACTTGAAAGAATTGTTGATAATTTTATAGAAGTAATAGAGGATTTTAAAAAAGATCAAGATCAGTATGCTAAGGAAAAAAGAAAATTAAGTAATACAAATCTTTCCGAGATTAATAAAAATCTTTTGAAGGAAAAAGGAATAATTGCTAAAATAGCTAATATAAAAGCAGAAATACGCATTCATGAAGTTAACAATAGAATACAATTATGTTTTTTACCCTTAAATGCTAATGTAAGCTCTACAGCAGCATTTGTATCTCTGCATTATCAAAAAGTAAAAAAAGAAAAAAAAGAAGAATTAAGATTTTTTTATATGAAACGTTGGACTAATGACGATAAGAAGGTGTTTAGTTCAAAAAATTATAAAAATCTTACAGACCAAGAATGGGAAAAATTAGTATTCGACAATTATAAGTTGAAAGATGACTTTAAAATTAATAGATGGAGAGAAAAAGACTTAAATAGTAACATAATTGAAATTCCAGATTATTTTGAAGAAAAAAAAATACTAATAGATGAATATTTATATAATTGCGGCTATTTAAGGAAAATTCTCTCTTATAATACTCAAGAAGATTCTAAAAAAAAGATTATAAACATATTAATATCGATGCTTAAAGATTATGAAAAGTTAATTTATCCAGAGGCTTTTGATCAGTCAGGTTTTTTTGTTAGTTCAAAAAGCCCAAATCAATCTTCTTTAATAAACGAGGAACAAAATATGAAAAATGAGTTTAAAATTCCTTTAAATCAGATTCTTTATGGCCCTCCGGGGACAGGTAAAACTTATAATACAGCTATAGAAGCCCTTAGAATAATTATGGATAAAGAAGATTTTCAGCAATTAGATTTGACTGATAGAACATCTATAATGGAACAATACAGGTATTATAAAGAAAAAGGGCAAATTAAATTTATTACTTTCCATCAGAGCTACTCTTATGAGGATTTTGTAGAAGGCATAAAGCCTATTATGGATTCTGATGAGGTCAAATATGAAATTAAACCCGGTGTTTTAAAACATATTGCTAATTTAGCTAAATCAGAATATATTAGTCCAGCAAATAATCAGATTGACATTGATTTTGATAATAGAAGAATTTTTAGAGTTTACCTCAATGAACTTTATGATGAATGCATTGAAAAAAATATTCTAAAGTATGAAAAATTATATGCAACAGATGAAATATTCAATCAATTAGAGCCTGATGATTTAATTTTAGTTTATTCAACATCTGTTATTAAGGCCATTGGCTTAATAAAAAGTAAACAAGAAGATAGTTATAACGTTGAATGGTTGATAAAAGATGAATCAATTCCACGTGAAAAAATTTCTAAAAAGCCATTTCTAGGCAGAAGAGTGTGCCAACTATCCAAAGAATCAGTAGATTTTGAAGAATTAAAACAGTTAGTTCAACCATCTGCCGATAAAATCAACAGAAATTATGTACTAATAATTGACGAAATTAACCGTGGAGTTATATCAAAAATAATGGGAGAACTTATTACTCTTCTTGAAGAAGATAAACGTCAAAGGCAAGAAAATGAAATTTCTTCAATTCTGCCTTATTCAGGAGAGGAGTTTATACTACCATTCAATTTATACATTATTGGTACAATGAACACTGCCGATAGATCAATTGCTTTAATGGATATAGCTTTAAGAAGACGTTTTACATTTAAAGAACTAATGCCTGACTCTGCTTTAGTAAAAGAAACTATTAATAATAATGGTGAAACTATTAATCTTACAAGGGTTTTTGAAATGTTGAATAAAAAGATAACTATATTACTTGATAGAGACCATCAAATAGGTCATAGCTTCTTTATGCCACATAAGGTTTATGATATTAAGACTTTAAAAGATGCCTGGTTTAACTCTCTTTTACCATTATTAAATGAATACTTCTATTGCGACTGGCAAAAATTGAAACTTATTATTCCAACTTTCATAAAAAACTTACTTGAGGATAATGATGATCTCAAAATTAGTCTTGATGACTATGAAACTTCTGAAGAAGAACTCTTCGAGTTTAAAAAGCCTGAAGAATTTACAGAAGAGGAATTTTTCCGGGCAATAAAAGCTCTGGAATCATAAACAATGAAAAACTACCGATTTTATGAATATAGTGAAGGTTTTGATCATAAAGGTAACACTGTCAGGATAGATGATATTTTCCCTGAATGTCAAAACCTAGCCCAAAGTTTTGAAGTTTATTTAGAGAAAAATGGATTAAAAGAGGTTTTTAAGCTTACCCCCAAAACTATTATTGCTCAAAACTACGTTGGGGTAATAAAATACAAGAACTGTCAGTTTCAAATACTTCCTAAATTATTAAAAAGAAAAGCAGATGAAGACCATTGTATACTCAAAAATCTAATATATATGCTTTCATATACCAAGACACTTGAAATTAGAGATAAAGACATTGCACAAATGGCAAAATCTCAAAATCCATTTCTCGAAGTTCTTATAAAAAACTATGCTGATTCTCTTTTTGAGGCATTAAAAAAACAAATTCCTAAAAATTATATAAAAGAAGAAGATAATCTCAATTTTCTAAAAGGCAAACTCTTATTTAAAGAACATCTTAATATTAATATTGTTAATAAAGCCAAGTTTTATTGTACTTTTGATGAATTTACAGATAATAATATCCTTAATCAGGTATTCAGGTATGTTACAGATTGCCTTTATTTAATTACATCATCTAATTCAACAAAAAAAACACTTAAGCATATAAATAATTTGCTTATTGATGTTGACTTAAAAACTATCAGATCCTGTGATATAATTAATTTAAAACTAAATCGAACACAATTAATATTTGAAAAACCTTTCCAATTGGCTAAATTATTTATTGATAATTCCTCAATAGACTTAAAACAAAGAAATTTCAAAACTATTTCAATTATTTTTGACATGAATAAGCTGTTTGAGGAATATATCTTCGAATTAATAAAAAAGAATAAAGAAAAATTTACTTTAAGAGGTAATAAATTACTGAAAATACAGGCTCAAAGAAGAAAAAAATTGTTTAAAAAGTCAAAAAATCTTTTAGATTCTGGACGAGAAATAACATCCCATTTTAAAAACACCTATAGTGATATTTTGTTAGAGTTTGAAAACAACCAGTTCTTAATCATTGATACTAAGTATAAGTTAAAATCTGGTATTAGAAACGACTTAGATAATCAAGACATTTATCAAATGCTTGCATATAAAACAATTAATTATGATAAAAAGCCCGAAATAATTCTTATGTACCCAGAAGACGAAAATAAATTTGCCTGGGCCCATTATATAAATTCAGAAAATGATGATAATTTTGTTGTTTTAGCAAGCATAAGTCTTAAACAAGATCTTAAGACTAAGAAAGACGATCTGATAAAAGAAATAAATGAATTATTCAATAAAACAATTAATTTAAAAGAACTTCCGCTCCTTTCCCTTTGATGATTTTTCAGTGAAGTATTACCGATTTTCTACCTTTTGCCCTAAATCCTTATAAATAAACCTTCTTGGTAGGACACTTTAGAAAAAAACCGGTAAAATTCTCAAACTAAAAATCCGTTTTTTCGGTAAAAACCGGCATTTTTCTCAAACTAAAATTTTAGGCTATTCTCTTACGCACATAAGGATTTAAACCTAAATTCACTTTTCTCAAAATACCTACAAAGGGATAGTATCATTTAAAACGATAGAAAATCCGTTTTTGGTAAAGCATTTTTATAAAAACAATTAAACACATGCTACATCCTTAATATTTGTTTCACTTCAGCGAGAAATTTTTCTTTTGATTCTTTTTTGTATTTTTCGAAAAGTTTCTGTTCAGTTTCATTCAGTTGTCTTTTACTCCAGCCTTTTCTTCCGTTATCGAAGAATGGATCAAAGATGTCTCTCGTCCCTTTGAGTGTGGTCGGCTTTAAACCAAGAATTTCAGCGACCTTTTGAATAGCCTGGGTTTGGTTTAAGTCTTTATAAAGATCTTCGTGACCAAAACGGCTTAAATAGCAGGACACAATATAGACATCGTCTTTGTTTTCAATTTTTGACCTTGTGCCTGTAGGTTTATAATTCTTTTCCAGCTCTTCTCTTGCCATAACAAGGTTGGCCATCGCTTTTTGAAGATCTCTTTTTTGCTCACCAGAAGCAGAAAAGTAGAGCTTTTCTACTATTTCGAGTGTTTCTTCCGTATAGGTGAGCAATGATTTAATATCCATAATTATGTCCGTAATGTTAATAACATAATTATAGTTAATCAGATTAATACATTAATGTCAAGAGTTAAAAAACATAGCATTAACTATAATTAAATTAAAGTATTTGTGTTGGAATGTAAAAAGTTTCTCTATGAAAGCTTTTTAGGGTGTTTTTGACTATAGAATGTGTTTGTTAAATTGTTAACTATACGGAGGAATTAAATGCTGGCTAAAAAATATAAAGATCGAAAGTCCTTGTGCAGATGGATAAAAAGGAATCGTGGATTGCTCCAGGAAGAGACCGGGATTAACTTTATGCATATGGTTATCGTCGATGATATTCTTATTGCTCATCCTAAGTGCCATCCGTACTTCAAAATAATTATTAAACCTGAGTTTATTTTTACCAAAGAAAGCCTGAAGCATATCGAGCAAACCTTACAAATAGAATTCAAAAAGGCTAAATTTATTGGCGTGATTATCCTTGCAGAAAGGTTTTCCATAAATCCCTGGGAATACTACAAGGCTCTCAGAGAGCATGTTGGGCTGGTTTTACCGTTTTACTTAAAGGCTGAACAGGATAAAAAGAAGCCGGTCTTTATTTGCACAGAGCCTTTAGTCTAAAATTTAATACCTTTTGTATACCAGGCCCCACGGGTTTTGCCGTGTTTGATTAAATACCCTTTATCGACAAGATCGGCGAGATGCTTTTTAATCGTGTTTTGATTGGCCTCTAATTTTTCTATCAATTCAGAAATCGTCGTACGTTCCTTGTTTTCGAGTATCTCCATGATCCTTGCCGAAAGTTCGGGCAACTCAAGCATATATCGAACATCTGTTCCTATTTTATTTTCCAGCCGTATTTTATGCTTTTGAAGCGTCCTTAAAAAGAACATCAGCCAGGGTTCATAGCCTGGATCTGCTTTCAATGTAGATTGTGTTTCCCGCAAAGCCCTGTAATAGCCTTCTTTATTGTCTTCCACAATGGATTCTATCGAACAATAAGGCGTATAAAGATAGCCAGCTTTTAAGAGAAGCAAAGCGGTCAGGGCACGAGAAATTCTGCCGTTGCCATCCTGAAAGGGGTGAATCGCAAGAAAAGTAACCACAAAAATGCCTATGATAATTAAAGGGTGCAGGGCTTTGTCATTTAAAATAGATTGTGTCCAGTCAACGAGCTCTCGCATCATTTGCGGTGTTTCAAACGGCGTAGCGGTTTCAAAAACGATACCAAGCTGGTTGCCCTGTGCGTCATAGGCTGCCACACTATTGGAGAGTTTTTTGTATTCTCCCCGGTGCTTTTCATCTTTGGTTGAATATTGCAAAAGTATTTTGTGGAGCTGTTTTATATAGTTTTCATTAAAAGGGATCACTTCCCAGTTCTCAAAAATCGTTTCCATAAGCCGGGCATAGCCGGCCACTTCTTCTTCATCTCTTGAGGCAAAAGATTGTCTGTCTATTTGAGATAAAAGGGCTTCAACTTCTTTATCAGAAAGTTTATTGCCTTCAATTCTGTTTGAAGAGCCTATACTTTCAATAGTTGCGACTTTTTTGAGGGCTTTTAATCTTTCAGGAGAGAGCTTATCAAGGGCTTTCCAGGAGCCTTTGAACTCATCAATTTCGCTAATGATGAGCAGCATTTCCTGTGTGATTTGTATTGCGTCTGGTTTAATCAAAAGGCCTCAATCATATTTAATTATATCTAATAATATTTAATTATACCTGATTGTAGTTAATAATGCTATTCTAGAGATTTAGCTACGTTTAGGTTACAAAAATTTTGCTTTTATTGTTACAACTTTTTAAAATAACCTTTTTTTAAAGCAATTGTTCTTATTGAGAGGAATTTCTTAAAGTACAATGTACCAACGCTCCCTCTAGGAAAGTTTCATATGAAGATTAACCAGTTATCCCCTTTGAGTTTTACATCAAAGATTAAATTTGTTTCTGATGAAGAATTTAAAAACCGTACAGCCGGTGAATCACGAGATTGGTCAAACAGACTTTATATAGGAGACCCTTGGGACGATGTTGTTGTAGGCTCGCACGCATTAACAGAAGATATTTACGGATGCAATGCAGGCGGTCTATCAAATACGATTTCTAAAGACGTTGTCATGTTTCATTTTAAACCGGCTGCAGTGAAATATTCACAAGATAGGTTTCAGGATAAAATTCGTAACGCCCTGAGCCAGATGGGGCAATATACAGACAAGCTTGGTGGCCTCATTATTGGGGGCAAGATAGCAGCCTCTGGTGACTTTAATTATGAGAACAGCAAAACTCTTTCTCAAAAACTCGAAGAACTTTTCGGCTCTGTGAAAGCTTCTGTGACAAAATTTTGGGGGCAAACAAGATCGGATGCCTATACCAATATATTCTATTCAGGCGAAGAAGATGTCTGGTATGTAAACCACAAAAATGGTCCGATACATTCAGCAGATGATATTAAAAACGCCTATTTCACTATAGAGGTTGCTGATCAAGACGAAGTTTACATTGGTGAACAGAAAATTGATAAATTCGATCTCAAACGGGGCTATCGGAGAATATCCGGTGGTTATGAACTTGATTTGCAGCCACCAAATGAATATTATCAGTCGCAATATGATTATACGGATCCATCTTTAAAAGAAAGAACAAAAGTAAAACTTTTCCTTGGTGATTTTGGCCAAGATCCGTTAACGCTTTGGGTTGAACCTAAAACAGAAAGCCAAATGGTAATGGTTTTAGAACGAATGGATGAAATTAAACAAGCACCCCTTTTCAGAAATGTTCAACAAATTCAATATGATGGCCAAATGCCTGTTGAAGGGTTTGAAGAAATTGCTGAAGGCTCAAATGGAAAAAAGGTTTTTGAACATAAGCTTTAAAAATACCTCTTGAGCGAATTTTAAGCTTTTTTAAAATGTAACTTAAGGAAAGTTATCTCTTAACGTGTCTGTTATTTTGGCATTTCTCGTCTATGTGTGCTCGATAGTCCGTAATCAAAAGCATATTCAATACATTTAACCAAGAACATACCCTACAAATCCCTCATAAAAACTTTAATATCGATTTTTTTCCAGCCATACTCATCTTCTTTAAATGTAATTCTGCCAAAAAGCATTTTGCCGGCATCTAAAAGCCTTGAGACAACTTCATTCTGTGCCCGGGGAATATACCCTAGCTTCTGATTTGATTCCGTTAATACCAGTATAGCAAGGCCATCGTGTTCATTTGAAGCCTCTCGCCTTAAAAGGAGCTTTTGTCCTATCTGCAACCCGGGAAAAAGTGCGTCCATATCATCAACATAGGATGTGCCGGCTATGTGACAATCCATCAGGAAGATTTCATTGGAATAGGGTAAAGGCATTTCGCCTTCTCTTTTAATCAGCTCTATTTTTTTAGGATCATAAGGAACTAAGTTATTATCCATAGCTGTTTACACACAAAATTCTGCTAAAATACTTTCCAGTGCTTCCTTTTCTATTGAAAGCTTTTGTATTTCTTCATCCATCTGATGAACCTGTAAGCTTACCCAGACTTCATCCTGAAGCTTTGCTGCAATATCACAGGGAAAAGAATTGTTTCTTGTTTGAATTTTATTAATAATGGCGACTATTTTCCCCTTTAAGACAGCACACCGATCTTCCAGATACTCTATCGATGATTTTTGGGTTATTTCTGCGGGTTGATCACCTTCAATAATCATTGCTAGCGTTCTTAATGTAGCCAGGTCAGCATTTTTATAGGCTTCAAGAACTTGAAACCATAGTTGCTTTTCCTTTTCTGTCACATTAGGATTGACATCTGGATGTAATAGAAAAACCAGCCTTTTATAAATATCTTTGAGTTCTTTGCTTTCTTCCTTGCTGAGGGATTCTGCTTCTATGCGTATTTGTGCTTCTAGCAATTGCTGAAAAAGAGCATCCATTTGCTTTTTCCATTCCTGAAATTCTTCATCAAGCTGCTTTTCGATATTTTCCAGCGTGACAGGTTTATTATTGTTAATTAAAGCCTGAATAAGCTGAATCTTTCTTCTCATTCGACGAATAGCACATTCCAGGCTGAACTTTTCATATCCTTTAAACCCTATTTTAAGCTGATATTCAGCTTCCAGGTTTGGGATGGTATGGTTTATCAGCTGGTCATATTCCTCTATTTTGGAGGAGAGTTCATTTTTAAGAAAAGATACTTTTTCTGTCAGTTCGATAACCCTGGGGTGTACTTGAATTTCTGCCATTTTCTTACCCCATAAACCTGCCGTACCAGACAACTTTTCCAATTATTGCGACTTCCTGATCTGATTTAAAATCAATAATATAGGGCTTATAGACCGTATTGTCACTTAAGACTTCCATTTTGTAATTGGGGAGGCATTGCGTTCTCTTAACAACAAGTGATTCCCCTAACCTGATGACATAAAGTCCATCTTGCGGGGTGTTTTTAGAATGATCAACCAGGATCAATTCACCATTTCTAATGGTTGGTTCCATTGAATCCCCTTCAGCCGTAATAGCAGATAAATGGCCAGGTAAAGAAGAAATATGCTGGTTCATCCATTGTCTGTTAAAAGCGACAAGACTAAAGACTTTTTCTTCCTGGACATTGATTCCATTGCCGGCAGCGGCTTTTAAGTCTAAATAAGGGATATGAACAAGGTTATCGCTACTTTCTTTGGAGATTAAATCATTTCTATGATCAGCTTTAACAATGCCTTTTTTCTCAGTGGTAAAAAGGTCCCCTTCGTCTTTAAATATCCAATCAGAATTCACGTTATAGTCATTGATGAGTTGACTGAGGAGGTCATAGTTAACATTAAAGCGATTTTTTTCATAATCCCGGAGGCTTCTCTCCGAGATATTAAGTTTTTTTGCAAACTCAATCTGGCTCAAATTGAGAGCTTTTCGTATTGATTTTAGTTTCTCTCCGATATTAATTGCCATAAATTACCTAACTATTTTTGCCTATTTTTATTATTTCAAGATTGACAATCGGCAAATAATAACC
>Ga0334895_1001838_pt1 | contig 19832 bp, 5 predicted proteins | sample GraSluR3_MG_7_FD_207229 | JGI IMG/M metagenome (GOLD analysis project Ga0334895, IMG submission 207229) | Sludge microbial communities from methane-producing bioreactor in Wageningen University, Netherlands - Granular Sludge_31_05-R3 | ecosystem: Engineered > Bioreactor > Anaerobic > Unclassified... | reverse complement strand
TGATGAACAGACAACTCAACCCTAAAATCGATACCATATTCCTGATACCAGATTATAAATATTTCTATCTCAGCTCCAGTTTGATTAAACAGATAATTAAGCTGGGTGGAGATATCAGGGACTTCGTGCCTGCTGCAGTTAAAAATGCACTCAAAGAACGTTACTCTAAACTCGGCAGTACTTCTTAAGAACTTCGAGATAGAAGATATTAAGAGAATAGTCCCACGTTTAAGATAACACGTTTCGCCTGTAAGCCGCAGGCAAAAGGCTCTTTATTAACAATAGCTTGACAGCAGGGCTCTGAAAAAAAATATCAGCCTGAAAACTCATTTTTTCAAACAAAAGGAGTAACAGATGGATCAAAAACAACAGAAGAAACTCAACATTAAACTCGATGAGAAGGTTGGAGAGGGGACTTATGCCAACTTCTTCATGGTCACCTATTCGAGTTCGGAATTTATTGTCGATTTTGGCAGAATAGTTCCGGGTTTACCCGATGCCAGGATCTACAGCCGTGTATTAACTACACCACAACACGTTAAACAACTATTAAACATTCTTCAGAAGAATGTTGAACAATTTGAGAAGCAGCACGGCGAGATCAAATTAGCCGGCCATAACATGAATGAGAATAAAGGTATCGGGTTCAAGAACGTTCCCTAAATGACGAAGTTGCGAGCTACTAGTTGTTCTGTGAAAAAAGGGGTTCTGATATCGATCCTCTTCCTCCTTCTTGCCTCTGTATCGCTATTTGCTGATTATGATATAGAGATCATCGGGGACGGGCGAACAGGTCGGGTAAACCAGCAGTTGTCCGATGATATAGCGGTTATCGTCAGAGACAAAGATCAAAGGCCTGTCGAGGGGGTAGTTGTTGAATTCTATACTGCCGATACGAGTGTTGTTATTGAGAATCCACTCGTAGAGACAGGCAGGCAGGGTATTGCCCGGACCGGAGTTGTTTTCGGCAAGGAGATGGGTAATTACCAGATCGGGACTATTATCAACCTTCCTGATGAAAAGGTTAGAGAAATTATTGTTCTTACTGCCCTCGACTATAAAAAACTCTTCTTTTATCTGATCGGTGGATTGGCTATATTCCTGTTTGGTATCCGCAAGATCTCTGAATCTTTGAAGATCATTGGAGGAGATAATCTCAAGAAAATTCTCTCCAAGCTAACAGCAAACCGTTTTCTAGGTGTCGGTGTCGGTCTGACCATAACAGCTCTTCTGCAGTCAAGCAGTGCAACTACTGTTATGTCGATCGGATTCGTGAATGCCTCGCTGCTGACTCTGCGACAGGCGATTAGTGTTGTAATCGGTGCGAATATCGGGACAACCCTGACTGCTCAAATCATAGCTTTCAAGATCGGCGAATTTGCCCTGCCGGCAATAGCTTTGGGAACTGGAGTTGTTCTTTTTACCAGGAAGCTGAGGGCAAGGTCTTACGGGAATATCCTGCTGGGGTTTGGGCTGATCTTCTTTGGCCTCAGTATGATGACCGATATTGTTGCACCTTTACGCCAGAGTTCTCTGATTTCGGATTTCTTTGTAGCAAACAGCCATAACTATGTTCTGGCCATATTGGCAGGAACTATAATGACTATACTTGTTCAGAGCAGTAGTGCTACGGTTGGTATAACAATGGTACTGGCAGTCAGCGGTTTGTTAGACCTCAAGACAGCTATGGCCCTGGTCCTGGGAGATAATCTGGGGACAACCATAACGGCTGTTTTGGCTAGTATCGGGAGTTCAGTTAATGCTCGCAGAACAGCACTGTCCCATGTGATATTCAACCTTACAGGTGTTATCTACATGGTGATCCTGATCGTATTCTTTGGAGATCAGATTGCCGGGGTAGTAACTGCGATAGGGGGAAACATCTCCCGTCAGATTGCCAATTTCCATTCTTTTTTCAATATTTTCAATATGTTACTCTTTTTACCATTGATTCCATTACTGGAGAAAATAACACTCAGAGTCATACCTGATTCACCGGAAAAGAGAAAAGGGGTTACCTGCTATCTGCATGAAACACTGCTCGATGAACCAACTATAGCTATAGACCAGGTCAAACTTGAACTGGGGAGGATGATGCAGAATGTGAAACGGGTTATCGATTCTTCGATGAAATCCCTCGACTCGATCAACAGGCTTAATATAGAGGAGACATTTCATGCTGAAGATGAAAACGATCAGTTTCAGCTGGAGATTACCGACTACATTGCCAAGCTGTCACGAAGAGAGTTGGATGAAGAGGTTGCCAAAAGGCTGCCGGTACTGTTACATCTGACCAATGACCTGGAAAAAGCTGCTGATTTTTCCCGTAACATAGCTGAACTGGCAGAAAGAAAACTTGACAAGGGATTGGAGTTCAACGAGACACAAAAAAATAGTATTGACAGTATGAGAGTGTTACTGGATGGTATGCTCGATAATCTCCTTTACGCTCTGGAAAACAACGATCAGCAAAAAGCGAGGTTGGTTGCCAGACAGGAGGTGAAGATGAATCATCTGGAGGTTCGTTACAAAAAAGAACAGGTGAAGGAGATAAGTATGGGTGTGCCGGTCAAACCGGCCATTATGACTATGGATATTATTACTAATATAGAGAAGATAGGTGATCATCTCTATAACGTGGCCCAGGCAGTTATGGGTTCGTTATCTGATGACGAGAAAGCCTTATATAGTGATTTGTTATTAAATACGACATTAAAAGGGAGTTGTTGCGAATGAAAAACAGGAAATTTAGAAATATACTCATCCTTGCAGTCTTGCTGGTAACGATATACTTTCTGATCCCGCTCCTTCCTATCGAGTTACCCGATTTCTGGACCGATAGAAGAGTTAGATTGGGCCTGGACCTGCAGGGTGGTATGCAAATTATGATGGAAGTTGATCACCACGAGTTACCGGAAGCCGAGAGGGATGACGCCGTCCTTTCAGCGGTCGAGATCGTGCGTAATCGAATAGATCAATTTGGGGTGGCAGAACCATCCATCCAGAGGGTCGGAAGAAATCGAATCATGGTTCAACTGCCAGGATTACAGGAGTTCGACAGAGCACGCGAACTGATCGGTCGAACCGCTCTACTCGAATTCAAACTGCTGGCTACTTCTGAACAGATCGATCAAACAAGAGAGAGGCTCGATCAGTATCTGCAGGAAAATATCGATGATTATCCATTCCTCGACCGCTTTGTCCTGCACGAAGAAGATGACCCGATGCGCGGTATTCTGGAAGATGAGGAAGATGACGAATTTGAAGAGGTCGCAGGAGATATCTTTTCCAGATTAACATCGAGCCAGGGAATGCCAATGATGGTTTCTAACCAGGATCTACCGTATGTTCAGAGGCTGCTAGAGAGTGAGAGTTTTATGGAGAATATCCCGTCCGGACTGATGCTGGCCCTGGAAAGAGAAAACCGTCTCGACCCGAGAGCTGACAGAGAACTCTTCGTGCTCCTGGAAAAGACTGAGTTGACCGGTAATATGCTTGAGAACGCTTCAGTCAGGATTGGGGATGGAACTGATCTTCAGTCTCCTAACAGGCCTTATGTATCACTCCGCTTCAATCGCGAAGGGGCAAGAATTTTTGAAATGATCACCGGACAGAATATCAGACGAAGACTGGCTATCGTGCTCGACGGAGTAGTCTATACCGCACCGACAATACAGGATCGTATCCGAGGTGGTGAAGCTCGTATTACAGGTAATTTCACACTCGAGGAGACACAGGATCTGGTTATCGTGCTTCGTGCCGGTAATCTCCCCGCTCCGGTCAATATAATCGAAGAAAGAACAGTAGGACCTACTCTCGGCGCTGATAGTGTCAGATCAGGCTTATCGGCTGCTTTATTCGGACTGATTATTGTTATGATATTTATAATTATCTATTACAGAGTGCCCGGTATCATTGCCAACCTGGCTTTAATAGTGAATATGGGAATCATAATGGCAGCTCTTACTATTCTCGGTGCAGCTCTAACAATGCCGGGAATTGCCGGTATTATTCTGACCATTGGTATGGCGGTCGATGCAAATGTGCTTATATTTGAAAGGATCAGAGAAGAATTGAAGAGCGGCAAGACAGTCAGGTCGGCCGTTGACGCAGGATTCAGCCGGGCTATTGTTACGATCCTTGATGCCAATATTACGACTCTAATAACAGCTATAGTTCTTTATCAGTTCGGTACCGGCCCGATTCGTGGTTTTGCCGTTACACTGTCACTCGGTATCCTGGCTTCTATGTTTACGGCTATCGTTATGGTTAAAGCACTATTTGAAGCTGTAATCACCAATAAAAACAGAACTGAGCTTAGTATCTAGGGGGACAGATGAGATTTTTCGAAAACACAAAAATAGATTTCATTTCCAAACGGAGAGTTGCTTATATCTTCTCGATAATACTGATTCTTGTCGGTATAGTCGCTTTGATTGTCGGGCCAAAATTCAGTATCGACTTTACTGGTGGTGTGTCCCTGGAACTAGATATGACAGCACCGACACCAGAACATCCAGCTCTTAGTATCGATCAGGTCAGACAGGTTCTAATCGATGAAGGTATAACCGATGTTGAGATTCAAACCATTAAAGGATCCGATGATCAGGTATTCTTCCTCTTCAAAACACAGAAAGTAGACGATAGTTTTGAAGTACAAACAGAAGCAGGTCAGGACGAAGAAGAAGAGTCTTTTGTTTCAACTGCCAGGATCATCAATCTGATGAGAACTCACTTTCCTGAATATACCGATAAACCCGGTTTTATCAGATTACAGGAAGAGGTAGGCCCCAGGATAGGTGAAGAATTGAAAGGGAAAGCTATTATGGCGATCCTGATTGCCCTGCTGGGTATAATTATCTATATCTGGTGGCGCTTTGAATTCACTTTCGGCGTGGCTGCAGTTATTGCCCTTTTCCACGATATCTTGATTACTGTCGGGATTTTCTTTATCACCGGAAAAGAGATAAGTTTGGCTATTGTGGCTGCTCTACTGACTATTGTCGGATATTCGCTGAATGATACGATCGTTGTTTTCGACCGTATCAGGGAAGATCTGAAAATATACCGTAAAGAGAGCTACAGCTCAGTCATTAATCATAGTATTAATGAGACTCTCAGTAGAACTGTGATAACCTCATTGACGACATTTGTTGTCGTCTTCTGTCTCTACCTGTTAGGTGGATCAGTTATTCGAGATTTTGCCTTTGCTCTGATGATCGGGGTAATCGTCGGTACTTATTCGTCGATTTTTGTTGCCAGCCCGTTACTGGTAGAATTTTTTGGTAAGAGACAGACTACCCGAAAAGGTGGGATAAAGAAAAGATAATTTAACCCTTATATAGTGCGCGCCCGTAGTTCAATTGGATAGAGCATCTGACTTCGGATCAGAGGGTTGGGGGTTCGAGTCCCTCCGGGCGTGCCATTTTTTTATATACTTTGTCCACTCCAGAACCTTATTGAATCACCAATAATTCAAAAATCAGTGAAACATATCTCACTCGAAAAATTAATCCATTCCCGGCCTGTATATCAGGCCCTTGTATCCAGGGTTTGAAAGAGCGATCCATTGCTTGAATAGCAGTGCAGGCTGTCATAAGGTTATCGCAACCATCCAATTAATGATAATTTAGGATAATGGTAAGCATACTTTACACAGAAATGTTTGCTAACAATGAAAAAAAAATTGAAAATACTTGACATTGTAGTGATAACCATTTTCATTGTCACGCGAACTAAGAAAAATACTCCGAAAGTAGTGATGAGGACGAGTATGAATTACTTTTTATCTTTGGTATCGAACAATATGCATCAGAGACATCTGACACAAATTACTGCTCCAGATGTTACAATTTAATACCTGATTAGACAACCAGGGATTAATACTCTCTCTTTCCTTATGCTGAAACGAGGACCTCGTTCACTTACTTATGGAGTTGAGGAGAGTTCATGGAAGATTTTGTTTTATGTTATTTTTGCCAATTTAGAGAGCCATATCTACTATCACAGATCCCCAGTCTGAGGCCAATCACCCTCCAGGATCATAAAGATAGTGAATAATGAACAATTACCCACATATGTTGAATAATTATTAAACAATAACAAAAAAAAGGAGTATTATCATGAAAAAGACACAGATTTATTTTACTTTCCTTATTGTAGCACTTATAGTGCTTTCTTTTCCAATCTATGCACAGGAACGTGCAGCTATTCAATCAATAGTAACAACTGATGCAGAAAATGACGGAAGAATTCACGAGATCGAGTTCTTTCTCAACGAACCTCTTAATCCCGGTGGATCAAGTGTTCAGGATTATCTGGACGGTTTATGGGCTCAGGGCATTGCTGATGATTTTACTTTTTCGGAAGATTTTGTCGTTCCAATCGGTATGAAAGAGGGTAGTGAGATCAATACCTTTATTTTCATACTGGAACCGATTGAGGGAACAACTACCGCTTTTAATGTAGATTATACTTCCAATCCAGCCCGAAGGATCAATACGACGAATAGTACCGGATATCTTCTCTCCTTTGCAGCACAAAATATTGAAGACAGGACGAGACCGGTTCTCAAGTCAATTGAGGTTGGTTATGATGGAAGCGGTTATGTAGATCAGATAGTTATGATCTTTACAGAGCCGATGCACACACCACAGACAAGTACGCAGGGGATCAATATTCCCGGTGTCACTTTACCTGCCAATGGAGTATGGGACACAGCGACCCGCTTCAGACTCGATGTTACTTCAAGTATCACATCACTTTTCTACCACGATATCGTATTCGTTGCCGGAGAGGTCTTACTTCGTGACCCTCAGTTCTCAACGAATAGAGTAAACCCAATCGGTGAATACTATGTCGAAAAGGCTATCCGTGTAGCCCGGGAAGAGGTTGCTCTTGAATTATCGGAAGATATAACAGTCGATATCAGTGAAGAAGCGGTTATTACAGCCATAATGGTCTATCCTGAGGAATTTCTGGAAGGGCTGCCCGCAGATCTTTTTGTCGATGCCTGGCTCACTGCCGATCCGGCTCTTCCGGAAGATAGTCAGATCATTATCGAATATAACGGTAACCCTGTAACGACCTATAATGTAGGTCCTGCAGGTTTAGCCGAAACCTGGCTGAGCGATCTGCTCCCCATCGAACGGACCTATCTCATCGGGCACGAGAATCTGACAGATGTCTGGACATTGAAAATTACCGGTATTACCGGAGAATTTGAAGATAATGGAATTTACGAAGCCGAGACTTATACCTTCAGTGCCACATCTTTCTTTGGCTATGATTTCGCCGATCCGAGCAAGGTATATGACAACGGTCTGGACGGTTACGATGGTTATGATGAAGTAGAAATAACCTTCAACAGCTATCAGGCAGCTCTCGATCTGGTTGCTCTCAATACCTCTCTTCTGCTTGAGCAGGCAGGAATCAACAATATTGAGGCAACAATGGAATACCCGGCCGATATCGCCGGAATTCTCTCCGATTATATGCTCGATGCACTTATAGAAGTAAGTGTTGCCTTCCCGGCAGGGACCGAGCTGGCTATCTCCTATAATGATACATATCTTACTACATACACTCTGGCTGCAGATACCGATCAGATCTATTTGAGCGAAATGATCCCGGCTCATATACCGACGAGAACACCACTGCTCGGTCATGAAGGCCTTGTCGATGTCTGGGGAATTGATGTTTTATTGCCATATATATCCGATACGGCTTTTGTTACCGATCTTACCGTTAATAGTGTGACCTCTGACGATGACTTTGCTTCTGAGTTTTTACTGGCGGAAGAAACGGAAGAGATCACTATCGATACCTACTCGACATACAAATTCGTTTATGATGTGCCTTTGTTGATCATCGCAGGTGAGGAATCTGTGGTCAATGTAACATTCGAAACCGATGAACTGGGAACGTTAGGTTATGATGACATACGTTTCAAGATCGAAGCTGATGGGCCGGGGGATGTGACTTTCTCGGCAACAGATTATACCGGCACACACACATTTGATAATATCGGTTTCTGGGGCCCGGCAACCGGTTTTGCCTTACCGGCCTCTTATACAGCTACTACTCAATGGACATTAGAGTTCAGTGAAAATGGTCTATATGACATAACCTTCTCACTCATAGAGGCACCGGATGGTGATGTTGTGGCCGGTATAACCCAGGATCAGGAAATCTATGTAGAAGCAGTACCTACAGCAGTCTTTGTTGACCTCCTCTGGGCAGGCAACGACTTCATGGAAGATCTGGGAGAAGGGAAATTCTTCGGCTATAATGCCTTCGCTGTTATTCAGGAAGGTGTTGATGCGGTGGCTTCCGGCGGGACAGTGAACGTAGCTGCCGGATTCTATGAAGAAGCAATAACAATTCACAAAGCAGGTGTAGAACTTCTTGGTGCGCAATCAGGAGTAGATGCTCGTAGTCGCACCGGTTTAGAAGAGACGATTATTGATGGAACTGGAACCGAGCGTCAGGCAATCTTAATAGGCTCAGACGATATTGTGGTTGATGGTTTTACAATTCAAAATCCTGATTATGCTGATAATATAGCTGCTGCTTTAATTGTTCTCTCGTATGATCATCATAACAATAATATAGCGATTCGAAACAACATTATGCACTCTCCCGGCGATACAACAGTTGGACGACCCTGGGGAATATTTGCTATTGAGGGAACCAAAGCAACCGAACTGGTGATTGAGCAGAACTACATACATGACATCTTATTTGATAATGCTACAGTAACTTGGAACGCAACAGGAGGGATGTGGTTATGGGAAGAACTCTATAATGTAACGATCCAAAACAACAAGATCGAAAATGTATCAACCTTTGGTATCGGTATTTCAACAGGAATAACAGGTGGACTCATACAAGGTAATGAGATATCGGGTGTCGGTTATGAAACAAGTGCATCATATCCATCAGCAATACGTGTTGGTACGAGTAATTCTGTAATTGTAAAAGAAAACATAATATCCGATAGCGAAGGGACAGCAATGACTTCTGGTGTTTATCTATTGGGTTCTACCGATGTAACTGTAATTGATAATAACATCAGCAGTTCTTCTATTGGAATTTACGCCAGAGGAACAGTTTTTTCTGGAAACATCAACAGTAACGTTCTATCAAATAATAGTGTACAAGTAGATGATCCATTTGAATTACTCAACCTTGAGAGTATTCTCGCCAATAACAGCTTTGATAAAGCTGTGGTAGTACGTGGCAGCGATATACAAGTACCCAAGGTCTTCAGTTTCATCCAGGAAGCTATAACTGCTTCAGATGTCGGCCAGACAGTAGAAGTCTGGGATGGATACTATTTCGGTAATGTTACGGTTAATAAAGATATCGATCTCGTTTCCAAAAATGGAGCAGCTGTTACTATACTCGATGGAGATGATGCCGGCAGCGGATTGGGAACAGTTTATCTCACTTCGGGCAGAGACGGGGTCAAGATTGCAGGATTCCATATCATCGGTATCGATGGGCCTCCCGGCCTGGAGAAGGCTGCTGTCTATCTGCAGGGTGCACAGGCCAATATCACTATCGAAGATAATATCATAGAGGCTCGTGGTGATGCGGCTCTTATGGGAGAATGGAATGCCAATAATAACAATATAATCATCAATGCTAACCTGTTTACCGGCAAGACCTTCATTGGTGATGAACCAAACACTGGAAACCAGTTCGTGGATCCAAATGTTGCCCGACAGGCTATAGTCTTCGGTGGTGGAGCAGGAACTACCAATACGCAGAATTTCACCTTCACCAACAATGAGATAGCTACTATAGCTGCCGGTCAGCTTTATGGCAATACACTTGTCACCCTTGACCTTGTAGGTGAAAACGTCATTTCCGGTAATGTCTTCAGTGGCAGGACTCTGGCAACGGCTCTTCGCGTCAGAGGTAGCGGAGATTATGAAGTTATAAACAATGATTTCGACGGTGACTATGATTACGCTCTTTTCAGACAGGGCAGTATGCTCGATGCCACTAATAACTGGTGGGGCAGTATTTACTATCCCGAGATATACAATCAGGTCTTTGGCAGTGTAAAACTGATACCTTATCTGCTGAACGATACTATCGATCCTTTGGACCCCGGCTATGATTCCGGCGGAACTCACGCGAATTCTCTCGATCTTGCCCTGACTTACGAGCCGGCAAATGAGAATATCAAGGTCGAGTTTTCCGTCGATAGTAATGAAATGGTCTTGAACCCGATTCCAGGACTCGATCCGACAGATCCGGGAGACATTCTCGTAATAGCCTCAATGTATCAGGCACTGGAAGCTGCTATCATAGCAGGAGACGATCAGGCGATACTGGAAGCTGCTCTGGCCATCGGTGATGATGTAATTACCGAGTATTACTATATTGACGGAACAGATAAGGTCTATCTTCAGACGATCAATGATAACGACCTGATCAAGAATAAGTACTGGCAAAGATATCTGGTCAGAGATGATGAAAAAAGATTCCCCGACTGGCTTACCGGAGATACTGTCATCGTGCAGGATAACTATAGGACACATACAAATCCGGGTACAGGCTCTGTAGCATCAGGCTGGTTAAACGATGTCCTCGGCCGGGATCTTTATGTAAGAGTCACACTGGTCAATAACGGCAACATCTTCAGCATCGAAGAAGCAGTCGAGATCGGCACCGGACCGATCGTAAATACCAATACTGGATTAGGTTATCCAACTATCCAGGCTGCTATTGATGCTGCAGATGCCGGTCATACAATAGAAGTATCTGCAGGTCTTTTTGTTGGTAATCTGGAGATAAATGTACCCGATCTGACCTTGAAATCAGTGGCCGGTTATGATGCTATAATCCGGACTGAAGCCGGTTTTAATGCTGGCAGCGGATTTGGCGGGATTACTGTTCTTGCCGATGGAGTTACCCTTGATGGCTTCAGAATCGAGCAGGGTGTACCTCAAGCTGTAGTTCATACTCATAACTCCAACAATGTAACTATCAAGAATAACAAGATTGTTGGAGTAAATGATGCCCGTCCTCGTGGTATTGATGTTGGCTATGCTTCTGCTAATTCTGCTAATGTAGTGATCCTTGACAACGAATTCGAACTTCTCTACTGCGGTGTTTATATTAGCAGAGCAACAGATCTGGAGATAGACGCTAACCACTTTGAAGATATGATCGATGGTGCTATCGTCTTTGACGGTACCTGGTATTATGGTGATATCAATGTGGTAAACAATTCTGCTACAGATGCCAATTATTTGTTGTACTTCTTTGGTGAGCAGGGACCGGTAACTTATGCCAATAATGATTCATTGACTAATACTCTTTTAACTAATTTTGGAGTTCATAATACGGATAAGAATATACTGTATTCTACTATCCAGGCTGCTATAGACGGTGCAGAGGATAGTGATACGATCCTCTTGAGTGATGGGACATATTATGAAAACATCATTATCGATGTTCCCGGTTTGACAATAACAAATGCTTCTTCTCCGGTCATTGACGGTGATGGAAGTGGTACTGTAGTATTGATCACAGCCAACGATGTAACACTGGAAGGTTTGACTATCCAGAACTCCGGTACAGAAGATACAGATGCCGGAATTTTCCTCAATCAGGTTACGGGATGTTATATATCCGGTAATATCATAATCGATAACGGCAACGGTGTCGGGATAGTTATGGGTTCAGGTAATACTCTGATCGATAATGAGATCACCAACAGCAGTCTTTACGGTGTTGTACTTGTAGGTACATCCGGTAACACGATCGAAGCGAATGAGATCGATACTGCAATTTTGGATGGTATTGCTTTAGCTAATGCATCGGAAGTTGGATTAGATCCAGAAATCGGCTCTACTTCAAACTATATCAAAACGAATACCATACAAAACGGTGAACGAGACGGTATCTTTATCGGAGAGAATTGTGATAACAATTCCATTACTAATGGTAATATACTCGATATTATTGGTAGTATCGGCATAAATTTGTGGAGGAGTGGAGAACAAACCATTACTGGTAACACAATTAGTAGCACTGTGACAGGGCTCAGATTACTCGGTTCTTCTAATAACACGATAACCGGAAACAGCATAGTTGATAACGATACCGGAATAAAGGTAGATGCCAGCTGGCAGGAAGGTGTCTGGTATCCATCAGAGAATAATACGATAAGTGAGAATGATATTTATGGAAATACAACTTATGGAATGAGAGCTGATGATCCGGAACAAACAACAGTAGTAGCTGCCTACAACTGGTGGGGAGATGCGACCGGACCGGAGCATTCAATAAATGCTCTTGGTCAGGGTGATGCTGTTACCGATAAGGTTCTTTTCTCACCCTGGTACTTCCAGGAAGAGAAGCAGACTCTTAACGGTCTGCCTGAGCTTGTCCTATCCGAGATAGGGGATATCTATACCGTAACCAATACACCAATAGTGATCGATCTGACAGTAACCTATCCGGACCTTACAAATTATGATCCGGCCGTACTCACCGATGCAGTACTTTCAACAACGGAAGCAGCCTTCCCGGCAGGTACGAAAGTCATCGATGTCCTCTATAACGGAAACTCTATCCTGGCACAGGATTATGACCTTGCCGGCAGCAATACTCACTATTTGAGCGATATTTTAGGCAGCCAGACTCCTTACGGCACCCCTCTGGCCGGTCATTCCAATCTGGCGATAGATTGGACTTTCGTAATAACAGGTGCTGAAGAAGCTCTTGCTGAGTTCCCGGTAAGTATGCAATCGATATCCTATCTTGATAGAAGCATAGGTTACAATGAGCTTGGTGCTCCGGAGGAATTTGAAGTTACTTATGCAGACGTTAACTTCCCCGGATTTGCTGATCTGGTCGTAGGCATTCCCAATCCGATAGTTATCGAATGGACTGAATCCTACCCTCTAATCGAGAATATCGGTGGTGCCAGAGTCCTCAACGACTCGAAATTTATGATCTATGATGATGAGGATAATCCGGCATATCTCCCGAGTGGAACTACTATTACAGTTACCATACCGAGCGCTACCCCTGTTGTCAGGACTTCTGTTCTGAGCGAGGAAGCACATACCATATACGGTTCGGCAATAGTCACTCAGCAGTCTGATCCGACAACCAATGAATTCGGGTATCTTGCACTGCTGGAAAGAGAGGCTACTATTCCCGGCCAGGAAGCTGAATGGATGGTAACTATAGAAGGTGCTGATGCTGGAGACTACGTCGTTAAATTTGAAGCCATCGCTGTACTGGATATTGATGCAGGCGGCTATCCATTCGATGGTGAATTTATCTATACAGAAGACGAATTCAGCGTAGAGGTGGTAGCTGTCTCTCCAACCCTTTATGTTAATCACATCTGGGAAGGCAGCAGTCCAATGCAGGAGGTTGAGCCTGATAAATTCTTCGGACATAACGCCTTTGCTAATATCCAGAATGCTATCGCTGCAGCCAATCCGGGAGACGAGATCCTCGTTGCTGCCGGTGAATATGAAGAGATCGGGCAGATCGTTATCGATAAGGACCTGACAATCATCGGTGATAGTAATTTGACAACAATTATCAAACCGGCTCAAAACATCGAGAACTGGTTCCTTGTGGAAGCAGGAAATACCTTTGATTTGAGCGAAGTAACACTTGATGGTGAAGGTAAAAACATCAGGGCTGCAATCCGTACTCACGGTAGTGGTTCGATAGAAAACTGTGTTATCAGGAATATTGGCTGGTCCCAATATCTGGGTTGGGGTATTGCCCTTACCTGGTCAACTCCGGATCAAGTCTGGGCGATCTCACAGAATGTGTTTGAAAATATAGAAAGAGTAGGTATTTTAGTCGATGGTCAGAACAATACAGCCATAGTTACCGGTAATACCTTCATTGGTAATGGTGATGGTGACTGGGTTGGCTATGGTATTGAAGTTGGAGACGGTGCTTCCGCTGAAATTACCGGCAATACGATAAGGGATTATAGGGGAGTAGCAGAATCTGATGGCTCTACTTCAGCAGCTATCCTGGTGACCTCTTTCTTCGGACCTGAACCTGAAGCCCTGATCACTGGTAATACCATCGAAGATAACACAACCGGTATTTATGTTGGTTATGAAGAGAATGATACCAGTGATGTAACAGCATCTGGTAACACTTTCAACAACAACAGATACCAGGTTCGTACAACAATTGGTGTAGACTTTGATATAGCAGCAGCATTGGCAGACAATACCTTCGATCGGGCAGTGGTTGTACGAGAAGAAATCAACACAAGACAGAATTCTATCATTGTACCTGCTATCTTCAGTTTCATTCAGGATGCAATTGATGCTACCGATAGTGGTAATGCTATCGACGTACAAGCCGGAACATACACCGAACAACTTGTTATCGATAAGGGTCTGACTGTCAGTGGTGATGAAGATGCTGTTATCAAGGCTCCACTTGCAACAGAACGTGAGATGCAAATTATTACAGAAAGCAGCAGAACATTTGATCCTATAATATTTATTGATGGTGGTTCAGAGACTATTGCTGTTACATTTGAAGGGTTTGAAATCGATGGAAATGATGATCCTGGAAGCCATACATTCACTGGTATTTTATCAAGGTCTGCAGATATCAATATTGCAGGGAATCATTTGCACAGTATGCTAGCAAGTCAGGAGACTGTCGGTATATCTGTCTATGGTGGAAATGTTGTTATTCTCGATACTAATACTATAGATGATTTCTCACGCAATGCTGTGTCAATATTCGATGTAGCGTACCCTACAGTTACTAATAACACAATAATAGGACGTGGCTATGTAGGACAAGGTTACTGGGCACAGAACGGTATTCAGATCGTCGGAGCTAATACAGCTTTGATTTCCGATAATACAATTTCGGACATAGGTTGGATCTGGCCTGGTACTGGATCAAGTTGGTCAGCAACTGGTATACTGCCCTTTGACAGTGAGGAAGTCAATATTGATAACAATATCCTGGAAAATGTTCAGGTTGCAATCCGGGTTGTAAATTCGAACTTCAGAGCACAAAATAACAATGTAACAATTCTTGATGACGGTGGTATGGATTACACTGGAGGAATCTGGGGTAACCCACAGGGACGTCCTGAAACACCTCATTATCCATTCGATGTGACAAGCAGCAGAAGACAAAGAACAACATTTAGAACAGAGATGACATTTGAATATTATGACAATGATCTTACTGGCGATGGAATTACAGATGGTTACGGTATTGGAATCTGGCCTGATGATGACGGTAATTCTGTTAGTGTAACTGCTACAGGAAACAAAGTCATTAATTGGCAAATTGGCTATGATATCTGGGGCGATGATGATTTCGCAGCTAATATTCACAATAATATCATTGAAGATAATAGCTGGGGTATGTGGAACTGGACCAATACCGAAGTAAACGCGATTCAGAACTACTGGGGCGACCCGACAGGTCCTACTCACGCTACGAATCCCTTAGGTGCAGGTGACATAATCAGCGATCTGGTTCTCTATGATCCGTGGTGGGCAGATGAAGAAATGACAATCGAGGGTACAAATGATGCCATTATTCAGGCAATTGATGCTATCAACGATCTCGGAGATGCCTATTACTTAGGTGCAGCAACCAGAACCAGCGTACCGGATTACACGCTCTTTGTAAATGCTGAAACGGCTGAACTCGCAGCTGCTCAGCTTGCTATTACCAATGCTCGCGGTCTGGGAGACGATACAACCATAGACAACTTCATTAATGACGCAATCGAGACAGTATTCATCAACTGGAATGCAGATATCACAGTCGAAGTGGTTATGTCTGGTGGGGCAGAGGCCGGTGCTTTCGTAGAAGGAACCACCGGTGCAGTAACGTTGTATGCAGATGGTGACGGAATCGAGATCGAATTACCCGATCTGTTAATTGTCACTGAAGCCTACCAGCAGATGTATGATACTGAGTATCTGGATCCGATTGATGAAAATGGCTTCTATGACGAAGGTAATGCAAGAATACTCAAAACTACCGAGGCAGGAACTTATATCCTTTATGTACGCACGACAGATGCGGGAAGAGGAGCAGCTAATGTCACTTCACAGGTAACTCGTCAAAATAGTCAGAGAACCAGAAGCCAGCAAGTACCTGTAGCTTCTAATATAAGAAGTACCCGTTCAAATGCCGTCTGGTATCGCTATGAATGGCATGTAGCAACTGACGGACCGGTTGTAGATAACATTCTTCTCTATGAAGAACTTGTCTATCAACGTGTTTCTGATGTAGATTTACCTGAAACTCTTATCCTCTTCGAAGGACCTGCTGAAGTGGAAATCGGTGATGAACATTTCTTCTATATACCAAATCCTACCGGCAAGATCCAGCATGCTCAGGAGTGGTATTATAACATCTCACCTGCTAACGCAACGATCAACGATCTGATCTGGGAAAGCAGTGATCCAGGTATTTTAAGCGTTGCTGAAAATGGTATATTAACTCCCGGAGAACTGGGGACAGCTACTATAACAGTAAAGACGGTCGATGGAGAACATATCGCTACAACAGATGTATCCGTATATGTTTTCTACGGTGATGTTAATAATGACTGGATGAATGCCCCATCGACAGTTGGTGGTATACAATATCCGGGTGGTGGCGTTGAAGGGTCTGATGCCCTGGCAACCCTGAAATACTCTGCAGGTGATAATGTCTTTGGTGACAATCCATGGGCTCCATGGCGTCGAACGAGAGCTGATGTGAAGGGTAATCCTTCATTACCAATCCTGGCCTACGATGCATCTTTGATATTCCAGTATGCTAATGATGACATTGATGTCTTCCCGGCCCAACCAACAGGTCCGGTCAGAGGAGAAAGAACCAGAAGCCAGATTGTAGCCAGCCCGCAGATCAACATCGAGATCATTGATGATATGATAATGATATTCGCTGAAGACTCTACAGAACTCTTTGGGTTGAATATCAGTATAGAACATAACCAGTTTGTCACGCTGGGAGATGCTCAATTCAATCTCCCGGAGAGCTATTTGACTGTAGCGCATGCTGACGAATTTGGTTATCATATTGCTATCGCTGCCTCCTTACCGGAAAACATCGAGGGTTATCTTGCAATGATACCTGTTATGGCAGAAGAAGATACCTCTTTGAATATCGAAGTATATTCCAATGTCTCGCATTTGGAGTTCGTGCTTGCTGTTGAAGCAAATCTCGTCTCTGTTGAAGATCCGATATTTGCTCCTGAAAACTCTGTTAGCAGTAACTATCCAAATCCGTTCAATCCAAGCACTACGATCAGCTATTCGGTCAAAGAGACCAGCAGGGTCAGAATTGATGTCTATAACATCAAAGGACAGCTGGTAAGAACTCTGGTCGACGAAGAGAAGAATACAGGTCAGCATATGATACAGTGGCATGGAGTTGATAATAGAGGTAGAACAGTAGCATCAGGTGTTTATTTCTATACCGTTTCCATAGGTGATGAATTCAGAAAAACTCAAAGAATGATGCTCTTGAAATAATCGATATCGGACTCATAGAGATGATCATGAAGATATCGAAAAGCATTAAAGGGAATAAGGGGGCTTCACGCCCCCCAAACCTGTGAAGTATAATAAGTAGAAGGAGTATAATATGAGACGATTATTGATTATGACGTTATTATTCGTGAGTTTCTTTTTCCTCTGGGGGCAAAGTGCATTATATAGCCAGTCAACCCGGGAAAATGGAATAGAAGATATTGAGATAACAGTATCAGGAGCAGAAATAGATGTTCCTGTTGATGGAGATACATTCTGGAGTTCTGTCCATACCAGCGAACTTGAAGCAGGATGGGACTTCGGATCATACGATTTCTTCTTTACGTATGATTCAGAAAAGCTGACATACACAGATTATTCTACTACAGGAACCCTTGTTGAAGGACTGGGCACGGTGGGAGTTAATCAACTGCAACCTGGAATACTGAGAATAATCTGGTTTTCTTTAACCCCGCTATCAGGGGAAGGTTCGCTTGTTAATCTGCAGTTTCAGGCTATAGACAATGGAGTTTCTCTGCTTGCTGCCGAGAACTTCAGATATTCTGACGGTGCTGTTGAAACTCAAGTAACAAATATCATTCCTGGCGAGGTCATTGTCACGGGAATTGAGGACCCCAAGGTTGCCACTCCGGTTTTTCAACCTGCTCCAGGTTATTATGCCGATGCACAATACATTACGCTCGAAACATCAACAGAAGATGCAGTTATCTATTATACACTTGATGGCGAAGAGCCCGAGTATGAAGGAGCCTCATCTGTTTTATATGATGACCCGTTCCTGATTGATGAAAATACTGTTGTAAAAGCCAGAGCTTTCAAACCTGAATGGACTCCCTCAGATACAGCAACGGGGATTTACTACATCGGTGGAGATCCTCCAATAGCTACCGTATCAGTCGAAACACTTGAGGTTGGAATAGGACAGGTATTTGAAGTTGCCATAAATACCACAGAAATTGAAGCCAATTCCAATATAGTCGCTATTAATCTGTCACTTAATTATGATCCACAGCTTCTTCAGTATGAGACTATTGTGACAGAAGGAACATTAAGTGAAACAGCTTATGATATATCGGCCAATCTGGAATATCCCGGCAAATTGAATATAGGCTGGTTTGATCTTAATGCCATATCGGGAGTAGGGGCACTGGTAAAAGTTCAGTTCGCTGCTCAGGAAACCGGAGTATCCAATCTTACACTCTCGGATGTGTATTATAATGCGGTAGAGATGATCGATCTTGTCCAAGGTCAGGTTACTATATATCCGCAAATCGATGCCACAATTACTCTACCCCACGAGACCATAGTCCATGAAGATATGGTAGAGATCAGTGTTCATACTACTGAGTTACTCGAATTCTGGAACATCACTTCATTCAATCTAACCATAGATTTTGATCCGGATGTTCTTTCTTACGATGGATTAGTGATGGAGGGAACATTGATACCTCCCGGCAGTTATGGATATACTTTTGGCAATCTTGTTGAACCGGGTAAACTTTCTGTGGGCTGGTTCTATAATGAACCGTTGATTGGTGAAGGTTCGTTGATCAAAGTCAGATTTCAAGGAATAGAACCCGGTATTTCTGACCTTGAACTATCGGGCTTCTACTACAATCAGGAGAATATTACTGATCTCATTGACGGCAGCCTTACAGTAATCCCTAAACTGGAAACTGTCGAGATCAATGCTACAGATGCCCTGGTCAGTGTTGATGACCAATTTGATATATACATCAATACAACGGAACTTTATCCTCTCTGGAATGTAACATCAGCTAATTTCAAAGTCCATTATGATGGAGAAAAAGTTGCCTATGAAGGTTACTCTCTTGTAAACAGCCTGCTACAGGGAGGCTTTGCGGAGGTCAATCACCAGGCAGCAGACAATCTTATAAATATTGGCTGGTTTGCAGCACAGCCTATCATTGGAGAAGGTACTCTTATAAGACTGCAGTTTCAATCAATAGCAGTTGGGGGTAGTCAGATTGAAATAGCTGATTTCTTCTATAATGATGTACTGGTCGATGAGAATAATCTGCATCCCGGCCAGATAGATATGCATTCGATCTATGCGTTCGATTATGATGTTCCGGAATTGATCTTGGCCGGTGAAGATGTAGAAGTTCCGGTAACATTTGCGACCGACTTTCTTGGTTCACTTGGCTATGATGGAGTCATCTTCTCCTTTGCGGCCGAAGGTCCTGAAGGTAGTATAGTAACTTTCACTGCTACAGATAGTGCTAATAACACCTATAGCTTTGAGAACTCCGGTAC
>Ga0334895_1001836_pt1 | contig 19847 bp, 24 predicted proteins | sample GraSluR3_MG_7_FD_207229 | JGI IMG/M metagenome (GOLD analysis project Ga0334895, IMG submission 207229) | Sludge microbial communities from methane-producing bioreactor in Wageningen University, Netherlands - Granular Sludge_31_05-R3 | ecosystem: Engineered > Bioreactor > Anaerobic >... | reverse complement strand
CGCATTCTACGAATATCATCTTCAAATCTTCCAGATGCAATCTCCGTAGTTATGGTCTCCTGTGGTTGAGGGTCTAGATTGTCAAAATATTGAATAGCCGATGGAATACCTATGCTGTTTTTCAAAGGCTCAGAACAATCCGAGTAAACATGTCCCCCCATTTCCAACTTTTCTACCTTGTTTCGCCATATCCAGCCTTTTCGCTTAGGTCGATAATTTTCAAGGTCTTTAAGTATTTCATGAATATCTAATTTTTCATTTGGTTGATAGGTTTTCATTTGGTTTGACCTCCTTTGAATAAGTTCAAAGCCTCTTCCCAGTGATGACCCTCTATCATTTGAATCCCAGCTTCTCTAATAGACAAACCCTTCTCTTTGGCCACTCGGTATACGACATGTCCCACACCTTTGCCTATCAATCCGCGATCTATGGCCCCTTCAACCAAGGGTTGGGCTTCAATGCTTGAAAAACCCATCCTCAACAACACAGATCGTTCAATGGAGGGTGTTGTATGCGTTCTTGCCATCTCTAACAAAGGATCTACCGTTTTTTCTGCCAAATCCCAAAATCTATCCTTCAACTGTTCATCTGTCAAGTCTGCGATGTACTTTCTTCTTTCTTGAAAATCATCTTCTCTTTTCAAATAGCCTTTCATGGTCACCTTCCCTTTCTCTTTTCAATCTCTCAAATAATTTCTCGAACAAATGCCACTGAAGTCTTGGTATCTTTGGCTAAAAATTCGATATCGCTTTCTGACGGGTTATTAACCTGAGTATTGCTCAAACAGTTTCTGATATAAGAGGTTCTCAAATTATCCATATTCAAATCTTTTGCTTGAATCAATCCAGGGTGCTCCGGCAAAATGATGGTTTCTCCGGGGATTTCTTCTCTAGGATTACCCACCAGCACTTTTACACCATTATCCTTTGCGAAGGTCAGTTGTGGTTGTATGTGTTTGCCTGCTCCTGTATATTCCGTTTCCTGAACAACAAGTATTTGGTCTTTATCCATTTCTTGAGCGATGGAAAAAGCAGCTGCCAAAGAAGTGTTGCCTGCCGGGCCTCTCTCTAGACCTTCCAGTTGTGCCAACATTTCTGTTGTGTAAAATACCTCTCCTTGATTGACTGTGACATATCGATCCATGTACCTAAGTGGTCTACCTGCTGATCTTGGAACATCTGAACGGTCAGGCCATGTGGAAAAAGGTATTCCAAAGCCTGTATGTCCGGTTGTAAAAGATTTTTTGTTAAACTGTTCGTCGCTAGCCATATGCAACCCTTTGAGATTCACACTAGCCCCAATGATTTTTACTTGTTCTCCCTTATGCTTAAGCAATCCTCTTGCCGTACCTGTTAGATTTCCTCCGCCTGCATTTGTTGCAATCACAGCATCTGGCAATCTTCCTTCTCTTTCCATCATCTGTTCTGCTATCTCATAACCTAGTGTCTCCACTCCAGCTATGCCAAATGGCGTATAAAGAGATGCATTGAAGTACTTGGTTTCTTCCAAAAGCATTAGAAAATGGTAAAACAATTCAGGTCCTACAGTAAGTTGTACTACCTCGGCACCATATGCTTCGCATTTCCTTGCTTTTTCAATGATCTCAGGTTGTCCTTTCCCCCTTGAATCGTAGCATTCCTGAACAATGATACAATTCAATCCTCTTATGCACGCTTGGCTTGCCACTGCCGCACCATAGTTACCGCTGGTTGCAGCAATTATGCCTTCATATCCCAGTTTTTTTGCATGGTAAACACTGATAGCTGCCCTCCTTGCTTTAAAACTACCTGAGGGGTTAGAAGCTTCATCTTTTAAAAATATCCTCGCCCCTTTTCCAGGTTCCGAAAATTTTCTCACCAAAGAAGTGACATTTTTTAACTCTATCAAAGGTGTGTTGCCTACGCCTGCATCCATTTGAATTTGGCGCATTTCCTCCAACGAATACCCTGTTTCGCTCATCATTCTTTCATAATCAAATGCGATGCTGCCAGACTCAAAATCACTGTAATTTATACCTACAGATGCTTTCATGATCTCTGATTTTCTTGCCATCACGTTTTCGTAACTCATCTCTTTAATCATTTTAATTCCCTTCCTTCAGCAAACGCTTCACTTGCCGTCCAATATAAAGTAATTCTGGAACACATCTGCCATAATCGTGCTCATAGTAGGGATCGATCTCTACCAACTCCCCCTCCATTAGCCTACCAATATAGGTTTCCACCTTGACACGATCACCGATCTTGGCCTTTTCATCCAGAAGGAATCCTTTATCCCATAATTCTAATGGAACTTTCTTCGTGTCATCCGGAACTTGTGCCGCCCTTTCCTCTGGGCTTAACACCATTTTGTAGATTCGTACCCAATCGCCTTTCTTTGCTTCCATTTTCTCCTCCCTATCCAATTATTTATTGACAAAATCTCTAAAATCACCCATGATGGCTCTTGGTACAGGAAGATCTATCATCGTCTTCAAGCCTGGTGCTGCATTAATCACATGAGGAATCATGTTGACGCACATGGCGATTGTCCCCAATCCACCGTCTACTTCTGGTTTAATTGCCATATTCACCTCTGGTGTTCCTTTTATAACAATATAATCGCCTGTATGTGTGCCTTCCATTTCTGGTTCAATCTGCTGTGGGTGCTTCATATCTATTTTAACCTGATCATTCATGTAGCCCTGACCTGTCATATTGACACCAGCGACATCTCCAGCTTTTGCAAATCCATATTTGGATTTTCTATCTACCGTTGTCATGATGGGTGCCATTTGTTGTTTGAATCCATCGATTGGCCATCCAATGGCATCAGCAATCATATACACTGATTCTGCGAATCCAACATGACCTGACAACGTACCCTCTTCCACTCCTTTTAAGAACTTTTCTTTGGTGATTCCTACACCTTGTTCTTCCATAACTTTTGGTCCAAATGGCGATAAACTGTTCACGCGTTTGCACTCAATGGACTCCACATGGGTCATACAACCAGTTAAGCATACTGCCAACAAATCCATTATCAAGCCTGGGTTAATGCCTGTACCTAATACAGAAACGCCATTTTGTTTAGCTATTCGATCCATTTCCTCCGTCAATTCAGGTTCTTGTGCTTTAGGATAAGCCATCTCCTCAGCACTGGAAATCACATTGATTTTTTTTTCTAAACAATACTTGATCTTGTCAAATGTATCTCTTGTAAATGAATCTGTGCAAATAATGACAACATCTGCTCCATTCTCTTTAATAACGTCTTTGAATTCTCCCAAATGCACATCTGGACGGTTCTCTTTGGGTGTTTCCAAATAATCAAACATACTCGTGCCTACCTTATGTCCTCTTCCAACAACGCCTGTAATCTCCACCCCTTGTTTTGACAATAACACATCTGCAATTCCAGATCCCATAGCTCCCAATCCCCAAATAATCACTTTCACATTTTCTCTCATTTTCTTCCTCCTGTTTGATAGAATGACACCGCCATTCTTATTTCATTATATCTTGATGATTCCTTTTGTTCAATTGCATAAATCATGCCAAAAGCTACCATGAGTGGAATGTTGATATCTCGTAGGCTTTTCTTATCTTCCTAGAAACGTTTTCCTGCCGTCCGCAAAATAAGCAAAAAATTTTGCGATTTTAACGCCACATTTTTTGCTCTTGTTTGTATGATTGACATCTTTTATTTGACAGCGTATGATAAAAGCATCTTGGAGGTCGTTTATGATGAAACTTATCCAATCGTTCAAATATGCCTTTCGTGGTATTCGTTATGCCCTGCTGTCTCAAAGAAATTTCCGTATTCAACTGATTGCATTTTTACTTGTTGTCTTGGCAGGCATTTACTATGACCTTAGCCTCACACATTGGGCTATCCTCCTTCTTGTGTCTTCGTTTGTGATGACACTTGAAATCCTAAATACAGCCATCGAAGTCATAGTCGATATGATTTCCCCCTCTTACGATCCAAAGGCTGAAAAAGCAAAGGATTTAGCTGCAGGCGCTGTTCTGATGGCATCTGTTTTCGCTGTCATCGTTGGTTGTGCGCTGTTTGTATCTTATATTTTTTGATTTTATACTGCAAGCCCTGTCTCTTAATACCTAAGACTTTTGCTGCTTTGGAAACATTGTGACCTTGCTTTTCTAAAATGTTCACAATCAATTCTTTTTCCATCTCTGCCATAATGTCATCTAACGTTTTATCCTGACTGGTCATCTTATTCAAATTGCTTTCAACATAATGACTCACCGAAGATTGCTCATTTGTGTGTAACATGCTTTTAATGTAATGAGGCAAGTGTTTCACCTGAATGATCTTTTCATCCACCATTAAGCTAACGGCCCCTTCAATAACATGCTTCAATTCCCTAATGTTTCCCGGCCAGTCATACTGGTTAAAGAAGTCTTTGACTTCATCTGAAACAGCGCTCACTTTCTTGTGTAGTGCTTTCTCATAATAACTGATAAAATAATTGATAAATACTGCCAAGTCTCCTTCCCTTTCTCGAAGACTGGGGAGCTTAAGATTAATGACACTCAGTCGGTAGAATAAGTCTTCTCTCATCTGTCCAGAGCGAACGAGAGCTATGGGGTCTTTGTTGGTTATGGCTATGATTCTCACATCCACTTGGTGTTCCTCGCTTGCTCCAATAGGACGAAACCTTTTGGTTTCTATTACTCTCAAAATCTTTGATTGCAAAGGTAGAGGCATAGAGTTGATTTCATCTAGTATCAACGTCCCTCCGTCGGCCATTTTCAACAAACCTTCCTTGTTTTCAGCTCCAGTGAAACTCCCTTTTGTTGTTCCAAACAAAATACTTTCCAACAGGTTTTCTGGAATGGCGGCACAATTTTCTGCAATAATTGGTTTGTGGCACCTTCTACTTGCATTATGGATGCTATGTGCGAACATTTCTTTTCCTGTGCCTGACTCTCCTACAATAAGTACATTAGAAGTTGTCACAGCAATTTGTCGGCATTGATCGATTAAATCTTTGATCGCTTTTGACTCTCCAATAATGTCTGCAAACGTATACGTCCCCTTTTTGGAATCCGTCACTTCCGAATATAGCTCCAATACTTTATCGGACATTTTTCGCATATAAGTGATGTCTTTTGAGATTTCCATGCTCCCAACGATAATCCCTTTCTCAACTATTGGATAGGTAGAATTTACCGCGAGTATTTTCTTCCCGCCTTTAGAGATATACTCCTGGTATTTGGACAGAATCGGTTTTCCTGTCTTGAGCACGGTCATATGGGTGCTTTCAAATCCTAAGGCAGGTAATACACGCAATAAATTCTCTTCCATCACATCTTCTGCTGTCATACCTTCTATTTCAGCCATGGCTTCATTGTAGATAATAGTCTTGCCCTTTTCATCTACAACATGTACACCTTCCTCCAACTTAGAAAGGATCTTTTCATAGACCTTCTTTTTGTTCATGTCACCCTCACCCACCTTATTACTCAATTATACAATATAAAAAGACAAATGCAAAATATTTTGCATTTGTCTTTTAAAGCACATGATAAGAAGCTATCTTGGACTTAGTCTCTGTTGTACTTTCTCTTAAACTTGTCAACACGTCCACCTTTGTCAACAAATTTTTGTTTTCCTGTAAAGAACGGATGACATTCAGAGCAAATTTCCACTCTGATTTGATCATCAACTGAACCCGTTTCAAATGTGTTGCCACAAGCGCATGTTACCGTCACTTTTTTATATTCTGGATGTAGACCTTTTTTCATTTTATTCACCTCTTTCAATATAAGCTTATCTATTTGTTGTAGATATTATCAAATCTTCATAACACCATAGAATTATAGCATAGACTATGCGTCTTTTCAATGATTTTTAGCAACTATCTTTTGTTTTTTTCTATATCCATCAATTTATCCGCATTTTCAATGAACTCTAAATTTGTCTTCGTGCTCATCAGCCCAGATATGAATTTCTCTGTTACATAATCTGTTGGATAACTGCTCATCGCTTTTCTTAATTGCCATATCGTTTGCAGTTCATTTTGATCCATCAGCAGATCTTCTCTTCTAGTACTGGATCGATTAATGTCAATTGCCGGGAAAACTCTTTTTTCTGAAAGCTTTCTGTCCAAATGGATTTCCATGTTGCCTGTCCCCTTGAATTCTTCGAAAATGACATCATCCATTCTACTGCCTGTTTCTACCAATGCGGTTGCTAAAATGGTTAAACTTCCTCCAAATTCAATGTTTCGTGCCGCACCGAAAAAACGCTTTGGACTATGCAAAGCCCCTGGATCCAACCCGCCAGACAGAGTTCTTCCTGTTGGTGGGATTGTCAAGTTGTAAGCTCTGGCCAGTCGTGTGATGCTGTCAAGAAGAATAACCACATCCTTCCCATGTTCTACCAATCTCTTAGCTCTTTCCAATACCATTTCTGCTACTTTGATATGGTGTTTTGGCAATTCATCAAATGTGGAGTAAACCACATCCGCATTCACAGAACGCTGCATGTCCGTCACTTCTTCCGGTCTTTCATCGATAAGAAGGATGATAATATCCAGATCAGGATGGTTTTCTGATATAGCGTTGGCAATCCCTTTCATCAATGTCGTTTTTCCAGCTTTTGGAGGTGCAACAATCATGCCTCTTTGGCCACGGCCAATAGGCGCAATGATATCAATGATTCGATTTGAAATCCTCATTTGAGATGTTTCTAGTCTTAATCTTTCATTTGGGAAAATCGGGGTGAGACTATCAAAGTTAGGACGTTTGATAGCGCTTTCGGGGTTTTCTTCATTGATGCTTTTTACATACAATAGGGCTTTGTATTTTTCGCCTTGCTTCGGAGGTCTTGTGATACCACTTATCTTATCTCCTGTATCCATCTTGAATCGTCTGATTTGAGAAGGTGAGATGTAAACGTCGTCGTCACTTGTTAAATAATTATGTCTTCTCAAGAAGCCGTAACCATCTTGATGAATTTCCAATATGCCAGAGGTTTCCAATATTTCATCACTTTGGTCGATCTCATCATTTAATCGATCTGGCAAATCATTTTTGTGCTTTTCTTTCTCGTCATTTTTTTTGGTAGTCTCCATTCTCTCCAAGATAACTTCAATGAGTTCACTTTTTTTGTATCTAGATAGATTATGGATCTCTTTCTCTTTTGCCAGCTCTCTCAATTCTGACAATTTCATGTTGCTTAGTTCGTTTAAATTCACACATGCCTCCTAAAAAATCTAAAATCAACCACCCTCACCTGTCAGCGAAGCTAATTTCTTTCGATTGTATGTTGTTGTTTATAGGAATTTGGTACACAAGAATGGTGTGCTCATCATATCACTATCACACAATACCGTCAACGGTTAATAGTATTTCTTGCGCTTCTCGGATTTGGAAAAGACAATCATCAGTCCAGAAACCAAATAAGGAACACAGTATACCAAAATCGTCATCCAGAGGGTTTCGCTTCCTCTAAAATATAGAAACACCCCGTTAACAAGCCCTCCTATGAAAATAATCAACCCGCCAATGACAGGGGATTTAAAAGAGATCAGTCCCCCAAACAACTTAATGATCAGCAAGGCTGACAAGACATAAAGGGTCACATCCACATCTAGAAAGTCTTCTGCTCCGCTCATAAAAATTGCAAATCCGTAAAACACTGCAAATATAGCAAATGTCACAAAAAATATTATTCTTCCAAGGATTCCCGACACAAATCTCAAGGAGATCACCGCCTACTCAAATAATACGACCAGCGTTCCTGGCCCTGAATGAGCCCCCACTGCACAACCTATGACATTTTCAATGATTTCAATTTCACCAAATTCTTTGACAATCATTTCTTTGATTTGATTAACCTTTTCTTGATCATCTCCATGTCCAATAGCTATTCGCTGAGAAGAAATGTCATGGCCTTCTTCTTTCATGATTTTGATGATTTCTTGCATCATTTTTTTAGTTCCTCGTGTCTTCCTGTAAGGATATAACTTGCCATCTTGATTATCCAAGTGGAGCACAGGTTTTACATTCAACATGTTGCCCACATAGTAGGAGGTCTTCGTCAAACGTCCTCCTCGATATAAATAGGCTAAATCATCCACTGTGAAAATGTGCCTGATCTTGGATGCATATTGATTTACCTTTTCAATGATCTCTTCTTTCTCTGTGTTCAATTCTACCAATTCTGCTGCTTTTATGACTGCCAAACCATAGCCAAGTGTGGCGCATTTGGTATCAATGATGTCAAGTTTAAAGTTCGGATACTCTTGTTTTACATCCTCCAAGGCCAAAACAGCCGATTCAAATATCTTCGTTAGGCCTGAGGAAAAACAAACATAGATGTATGTTGCCTCAGGATCTTTTTGATATAGTTGCGAAAAATAATGGCCGAATTCCCCTCTGGATATTTGAGAAGTCTTATATACCTTGCCACTCCGCATTTCTCGTAGCATGTCTTCAGACTTTATCGTTACATTATCTAAAAAAACCTGGTCCTCAATGATGACTGGTATAGGGAAAACCTCTATGCCATACTGATTTATAATTTCCTTAGGTAAATCACAAGCGCTATCCGCCAGAATTTTTATTGTCATACATACCTCCTATTTCACATGATACTTTATTATACTTTAAAACAATCGACATATCATCCTTTACTTAAAATTTGTTTGAATTACTACTGAAATCATGTATAATAGTGTCAATATTTTTAGGAGGCATTATGTATACCCAACCCCTTTATAGACCACCAAGCGAGGCATCCAGTTTGATTATCCAACTTACGGAAGGTTGTTCCCACAATCAATGTACCTTTTGTGGGATGTACAAGAATAAACCTTTTAGAGTTCGCTCCGACAAGGAAATTCTTTCACACATTATCTATCTCAAATCTATTGACCCTAAACCAGACAAACTATTCTTAGCAGACGGCAACTTGCTGTGTGTCAAGACAGATAAAATTCTTGAGCAACTGGAGCTGGTAAAAACTCATTTCCCAACCGCTCAAAGATTTTCTTGTTACGCCGGTCCTTTGGATATGTTGACAAAAAGCCGATCAGACCTCCACCGCATACGTCAAGCCGGAATGGATCTATTGTATCTAGGTGTAGAAAGTGGCAGCGATAAAATCCTAAGCGATATTTGCAAAGGTGTCACCGCTTCAGAAATGACCCTAGCAGGACAAAAGGCCATAGAGTGTGGTTTTAAACTTTCTTGTATGGTGATCTCTGGTTTAGGTGGCCAATTTCTTTCAAAAGAACATGCTCAGGAAACCGCTAAGGTTATTTCTCAAATTAATCCTCATTACTTTGCATTGTTGACACTTCATATCACTCAAGACACTCCCTTGGCTAAGGATGTTGCCAATGGCAAGTTTCAATTGCTCACCCCCGACGAAGTCATGTTAGAGACATATGACATGATTAAGCAAATTTCCCTAGATAACTGTCTTTTCAGAAGCAATCACGCCTCAAACTATGTGACTCTTAAAGGTGTGCTGAATAAAGATCAAGACAAAATTTTATCCGATATCCAAAACTTCCTTCAAACCAAAGCCTACACACCCGATTATTTTCGGTCATTATAAAAGGACGGTCTGACAACCGTCCTTTTATAATGGGCTTTATGATTAAACGTTTTTATTCAGCTTCAGGTGCAAAAGTTCTAGTAGCCAATTGTCTATCCAACATGTACAGACCATTTGGATTTTCTTTTATCCGTTCAAGAATAGCGATGTTTTCTCTCATAGAATCTTCTTCCTCTACTTGCTCGTCGACAAACCAGTGCAACATAGATTGGGCCGCATAGTTTTTCTCCTCAACCGCTACATCCATCATATGATAGATTCTTTTGGTCACAAATTGCTCATGCTCCAATGCTTTCCTGAACACATCCAATGGAGAGTCAAAGTCTTTACCTGGTAAATCTAATGAGGTCAACGTTACTTTGCCATCGGCCTCATAGACAAAATTATAAAATTTATCTGCGTGGAATCTTTCCTCCTCAGCCTGAACTTTGAAGAAATTTGCAAATCCAGGCAAATCTATGGCATCGAAGTACGCCTGCATCGCTACATAATAATGAGCAGATTCCAATTCATATTTAATCTGAAGATTTAATTCATCTAACATTTTTTGTGATAACATAATAGCCTCCTTAGTCTTATACTCTTAGAAAGATTTTACTTCATTTCATTTGATTTGTCAAGCTAATTGATAATTATTTTCATTTGCTAGTTGTCTCTGCTTTCTCCCAGTCTATGATTTGCATCTTTTGTCTCGTCTCATAGACGTCATTCAAATCAATGGTGGTTATTTTGCTTTCTTCTCCAAATCCCATTTTGCTTATGACATCGCCCCAGGGAGAAACCACTATGGAATTTCCATACGAAATATAGGGACTTTCTTCATCTTTAGCAGGCGCTGTTCCTACCATGAATATCTGATTATCCACTGCTCTGGCTCGAAACAATACTTCCCAATGGCTTGGCCCTGTTGTCATATTAAAGGCACCTGGCACAAAAATAATATTAGCCCCTTCTAATGCCATGTCTCTTGCCAATTCAGGGAATCGAACATCAAAGCATATCATGACGCCTATTTTTCCATAATCTGTATCTATCACCGTGATTTGCTCGCCTGCGGACAATGTGTCTGCTTCCCTAAATCTTTGTCCATTTTTAATATCAATATTAAACAATCGCATCTTTCTATGTTTGCCGATCTTACGTCCACTTCTATCAAAAACATAACTGGTGTTGAAGATTTTCCCATCTTCCGATATTTCTGGCACAGAGCCTCCTATTAAATAAACCTCGTTCTCTCTTGCCCCTTCGCTCAACATCTGAAAAGTTTCTTCTCCTTCCTTTTCAGCATATTCTGAGAACAATGAGGTCTGATAAGGACAGCAAAACATTTCCGGCAATACCACCACCTGTGCCCCTTCTTCTGCTAGCCTTTTGATCTGATTCATTCCTCGCATGACATTCTGTTTTTTGTCAGCTGTAACATGCATTTGTATCTGCCCAATATTGACTTTTCCTTCCATACTACCTCCGCATCAAATCTATTTGTTGTTCATTATAGCACACCTGCCATTCCTCAACAATCCTTCCTGTGTGAAGGCCCAAGTCCTCTTTACCCCTTTACACTTTTGGTCAAATGAATTATGCTTATATTAATAACTGTATCTGATGGAGGTCAATATGGATAAATTAATTATTACGGTTGCTTTAACAGGAGCAGAGGTAACAAGAGAACTTCAACCCAATCTACCTCTAACTCCAGATGAAATAGCTGAAGATGCTTTTGCCTGCTATCAAGCTGGCGCATCCATCGTTCATGTTCACGCTCGTGATGAAGAAGGAAAACCCACACAGGATTATGCTGTTTACAAAAATATTCAGGATAAAATAAAAGCAAAATGCAATGTGATTTTCCAACCTTCCACTGGTGGTGCCGTTTGGCACTCAGCAGAAGAGCGCATGCAGCCAATCGAACTGAAGCCTGAAATGGCCACACTAAGTACTGGAACAACCAATTTTGGGGATGACGTATTCATGAATACGGAAGCCTATATTGAAAAATTTGCTGTTCGTATGAAAGAATTAGGTGTCAAACCAGAGATTGAATGCTTTGAAAGAGGGATGATCACAACAGCCTTACGTTACGCAAAAAAAGGCATCTTGAAAACACCTCTTCATTTCGATTTTGTCTTAGGAGTGCCTGGAGCTTGTCCTGGAGAGGTCAGAGATTTATTGTACATGGTCGAGAGCATTCCTTCCGATTCCACTTGGACAGTGGCAGGAATTGGACGTTATGAGCTGCCCTTGGCAACAGCAGCCATTCTACTTGGCGGACATGTTCGTGTAGGATTTGAGGATAATATCTATTACGGAAAAGGTGTATTGGCCGACTCTAATGCTCAACTAGTTGAAAGAATCGTCCGGTTAGCAAAAGAGCTGGGTAGAGAAGTGGCCACTCCAGATGAAGCCAGAGCCATACTAGGTCTTAAGTAGTTCCATCCAAAAAAAGACGCATTCAGCGTCTTTTTTCATGTTCTCTATTTTCTTGGAGATACTTTTGCTACTCCTATTCGTGCCGCGGCTTTTTTTAATGCAATTTCCGCTCGGAGTATGTCTAAGTCTGCACTCTTTTGTTGCAACCTCTTTTCGGCCCTTTCTCTTGCTCTTTGCGCTCTTTCAATGTCAATTTCCTCAGGCCATTCAGCTGTATCCGAAAGAATAACCACTTTTTCCTTAGTCACCTGCATATAACCTTGAGAAACGGCAGCCAATCGGTATTGTCCATTCTGTTTGATCTTAACCTGTCCAATTTGCAATGGTGTTATAAAGGGCTCATGATTCTTCATAATGCCGATATCTCCTTCGACCCCTCTAGCAATAACCATCTCAACTTCTTCATTAAAGAAAAGTCTGACAGGTGTAACAATTTCTAGTGTGAATTTTGACATGCGTTCACCATCCTTTTCTACTTAAAGGTTTATCAAGCATCTCTTTGCTTTTTCATTTTTTCTGCTTTTTTGACAACATCGTCAATCGTTCCAACCATCAAAAATGCTTGTTCTGGCAAATGATCATGCTTACCTTCTAGTATCTCTTTGAATCCTCGAATGGTTTCTTTCAATGGAACGTAAACACCTGGTGTCCCCGTAAATTGTTCCGCCACGTGGAAGTTTTGAGACAAGAATCTTTCAATCCTTCTAGCTCTTGCAACAATCACCTTATCTTCTTCCGACAGTTCATCCATTCCTAAAATGGCAATAATATCCAACAATTCATTGTATCTTTGCAACACTTCTTGGACCCCTCTAGCTATTCGATAATGCTCATCTCCAATGATCACTGGATCCAAGATTCTGGAAGTAGAATCCAAAGGATCCACTGCGGGATAAATTCCCTTTTCTGATATTTTACGAGACAATACAGTGGTCGCGTCCAAGTGGGCAAATGTCGTGGCTGGCGCTGGGTCTGTCAAGTCATCCGCTGGTACGTAAACGGCCTGAACCGATGTAATGGATCCTTTCTTAGTCGAAGTGATCCGCTCTTGCAAAACACCCATTTCCGTCGCTAGTGTAGGCTGGTATCCAACTGCTGAAGGCATTCTTCCCAACAAAGCCGACACTTCTGAGCCTGCTTGTGTAAATCGGAAGATATTGTCAATAAACAATAAGACATCCTGTTCTTCTTCATCTCTGAAATGCTCTGCCATTGTCAAGCCTGACAATCCAACACGCATTCTTGCTCCAGGTGGCTCGTTCATTTGTCCGAATACCAAAGCGGTTTTGTCAATGACTCCAGAATCCATCATTTCATAATATAGGTCGTTACCTTCCCTTGTTCTTTCACCAACACCTGCAAACACAGACAAACCACCATGTTCTTTGGCAATGTTGTTGATCAGTTCCTGAATCAGAACAGTCTTTCCTACGCCTGCTCCCCCAAAGAGTCCAATTTTACCACCTTTGGAATAAGGACAAATCAAGTCAACCACTTTAATGCCTGTCTCAAATATCTCTGTGCTAGTGCTTTGATCTTCATAGCTTGGTGCTTCACGATGAATCGGAGATCTTTTATCTGTTTTTGCTTCTGGCTTACCATCTATGGGTTCCCCAAGGACGTTGAACATTCTGCCCAATATTTCCTTGCCTACTGGCACACTAATAGGTGCGCCTGTATTGATTGCTTCCATTCCTCTTGTGAATCCATCTGTTGAGTCCATGGCAATACATCTAACTGTATCGTCTCCAATATGCTGGGCCACTTCCGCAACAACTACTTTGTCTCCTATGCTTATTTCAATGGCATTTAGCAGTTCTGGTAAATTGTCTTCACTGAACTCAATATCCAGGACAGCACCAATAACCTGCTTTACTCTGCCTTTATTTAAATCAGCCATTTTTTATCACTTCCTTTCAACTAGTTTAACGCATCCGCACCTGCGACAATCTCAGTAATCTCTTGTGTGATTGATGCTTGTCTGGCTCTGTTGTAAAGCAATTGCAACTCACCTATCATATCCTTCGCATTATCTGTCGCACTTTCCATAGCAATTCTTCTCGCACCAGATTCACTGGCGGATGCTTCTATGGCAGCACCGTATAGTACACTATTCAAATACTTAGGAATCAAATAATCCAAAACACTTTCAGGCGAAGGTTCGTATCTGAACAACATTTTCTTCTTGATTCTCGATTCATCGATGACAACCGGCAACAGCCTTAGGGCCTTTGGTTCGTATGAAATGGTACTGATGAATTCGGTGTAGACTAGGTAAATTTCATCAATCTCTTTTTTTAGGTACATCTCGACTATTTGTCTTCCTATTTCCTGAGAAACTTCTATCGAAGGTGATTCTGATACGCCTATGTAGCTGTCTATGACCTCGTGGCCTCTGCGTTTGAAATAGTCCCGTCCTTTTGATCCAATGGCAATCAATTTGCTATGCTTCTTTTCTGCAATTTTCTCTTCCACTAGTTTGCATACATTGGCGTTATATCCACCTGCAAGCCCTCTATCACCTGTGATGACCACAAACAAAGTATTGTTGATTTCTCTATGGTCAACAAATGGATGCTTAAATCCTTTTGAATGACCAATGATTTCATGGATAGAGTCCAAAATTGTCTCAAAATAAGGTTTTGATGCTTCTAGCTTTGTTCTGGCACGCTTAAGTTTTGCTGTAGCAACCAGCTCCATCGCTTTTGTGATCTGCATAGTACTGGTTACACTTTTAATTCGTCTTTTGACGTCAATCATATTCTGACCCAAGTTTTCACCTCCCGTCAGATTCTATCGCTTATCTTAAGATAAAAATTCCTTTTTGAACTCTTCCGCTGCTTCTTCCAATTTTCCTTTGGTTTCATCGTCAATTTTCTTAGACTCATAAATTACTTTCCCTATCTCAGGATAATTTGTGTCCATAAAATCATAAAATCTTTTTTCAAATTCTGTGATTTTATCAACTGGAATATCTTTAAGAAGCCTTTGATTCGCCAAATAGATCATCATAACTTGCTTTTCAACACCAATCGGCTCGTATTGAGGTTGTTTGATGATCTGCATCAGCCTTTCTCCATGATCTAAAGTTGCTTTTGTTTCCGGATCCAATTCAGAGCCAAATTGTGCAAATGCAGCCAACTCTCTGTATTGAGCCAACTCAAGCTTTAACATCCCGGCAACGGACTTCATCGCTTTGATCTGGGCTGAACCTCCTACCCTTGATACAGACAAACCTGCATTGATAGCTGGCCTTTGTCCCGAGTTGAACAACTCCGTTTCCAAGAATATTTGACCATCTGTGATTGAGATCACGTTGGTTGGGATATAAGCAGATATATCACCTGCTTGGGTTTCTATAATCGGTAGTGCCGTAATGGATCCACCTCCATAAGCATCATCCAATCTTGCTGCTCTTTCCAAAAGTCTTGAATGCAAATAGAAAACATCTCCAGGGTACGCTTCACGTCCCGGTGGTCTTCTCAATAACAGCGACATCGCACGATAAGCCACCGCATGTTTTGACAAGTCATCATAAATAATCAAAACATCTTTGCCATTGTACATGAACTCTTCCCCTATTGCGACACCTGCATATGGCGCAATATATTGAAGCGGTGCCATCTCACTGGCTGTCGCTGCTACAACGATGGTATAGTCCATTGCGCCACTGTTTTCCAGTACCTCAACTTGCTTGGCGACTGTAGACCTTTTTTGTCCAATAGCCACATAAATACAAATAACATCCTGACCCTTTTGGTTCAATATTGTATCAATTGCAATCGCTGTTTTCCCGGTTTGTCTATCGCCAATAATCAGTTCTCTTTGTCCTCTACCAATCGGTATCATGGAGTCAATCGCCTTGATCCCTGTCTGAAGTGGCACAGATACTGATTTTCTAGTAATAACACCTGATGCTTTTGCCTCTATGGGTCTGAATTTATCTGATTCTATCGGCCCTTTGCCATCTATTGGCTGTCCTAGCGAATTCACAACTCGGCCTAACATTGCATCCCCAACAGGCACTTCTACTATCCTCTTGGTTCTTTTAACCGTGTCTCCTTCTTTGATTTCCTGATCATTCCCCATTAAAACGCACCCAACATTATCTTCTTCTAGGTTAAGTGCCATTCCGTAAGTATCATGACCAAAATCAAGGAGTTCACCGTACATGCAATTTTCAAGACCGTGGATCCTGGCTATTCCATCACCAACTTGAATAACTGTTCCAACATCAACCGTGTCAAGTTTTGTATCATATCTTTTTATCTGTTCTTTTATGATTGAGCTTATTTCTTCTGGTCTTAAACTCATTGCTTTCATCACCCCTGTCTTATACGATTATTTCTTTCAAATTACTTTGAAGTTTGTTTAGTCTTCCTTTCAGGGTGCCGTCGATCACTTTGTCTCCTAATTTAATCATGACACCTCCCAATAGGTTTTCATCTATTTGATTATTTAGTTCGATTTGCTTTCCAGCCATTGCTGCCAGTTTATTCTGCAACGAGGCTGCTTCTTCTTCGCCTAATGGTCTTGTTGTATAGGCGGTTGCTTTAATGATTCCTTTATGTTCATAAACCAACGCCTCAAAAGCTTTCGCAATCGTCAGCAATTCTTTCAATCGCCTCTTATCCAAAAGTATCTTGATGAAATGATTCATTTCTTCACTCAATCGAGTACCAAAAACCTCCAAAAAAACATGCTTCTTCTCTTCCGTCTTGATTTTCGGTGATTTGAGAATTTCAAAAAAATCCGGGTACTCATGGCATGCCGCCACAATCGCTTTGATCTCCTCAAGATATAAGTCAAGAGAATCTTTCTCCAATCCCACGTCAAACAATGCCTGTGAATACACTTTAGCTACTAATTCTGCCACGGTTCATCACCCACTTGTTCTATGAATTTATTTACTAGGGCTTTCCCTTTGGTCTCATCTACTTCTTCTTCCAGAATTTTTGCAGCCGCTAAAATTGCCAATGTAGATATTTCATCTTTGATCTCATTGACTGCTTTTTTTCTTTCCTGAAGAATGTCTTCCTCTGCTTTTTTCTTAAGCTTTGTCGCTTCATTCTTCGCTTCTTGCAACATCTTTTCAGCCTTTTCATCGGCATTTCTTTTGGCTTTCTCAATTAAGGCTCTCCCTTCTTCTTGAGCAACCTCTAGTTTGTTTTGATATTGCGTTTTGTAGTTTTCCGCTTCTTCTGTCATTCTTTCTGCATCATTCAATGCGTCTTCAATGCTCTTTTCTCTGCTTTCCATCATGGATGTGACTGGCACAAACAAAAACTTCTTCAACAAATAAAAGAGAATCAATGCATTGACAATGGTAAATATTATGGTCCAGTTAAATCCAACCAACTGTTCCCTCAGCATCAAGTCGCCTCCTTCCATAGTATGATTTGATCAAATCAAATCATGGGTTTTAAAGTAAATTAAGTAATGGATTGGCAAACAATAAGACTAATGCAATTACCAAGGCATAGATACCTGTTGTCTCTGCAACAGCCGCACCAAGCAGCATTGTTCTCAAAATATCACCTTGTGCTTCCGGTTGTCTTCCAACGCCCTCTGCTCCTTTACCCGCTGCATATCCTTGACCGATTCCAGGTCCTATTCCTGCGATCATCGCTAGTCCTGCTCCGATAGCTGAAGCTGCTAATATTAATGCTCTTCCTGTGATTTGTTCCATGATTAAATCCTCCTTAAACTCTCAATTCAAATTTTTTTCTCTTAGTCCATGGCCATGGAAATGTACACCATAGTCAACATTGTGAAAATAAATGATTGTAGTATGCCTGCAAACAAGTCAAAATAGACATGTAATACTGCAGGTAGTCCTGTTTGGAAAATCGGTAGTGCTGAAGGTCCAAATAGCATGCCGCTTAGTCCGCCCAAAGCGTTGTAAACTAAACTCATGATGATAAAGCCACCAATGATATTACCGAATAGACGAAAACCCAACGAAATGGGTGTGGCAATCTCACTAATAAGATTAATCGGCAACATAAAGAATACCGGTTCGGCAAAACCTTTCAAATAACCACCCACGCCTTTTCTTTTTGTTCCATTTACATGAATAAGAACAAAGGTAATCAGCGCCAATCCCAGTGTTGTATTTAAATCTGCTGTAGGTGGTCTGATGGCAAAAAGACCCAGAATATTTGAGACTGCCAAGAAAATCAGTAAAGTTCCCATATATGGTGCAAAAGCCATTTTGTCTTCACCCATGGTCTGTTTTGTCAAATTGTTGATTGCGCCAACAAGTATTTCCAAAACCATTTGCAATTTACCTGGAACCTTTTCAAGCTTTTTAGTGGCCATTATTGAGAAAACAACCAGCACAAGCATAATAATCCAAGTCACCAAAACCGTTTCTGTGACTTTAAACGTGCCTAAAAAATCAAGTCCTGGTACGGTGACTCCTGAATCCCAAATGATCCGTGGTCCAAATCCACTCTCCATCACTTCTCCTCCTTTCTTGCGAAAATTCTTTTATAATAAGCCTTGTCATTAAATAAGTTGGTAACAAGGATTATAAACTTAATTGATACTAAACCAGCCAAAGTACCGAGTGTGTGTATATAATCTGCCTTCAAAGAAACAAATAACACCACCCCCATAATGGCATATCTCACAAAATAGTTTGCTGTCGCATAACCTTGGGCTTTTCCAAGAGGCATTGTCACAGCTCTTTCCAAAGTCTTGGCTAATTGGATAAAATTCAATATGCCAATAAGGCCTCCAAAAACCAATCCTGCAATCCAAATTTTAGGATTGTCCGCCAGAATCAGAGCAATCAGCGATAAAACCGCCAAGGTCAGCAAGACTATCTTGATAATTCTTACTTGCAATTCAAACGTGTGCTTCATGATTTCACCATTCACAATCCTCAATCATCTTTCTTCATCGCAATTTTAAATAAATTCACAAAAGCTGCCACCACACCCATAATTAAGAAAATAAATAAAAAAAGATACCCTGTATTCAATTTGTTATCCAAAAATCTTCCGATAAACAATCCCACCATAATGGGGACCACCATGACAATCCCAATTTGAGTCAATAATGTGAGATTTTTGAGTATTTTATATCGATTATCACTCATTTCTATTCCTTTTTTTATGTGTGTCCTAGTCTGCATACTACTCCGTAAAAAGCATTATATACTCTTTTTGTTCAAAGTTCAACCATTGGGATATCTTGTTTTCAGGACGGAAATAGAAACGTTTTCATAAAAAAATGGAGTAACAAATCGACTTCGTTACTCCATTAACAATTACAATCATATCATAGTCATAAAATCGTGTCAATCCTCAACTAAAGAACATCAACAAGACGCCTGCAGCAACAGCAGAACCAATAACGCCGGCCACATTAGGACCCATAGCATGCATCAGCAAGAAGTTGGATGGGTTGTATTTTTGTCCTTCTCTTTGTACCACACGAGCGGCCATTGGTACGGCTGATACGCCTGCGGCTCCAATCATTGGATTGATTTTGCCTCCGCTTGTCTTGTACATGATTTTTCCGAATATTACGCCTGTTGCGGTCCCTATGGCAAAGGCCACTAGACCTAGGGCGATGATTTTTAGGGTGCCTGAGGTTAGAAATAAGGCCGCTTCTGATTTGGCTCCAACGGTGATGCCTAATAATATGGTGACAATGTACATCAGTGAGTTGGTGGCGGTTTCTGTTAGTTTTGGCACGACTCCTGATTCTTTGATCAGGTTCCCGAACATTAGCATGCCTATTAGGGCTGCGGCTGAGGGTAGTAGCAATACGCAAAAGATGGTCACCACGATGGGGAAGACGACTTTTTCTGTTTTGCTGACGATTCTTAGTTG
>Ga0334895_1001829_pt1 | contig 19929 bp, 15 predicted proteins | sample GraSluR3_MG_7_FD_207229 | JGI IMG/M metagenome (GOLD analysis project Ga0334895, IMG submission 207229) | Sludge microbial communities from methane-producing bioreactor in Wageningen University, Netherlands - Granular Sludge_31_05-R3 | ecosystem: Engineered > Bioreactor > Anaerobic >... | reverse complement strand
ACTTTGTAGAAGATAGAGCTTAGAGGAATGAACATATTTCTTGGCATAAAGGCCATAGTAGCGAATCATTTTAAAATGCTCATCAGGGATATGGATAATCAATCTTTTGATAAATTCAATAGCTGTAATCTTTTCAACGACGCGTTGGCCATCCTCATGTCTTTCGTAGAAGAAGGTCACAAACTCTCCATCATAATCTAAAATGCGGGATTGAGCCATGGCAGGTCTACCAGTATAACGGATAATGTATTGTATGGAGTCAGAAGACTTGGAGTTCATATTGCTCTTGGCATAGACATAGAATCCATCAGGATAAGTATTAAAAAGAAAAGTTTTCAGTTTGTAGAAATCATTTCCAAGTTGTTGATGAAGCATATAAAGCAAAGTAGCCTGCCACCTTTTTCTAAGCATGTTGAAAGGGATATGTGAAACCTTGCGCCATACAGTCCTGTTGCCAGAGGCACCTTCAGTGACAAGCATATGGATATGAGGATTCCACTTCAGGTCTCTACCAAAGGTGTGCATGGTAGAAACTAAACCTGGCTTAAAGTCTTCAGACTTGTTGAGGCTGTAAAACCAAGAGAGCATAGTATCAGAACTGGCCTTAAAAAGCACATTAAGAAGTTTTCTATCCCTCAGGAAAAAGATTCGTAGCTCCTGGGGAATAGTGAATACAATATGTCTATGTGTGCAATTGATAAGTTTGGAAGAAATTGAATCAGCACGGTCCTGAGTATACTTGGAACCACAGGAAGTACAGAAACGGCTCTTGCAGGTGAAGAAAACATGCTTAACCTTACCGCAATGCTCGCAAAAGTAGATGGCATGACCCATGGATGGCTCGCCACACATTAGGATCTTGTTGACATTACTGATAACGGCAGGGCGGATGGGATAACCTAGGGAGAGAAAATGCTCCCAGTGATCAGAAAAGATGAGTTTGAATTTGATCGTCTTACCGGACATAATATCACCAGTTAATATATAACCAGATATGACCGGCAAGACAACAAGGAAAGTATAAAATTTAAGAAAAAGTTAGATCATCGACGATTCTTTAACGCGTCGAAGACGCTTTTTTTATTAAAATTAAGGAGGGAGAATATGATATACAACAGCACATTGGAGTTGATTGGAAAAACACCGGTTGTTAAGTTCAATGGAATCAAGGAAGGTATGGCTGATATTTACTTGAAGGTTGAAAGGTTCAATCCAGGAGGAAGCATCAAAGATAGGGCAGCACTTTTCATGATTGAGGATGCTGAAAAAAAAGGCCTCTTAAAAGAAGGGGACACCATAATAGAGGCTACGAGTGGGAACACTGGAGTGGCACTTGCCATGATAGGGGCTATCAAGGGATACAGGGTCCTTATTGTGATGCCAGATACCATGAGCGTCGAAAGACAGCGTTTGATGACAGCCTATGGAGCAGAGCTGATATTGACACCAGGAAAACTTGGCATGAGCGGATCTGTTGAAAAAGCAAGGGATTTGACAAAAGAGAATGGATACTTTATGTCAGGGCAATTTATTAACAAAGCCAATGTAAAGGCACATTACGATACGACTGCAGAAGAAATATGGAATGATATGGAAGGTAGGATGGATGCCTTTGTCGCAGGTGTTGGAACTGGTGGAACAATAAGTGGAGCTGGCAGACGTTTAAAGGAACTGAATCCAGAAATTAGTATCGTTGCGGTCCAGCCTGAAAAATCTCCTGTGCTTACAGGTGGAGAACCATCCAGTCATGGGATACAGGGGATTGGAGCCAATTTTATTCCTGAAATTTATGATCCAGGAGTTGTTGATCGAGTAATAAGCATAGCGGATGAGGAAGCCAAGGAAAAGACCTTATTGTTGGCACGTCGTGCAGGGATTCTCGCAGGGATAAGCTCAGGTTCAAATCTGGCAGCTGCAATGAAGGTTGCAGAAAAGCTTGGACCAGGCAAAAGGGTCGTTACAGTATTGCCGGATACTGGAGAAAGGTATCTATCAACAGATATTTTCAAGAAGGTGGACTAAATGATCAGATGGATAATTGAAGAAGGCCAGAACATAATGGATAAGGACCCGGCAGCAAAGTCCTTGCTTGAAGCCATACTGTTTTCACCAGGGTTGAAGGCCATCGCATACCACAGGATAGCTCACAAGCAGTATAAGGCAGGAAGGTTATTTCTAGCCAGGTTCATTTCACAGAGAGCTAGAAGGATAACAGGCATCGAGATCCATCCAGGTGCAACTATTGGAAATAGATTATTTATTGACCATGGCATGGGAGTTGTAATTGGTGAAACAGCCGAGATTGAAGATGACGTTACAATCTATCATGGAGTCACCCTAGGTGGCATTGGCGGAGAAAAAGGTGAGAAAAGGCACCCAACCGTCAAGTCAGGGACAATAATCGGTGCAGGTGCGAAAATACTCGGTCCCATAAATATCGGAAGCAATGTCAAGATAGGAGCAAACTCAGTTGTATTGAAGGATGTTCCAAACCATTATACTGCGGTAGGTGCACCTGCGAGGTTGATCCCTGAAAAGAAGAGGAATCACATCAAGATAGTATAGAAAATCTCCATCCAGAAGAATTTGAATCTGGATGGAGATTTTTTATCTTATAAGTTCATTGAAATCCTTTAGGCTGTGGATCTTTATTCCATCAACACCCATTGAAGGATTAGAGTGCATCATAGAGTTGAGTATGGCTTCCTCTGTGGCTTGAACAGCAGCGAGGAACACAATATCCATGTAATCCTCATGGAGAATTTTTCTATTCATTACAGATTTTTCAGGATAATGACTAATCCTGTTGGCAGTTGTGAAACCAACCGCAATCTCACCACTGCCATTACCAGTATAGCCGCCTGTTCTGGCTATTCCTGATTGAGTCCTTTTAAGGACACGGCTAAGCTGTCTTGAGTCCATGGGAGTATCTGTAGCCAGGACGACAATAATCGAACCGTTATCAGGTGAATTCATATTTTCAAATCTCTCACCTATGATTTTTCCAACGGGTTTCCCGTAATATACAAAATCATCAATGGAACCAAAATTTGATAGTACAAGTACTCCCAAGGTGTAGGTTTGATCATCAACAACGATTCTTCTCGAGGATGAACCTATTCCACCCTTAAGCCCGTAGCAGACCATTCCGGTACCCGCTCCAACATCACCCTGTTGGAAACTGTCTGAAGCATTTTGGAGTGCATGAATGAAATGCTCCTCCTTGACAGCCAATGATCTTATTTGGTTGATTTTGCCATCGTTGCATTCACATACTACAGAGTTTACTGTTCCAGTGGATACGCCAATATCTTCATTGCTGTCAAGCATGTATTTAGTTAGGGCAGTTAGACCCGTTCCAACGGAAAGGGTATTTGTCAATAGAATTGGGGTTTCTATCGCACCAAGCTCTTGAATCTGCATTAGTCCTGCAGACTTGCCAAAGCCATTTATGATATGAGCAGAAGCGACAAGTTTATTTTTGAAAACATTGCCTTCCGCTGGGATAATTGCTGTAGCTCCAGTTCTAATATTTCCTTCCTTTATAGTACTATGGCCAATGCGGACTCCAGGGACATCAGTAATTGTATTTTTAGGTCCCTTTCTTAAGAGTTCATGGATGTTTTTATCATTCATAGAATCAGCTCCTTTTTCAGCTTAATCATCTGGATATTTCCCTATAATGAGGGTATATACTAATCATATGATATAGGCAAAAGGGGGGAGATGCAAGATGAATTATTCTATTTTAATTGGTGGAGCAGCTGGCCAGGGTATGGACACTTTAGCACAACTGCTTACCAAATCACTAAAAAGGTATGGATATTTTGTTTTCAAGCACAGTGATTACATGTCCAGGGTAAGAGGAGGCCATAACTTTATTCAGATCAGATTTTCTGATAGGCAGGTATATACATATGAAGAAAAGGTTGATATTATATATGCCTTGAATCAGGAAACAATAGAATTGCACCTTGGTAGATTGAAGAAAGATGGTATTGTTTTAGCAGACAGGGCCTTGAGCGATGATGAAGGGTTGCTTCTTCTTGAGCTGGAGGAGACAGCAAAAGAGGCTGGGAATTCAAGAGCCATGACCAGTGTGGGAATGGGTGCAATTATCAGACTCCTGGGACTAAAACCTGAGGAGGCTCTTAAAGTAATAGAGACGACATTGAAGGATAGCATAGTTGAAGTGAACAAGGAAGCATTTAGCAAGGGATATGAAATGGTTGAACCCAGATTTAAGGTGGAACAATTGGAGGAGGGAAGAATACTCATAGACGGTAATACAGCTGTCGCCTTAGGGGCTGCAGCCGCAGGCTGCAGATATTACTGTGGTTATCCAATGACCCCTTCAACCACTGTTCTGAGCAACATGGAAAAATGGAGTCAGGAACTGGGGATTTTTACGGAGCAGGTGGAGGATGAAATAGCCGCACTTAATATGGCATTAGGTGCCAGCTATGCAGGTGTAAGAGCGATGACTGGTTCTTCAGGTGGTGGAATAGCATTGATGTCAGAAGCACTGAGTCTAGCAGGTATAATAGAGACACCTATTGTAATCATAAATGTCCAAAGACCGGGACCTGCAACAGGACTTCCCACAAGAACAGAACAGGCAGATTTAAGATTTGCAATACATTCAGGTCATGGTGAGTTTCCAAGGATGGTCATTAGCCTAAGAAGTGCAGAGGATGCATTCTATCAGACGGCAAGGGCTTTTAATCTGACTGAGAAATACCAGATACCAGTGATACTTTTAAGTGATCAGTATCTGGCCGATGGAGAAATAACAGTTGAACCATTTGATTTCAGCAGCATTGATATAGAACGAAATCTACATGAAGGAGAATTGCCTGAAGGAAGATATAAGAGGTACTTGCTGACTGATACCGGTATATCACCAAGAATAATTCCGGGGAAGATAGAAGGAAAGGTAATACTATTGGATAGTGATGAACACGATGAATATGGAAATATAACAGAAAGTGCTTCTGTCAGAAAATCCATGGTTGATAAAAGAAGCAAAAAGGGAGAGCTTCTTGAAGGTGAAATCCAGGAGCCGTGGATCATTGGAGAGGAACAGCCAGATAATCTCCTTGTTTGTTGGGGGTCTTTGTTTGGACCGGTTAAAGAAGCGGTACAACTGTTGCAGGAAGAAGGATTTTCTGTTGGGGCTTTGGCATATGGTGATATTTATCCATTTCCAACCAAGCTATTAAAGAAAGGGGCTTCATCCGCAAAAAAAATCATTGATATTGAGAACAACTCTATGGCACAGCTTGATGGATTGATGAGAGAGTTTGCTCTGATAAAGAGTGATGAAAAAATACTTAAATACGATGGTAGAGCTTTTGGAGTTGATGAACTCTACAATAGACTTAAGGAGGTTGTTGAATAATGACATGTGAATATAATCTTTATGACCCATCATGGTGTCCAGGTTGTGGAAACTTCATGATTAGAAAGGCTTTGAAGCAGGCACTGGAGGAGCTTGAAATCCCACCTCATATGGCTGTGGTGGTTACGGGTATAGGGCAGGCAGCTAAGATGCCCCACTACATCGGAACCAATGGCTTCAATGGTCTTCATGGAAGAGCGTTACCGCCGGCTATAGGAATTAAGCTTTCAAACAAGGAACTGACGGTAATTGCTGAATCAGGAGATGGAGATACCTACGGAGAGGGAGGAAACCATTTTATACACACGATCAGGAGAAATGTAAATATTGCACATTTTGTGCATGACAATCAGATATATGGACTAACCAAAGGACAGGGTTCACCTACAACGGCAATGGGACAGGTTACCACCCTACAGTTTGATGGAGTCAAGATTGAGCCTGTAAAGCCATTGGCCCTATCACTCACAATGGGGGCAGGATTTGTTGCCAGAGGTTTTTCCGGAGACGTACCACAGCTTGTGGAGCTGATGAAAGAGGCCATACAATACAAAGGCTACGCTCACCTGGACATATTCCAACCATGCGTTGTCTGGAATAAGGTGAATACATTCCAATGGTACAAGGATAGGGTATATAAACTGCCTGAGGACTATGACTATACTGATTTCAACGCTGCATATGAAAAGTCTTTGGAATTTGGAGACAAAATACCAACAGGGATACTGTACAAGGTGGAGAAGGAAACCTATGAAGACAGATTCCAATTCATAAAGGATGGGCCACCTTTGGTGGATGCTGAATTAAATCCTATGGATGCTGAAAAACTTCTGAAAGACTTCTATTAAAGGTGGGGAAAAAATGGACTATACTATATTGATTGGGGGAGCTGCAGGACAGGGAATTGAAACTGTAGTTCTTCTCCTTGAAAAGACTATAAAGAGAAGCGGGTATCATGTTTTCACATACAAGAACTACATGTCCATGGTAAGAGGTGGTCACAATTTCATGCAGGTCAGGTTTTCTGATAAGCCCATTACCACCTATTCAACAAAAGTTGACATGATATTTGCAATGACAGAGGAGACAGTGGATTTTCACATCGGCAACCTTAAAGAAGACGGACTGGTGATCCTTGATGAGGAGCATCATAGGGGGCAGGATTATGTTCACTTGACTCTTCAGAGTATTGCAAAGGAAATAGGAAATCAGAAGGTGGTACCAACAGTAGGCTTTGGTGCCATTGCAAAATACTTTGACCTGGACCTTGAAATTGCCATAAAGGCTCTTGGGGAGACCTTTAAGGGTAAAGTACTTGATTTAAATATTGAGGCACTCAATAGAGGATATGAATTAGTCCAAACCCAATTTAGTCTGGAAAAGAAAAAGGACGATAGAATCATCATAAATGGGAATCAGGCTCTTGCCTTGGGAGCAATAGCAGCAGGTGTAAAATATTATTGTGGTTATCCCATGACACCTTCAACCAGTGTAATGAGCTATATATCCGCCAAGTCAAAGGAAATGGGAATAGTTGTGGATCAGATAGAAGATGAGGTAGGTGCTCTTAACATGGCTCTGGGAGCAAGCTATGCAGGCACAAGGGCAATGACGGGATCATCAGGTGGTGGATTTGCCCTGATGGTGGAGGCTTTGAGTCTTTCTGGAATTTTGGAGCAACCTGTGGTTGTTGTAAATGCACAGAGACCAGGACCTGCAACAGGCCTGTCAACAAGGACAGAACAGGCAGATTTGAGATTTGTAATTCATGCTGGACACGGTGAGTTTCCAAAGATGGTTATCGCTTTGAGAAATCCTCAGGATGCATTCTACCAAACTGCAAGAGCCTTCAATATTGCTGAGAAGTATCAGATTCCGGTCATACTTATGACGGAGGAATATATGACTGACTACATGATGACAATTGACCCATTGGATTTTGGGAAGATCACAATCGAGAGGAGTATTGCGGATAAGCCGGAAGGTAAAAATGAAAGATACAAGAGATACAAATATACAGAAGATGGAGTATCACCTAGACTGATCCCTGGGAAAATTCAGGGCGTAGAAATTCTGGTGGATAGCCACGAACATAACGAATATGGAAACATTGATGAATCAATAGAAACTAGAATCAATATGATGAAGAAAAGAATGAAAAAATTGGAAGGCCTTAAGGATGAGTTGAAGGAACCAGATCAGCTTGGCGATGAAAATCCTGATATACTCCTTGTTGGATTTGGTGCAACACATGGGGCTCTATTGGATGCAGTGGCAAGGCTGAACAATGATGGCATGTCAGTGGGAGCGCTTGTATATGGAGACATATGGCCATTCCCAACTAAATTAATAAATAAGCTTGGAAAGAATGCAAAAAAAATTATTACTGTGGAGCAGAATATGACAGGCCAGCTGGAAAGTCTGATTCTTGAAAAAACCAGGCTGGAAATATTCGATAGGATTCTCAAGTACGATGGAAGGGCGATTAACGGGGATGAGATCATCAGCAATCTCAATACAATTCTTGAGGGTTGATTGTTACACCAGATAAAACATGGTAAAATAGTTTTCAAGAATATAAAAAGAGGTGTTGAAAATGGATGACAATCATTCTAGCCCCAGATACGAAAAAATAGCACTTGATATAGCAAATGCAATCTATAAAGGGCAGTATGAAGAGGGAGAAAAGCTCTACGGAAGATCAACCCTGGCTGGAACCTATAACGTTTCCCCAGAAACAATAAGAAGGGCGATAAAAATTCTTGAGGATGTAGGGGTGGTAGAGTCATCCAAGGGAAGCGGAATCACTATTCTTTCCAAGGACAAGGCCTACAAGTACATTAACCGTTTCAAGAATATTGAAAGTGTAACCTCCTACAAAATGAAGATAATGGAGCTTGCTGAAAAGAAGAATGAAATTGAGAATCAGATTCTTGAAATAATTGACAAGATCATAGAAAGAAGCAGTATTTTAAGTCATACAACAGCTCTTACTCCCTTCGAGCTGGAAATTACTAATAGATGCAGAATGACAGGTAAGTCTATCGGGGAGATAAATTTCTGGCAAAATACAGGCGCAACAATCGTTGGCATAAGGCGAGGAGATCATACAATTCTGTCACCTGGTCCTTACGCAGTAATAGAGAAGGGTGATATCCTCCTGATTATAGGCGAGGAGGAGGTTTTTGAAGCTGTAAAGGTATTTATAGATGAAGAATAAATGTTGCAAACAAAGGCTCTCGATAATTATATATCGAGAGTTCTTTATTTGACCGATGCAGTAAAGTTATGTATAATAAAAAATAAGTGTTAATATTTTAATAATTCAAATGAATTCCAATCTGGGAGTGATCTGATGAACAGGAATGAACTGGAAAAATTATTTTATGATTTAGTAGAGATTCAAAGCGATACAGGTACGAAGCTGGAGAAGGATGTTGAAGAATTTATATACGATTGGTTAAGAAATTTGGACTATTTTAAAGAGAACAAGGAATTGTTTGGCAAATATCAATTAAGTGACGACCCCCTTGAAAGGGCTGTTGTTTGGGGACTCAGAAAAGGCCAGGGATCTGAAACAGTTATATTGCTCCATCATCATGATGTTGTTGACTCTTATGACTATGGAAGAATAAAAGAATTTGCATACGCTCCTGAAAAGCTTGCAGAAAAAATATCTGAAGCAGATTTAAATCAGGAAGCAAGGGAAGACCTGGAGTCAGGAAAGTGGATATTTGGAAGAGGTACAGCGGACATGAAAGCCGCTGGAGCAATCCATATGCTGCTATTGAAGGATTACACAGAGCTTGAAGATTTTAAAGGGAATCTTTTATTCCTGTCTGTACCGGATGAAGAATCGCTTTCCCAGGGTGCAAGAGAAGGTGCAAGCCTTCTAAACAACCTAAAGGACGATCATGGACTTGAGTATTTAATGTGTATTGACGGAGAACCCCATGAAAGAGACGAAAAAGGCAGGGCAGTATTCTATGAAGGTTCAGTTGGGAAGACCATGGTGGTAGTGTATGTAAGAGGAAGAAAAACCCATCTGGGTCATATCTTCCAGGGATTGAATCCGTCACATGTTCTATCCGAAATTGTATCACTGACGGATATGAATCCTCTGTTTTCAGACGTTGTGGAGGGTGAGGTATCACCACCACCATCCTGGAGTTTTATGAGGGATACAAAGGAACAGTATGATGCTTCAATACCAGAATCAGCAGGGGGATATTTTTCAGTTTTGACACTAACTCAGACTCCCAAGGATATTCTTGAGAATACAAGGAGATTATCCTCTATTGCCTTTGACAATGTAATTAAGAGAATAAACGAGCATTACAGCAGGTTCAGGATTATGGGACATCAGCCAATCGAAAATCTCCCCTGGAGTACAAATGTAATGTATTTTTCAGAGGCTTATCAGCAGGCTTTGGAGGATTCAGGAGATGAGTTCCTAAGGGCCTATGATGAAAAAGTAGAAAGAATCAAGAGTGACATAGCAGAAGGGAAGACGAATATACCAGACAGTACACTGGATTTGATTAGCCTGACCATAGACTTTATGGTGGATAAGAATCCAAAGGTGGTTATAGCATTTTCACCACCATATTATCCCCATATTGCAAATCTTGATTTCAAGGAACTTCCCAATAAGGCGAAGCACCTAGGTCTTCACTTGATACAGTATGCCAAGGAAGAACTGGGACAATGCTATGCCAGGAAGCATTATTTCATGGGAATATCTGACTTGAGCTACGTAGCACTTAATGACAGCGAATCAGTGGTACCATATATAGAAAAGAACATGCCTCATTGGAACAGGACCTACTCCATTCCGTTTAAGGACCTGGAGGCCATATCAGTTCCAATAGTAAACATCGGACCTTGGGGCAAGGACTACCATAAGTTCACAGAAAGGGTATTAAGGGATGACTTGGTTGAGAATACACCTAAGTTAACAAAGTTTGCAATTGATTATCTTTTATCATCATGATTTTAAATGCATAGGGCATTTAGAATATAAAACTTCAAAGGAGGTATTGTATGGAAGCAATTATTAATTTTGTAAACTGGATCACCGGTATTGTATGGGGATGGCCCATGCTTATCACACTTGGTCTGGGAGGATTTGTATTGTCTGCAAGACTTGGATTCTTTCAGATTCGCTACTTCCCGTACATAATCAAGCAGACGTTCGGGAAAATGTTTAGCAAGGCTGAGAAGGGTGAAGTATCACCGTTCCAGGCAGCAACAGCAGCACTTGCGTCAACCGTAGGAGCATCGAACATAATTGGTGTACCTGCAGCAATTATGTTTGGTGGACCTGGAGCCATTTTCTGGATGTGGGTTATGGCCCTTATGGGAATGGGTTCAAAATTCGTAGAAATCGTACTTGGATTCAAGTACAGGGAAAAGAATGAGGAAGGCGAGTATGTTGGTGGACCGATGTACTATATGAAGAAAGGCCTTAAGATGCCATGGCTTGGCTCATTCTTCGCATTGATGCTAATGCTTGAGCTTGTACCAAGTGTTATGGTTCAGGCAAACTCTGTAGCAGCTTCTGCTCAGGAAGCATTTGGATTGGCACCAATCATCACAGGAGTTGTAACTCTTATACTTGTTGGTTTGGTAGTTATTGGAGGAATCACAAGAATTGCAAGCACAACCGAAAAACTTGTTCCATTTATGGCAGGTGCTTACTTCTTGGCTGCTATGATAATAGTTATAGTAAACATAGCTGAAGTTCCAAGAGTATTTGCTCTAATCATTGGAAATGCCTTCACACCAATGTCAGCAGTGGGTGGATTTGCAGGTTCCGTAGTTGCAGCATCAATAAGATGGGGAGTTGCAAGAGGAGTTTACTCAAACGAGGCTGGTATGGGTACAGCACCAATGGCCCACTCGGCAGCGACCAATGACCATGCTGTAAGACAGGGATTCTGGGGATTATTTGAAATCATAGTAGATACACTTGTAATTTGTACTACCACCGCATTTGTCGTACTTTCAACTGATATCTGGACAAGACCTGGAGCAATGGACAATCCATCAGGATTACCAGCAGCAGCCTTCACCGAATTCTACGGTGCAGCCGGAGGATTGCTGGTAACTGTATCCTTGCTACTGTTCGTTGTATCAACACTTATAGTTGTTATATTCTATGGTGAGAAGCAGGCTGAGTTCCTGTTTGGTCTAAAATTCTCAAGAGTCATGAGATATGTTTACCTTGCTTCCATAGTAGTTGGAGCAGCTGGTGGAGCTCAGACATTGTGGATATTCCTGGACATTATGCTTGCATTGATTATATTCCCAAATATGTTCGCACTATTTATGCTACATGGAGAGGTCAAGGACCTTACAAAGGAATTCTTTACTTCCAAGGAGTACTATCTTAAGGATATAGGTAAAGCTTAAATCAGGAAGGAGAATGGAGTATGATGCAGAGTGCCATTGATAAGGAAAAACTCGAGAAGCTTTTATCTGAGCTCATCTCCATATATAGTCCGTATTTAAAGGAAGACAAAGCCATGGAGTACGTTTTGAAATGGTTTAATGACAGGGATATCCCTGCCCAGTATCATCGTTACTCCGAGGATAGGATTTTGAAGTACAATGGAATCAATGTGGTAGGTAGACTAATAGGTGACCGGGATGGTCCAAGGATTCTGTTGAATGGTCATGTGGATACTGTTGAAAAGACCCAGGATTGGGCAACAGACCCGACTGAGCCCATAAGGGATGGAGACAAGCTCTACGGACTTGGGGCACTGGACATGAAGTCAGGCGTTGCAGCCATAATGATGGCTGTTGATGCTTTCAAAAAGAATCACAGCAGCTTTGCTGGAGAGATAGTCTACACAATAGTATCAGATGAGGAAGGTCCTTATGGATTGGGTACAGATGCATTGATTCTTGATGGTATAACTGACAATGTGGATGCGGCAATTGTCCCCGAACCCAGCAGTGGTTTTGTGGGGAAGCCATTTCCAGTAGTGTGTCTAGGAGCAAGAGGAGGCTGGAATTACTCAGTTCTCCTTAAAGGGAAGGCAGCTCATGCCGCTAATCCAGAAAAAGGCTTAAGTGCCATTGTGGAGGCTTCAAGACTGATTATGGAGCTGAAGCAAACAGATACTCTAAAGGATGACAAGCTTGGACATGGAGACATATGCATCATAGGAATCAATGGCGGTGGTGCTGCATGCAGTGTAGCGGAAAAAGCTGTTTTTACGGTCTTCAGACACGTTGTTAGGGGAGAATCCAGGGAATATCTGGTGCAAGAGGTTATGGACGCTGCCAAGAGAGCAGGAATCCAGGCTGAAATTAATGTCAAGTTTCGGGATTCACCTCATTCACTGAATGGTGGATTTGACCCTTATATAGTTGAGGAGGACAATCCATATACAGTTATACTGAGGGAGAGCATAGAAGAAGTGACCGGCTCGCCAGGAGAAATTGAGTATTTTTCAAGCATTGGAGACTTCAATTACCTTGGTACAAGAGCTGGTATACCTACATTCGTGTTTGGACCCAGTGGAGAAAATTATCACACTGCCGATGAATATGTCAATCTAAGCAGTGTGGTCCAGACTGCAGAAGTCATATACAGATTCCTTGAAAAGAATCTGGTAAAGTAATCAAGAGACCCAGTGTATTTAATACACTGGGTCATTAATGTAAATTAATCAGTTAAATGTTATATTAATAGGATTATGGGGGTATATGATAAGGGAACAAAATAAAATAAACAGGGGGAGCTTATGATGAAAAGAATATTGGTACCTGTCGATGGATCGGAAGATTCAGTGAAGGCCCTGAATAAAGCCAAAGAGATCGGGATGCTGAACGACAGTGAAATACTTATCTTAACTGTAGTAAATAGCCAAAGGGACAATCCTTATATAATAGAACAGGATTATACTTCTGAACTGAGCAAGAAAAACATAGAAAAAGGAAAGAAGATATTGGAGGAATCCAAGAAGCTGTTGGAGGATTATCCAGGGAAAATCAACACACTTCTTAGAAATGGAGAAGTTGCTGAAACAATAATTGATATTGCCGAGGATGAAAACTATGACCTGATTGTAATGGGAAGAAGAGGTACAAACATTCAGGCCAGGTCATTGCTTGGAAGTGTGTCCAACAAAGTCCTCAATTATGCCAACAAATCAGTATTGGTAGTAAAATAGGCAGCCCGACGGGCTGCCTTCATCATGTCCTTATTTAATGTAGCTATCAAAATACCCTTGAATATAAATTATTGGGGTACCCTTGTCACCACTTCCTGATGTTAGGTCAGAAAGGGATCCGATAAGGTCTGTAAGCCTTCTTGGTGTAGTACCTTGGGAAACCATTTCCCCAACAAGGGATTCGTCCTTGTTTCTGATATATTCCGAGATTGCCCTTTTAAGTGGATCTCCTTCAAGATGGCCAAAATCATTGTCAGCAAGATACTTAAGCTTAACCTCTGAAGGTGTACCCTCAAGACCTTTAGTGTATGCTGGAGATACCACAGGATCAGCAAGTTCCCATATCTTCCCCACAGGATCCTTGAAAGCACCGTCACCATAAATCATGACCTCTATGGTTTTGCCGGTCATTTCTTTGATTTCCCTTTGAATTCTTTCAACAATTGGCTGTCCATCCCTCGGGAAAAGCTTGATTCTATCCTCTGAGGATTTGTTGGATCCCAACAATCCATATTCCTGATTATAACCATTTCCATCAAGTGGAACATTTAGAATATCGTCAAGTCCATAGATTTTTTGTCCACCGTATTTCTTCAGAAGACCCTTGGTTCTGAACCTTGTGTGAATGTCACATGCTATGACATTCTTAGTATAATCCAGAATAGTCAGGGGATTGTTGGAGAAGATTATTTCATAATCGATTTCATACTCATCCATGATGGATTTATAATACTCTATATAATCAACCCCTGTAAATGGGTGATTGATATAACCAAAGTAATCCCTGAATTGTTTTTCAGTCAATACATCCGTCCAAGGGTTGACACCCTTCACATCCACAAGGTCCATATCCACAAGATGGTTGCCTACTTCATCTGATGGGTAGCTAAGCATAAGAAATATTTTTTTTGCCCTCTTTGCCAATCCCCTAAGAATAACTGCAAATCTGTTTCGACTGAGGATAGGGAATATCACACCAAATTCACTATTTCCAAATTTATTGACAACATCCTCTGCGATTGAATCTATTGAAGCGTAGTTTCCCTGTGCTCTTGCAACTATGGATTCAGTTATAGTTACAATGTCTTTATCCTGTATTTCATAGCCTTCAGTTGATGCGGCATTTGTCACTGTATCAACTACAATCTTTGCTATGTCGTCGCCTTCCTTTATAATGGGTGCTCTCAGTCCTCTGACTACAGTACCTACCATTCTTTCCACAAAGCATCTCTCCTTTAGTTCATAGGTTATTTGTCACTTTACTAAAAGTATATTTTATTTTATGATATAAGTAAAATAAATAATAAATATATGGGTTATAAGGAGGAGTTATATGAAGACCAAGCTGGATCCCTATCGAATATTCAATCAGGTTGCATTGGAGAAGAGCCTATCAAAGGCTGCAGGAAAGCTTTTCATAAGTCAACCGGCAGTAAGCCAGATAATCACCCAACTTGAGAATGATTTGAAGGTCAGGCTCTTTACAAGGACACCAAAAGGTGTAGTGTTAACCAAGGAGGGAGAATTGCTATTTGAGTATGTAAATGCTGGGATTAATCTGATTGAAAAAGGTGAAAAACGACTTAACGACAGCAAGAATCTATATGAAGGAGAGCTGAGAATAGGAGTTGGAGATACCATAGCAAGGTATTACCTGATTGATTATCTTGAAAAATTTATCAAGATCTATCCTCAGTTAAAAATTAGGATAATTAACAGAACTACAATGGAGCTTACTGCCCTCCTGAAATCAGGAGAGATAGATATTGCTGTACTTAACCTGCCCATAGGAGACAACAGCATTGAGATTGTACCTACCTCCCAAATTCAGGATATACTAGTTGCAGGCAAGGAATTTTCTTTCCTCAAGGATAAAACTTTAGATTTTGAGGATTTGCAGAATGTACCTTTTATTATGTTGGATAACAGGTCAAAATCAAGAGAATATGTTGAGGGATACCTTAATTCACAAGGTATCAGCATCTCACCTGAAATTGAGCTGGGATCACATGATTTATTGCTGGAATTGGCAAGAATCGGGCTGGGAATAGCCTTTGTGGTAAAGGAATACTCAGGTATCTACATAGAAAATGAAGATGTGTTTGAAATTAGAACCAACATTGAAATTCCTGGAAGAAGTATAGGCATATGCCATCTCAAGGATGTAAGCATGTCACCTGCAGCAGAGAAATTTGTGGAGATATTACTAGATTGAAATAAATAATTCAATGAACAGCCAATAAATGTGATTGATAGTATGATGTGGGTATAAGTAGCGAAAGATATTTTATGGAGGCACCCATGGATTCTAGAAACAATGCTTCAAAAGATGAATCATCAAAAAACCTAAAAGAGAGACTTGAGTACTATTATACTCTCAAGACAAGTATAAAGCCCACATATGAGAGCCTTAGACTTATCATTATCTATGTTTTAGTAGGATCGTTGTGGATACTGTTTTCCGATAGGGTTTTGATGTTTATTACCGGTGACATAGACCTGTATGGCAAGATGCAAACATACAAGGGATGGTTTTATGTCTTTTTTTCAGGCCTGATATTCTACTTTATAGTGAAGAATAGAATGGAGCTGTTCAAGAATTCAACTGACGAACTGTATAAAGGATATACAAAACTGGATGTTTCACACAAGGAACTTCATGAAGCAAAGGAACAACTACAGAAGAGGTTTGATCAGCTGGAGTATTACAAGAACGCACTTGAGGAGAGCCAGCTTAAGTATGACCTGTCGATTCAAGGAGCCAATGATGGAGTTTGGAGTTGGGACATCAGAAATGATCATTACAATACATCAATAATGACTAAAAAGAATTTTGGATACACTGTAGAGGAGCAGAACTTAGTCGATACCATGGAGAAATGGCAAAGCTATGTTCATCCAGAGGACCTTCCGGAAGGAAAACACAGGCTTGAGGAATATATCAGTCAAGGGAAAAACATATATGAAAATATATTCAGGATTAGAACTTCCTCAGGAGACTACAGGTGGATTTTAAGCAGAGGAAAGATAATCAGAGGAGAAAATGGAGAACCTTTAAGATTGGCTGGTTCCCATACAGATTTAACAGAACAGATGCTATTGAAGGAAAACCTACACCAGGAAAAAGAGCTTATAGAAAGCATATCAAAGGAAGCCCCAATAGGGATACTTGTATGCAACAGGATGGGAATCGTTACAAAGATAAACAGTTTTGGTGAAATTTTGCTTGGATACAAAGAAGATGAAATAGTAGGCAAGGATGCATATCAAATTTTTATTGATGAGCAGGAAAAAAGTGAGTTGGACATACATCTCGAGAAAGTATTCCAAGGTAAGGCTATGAGAAATATTGAAACTAAGATGGCAACCAAGACAGGTGAAATCAAGACTATTTTGTGGAGTAATAGCTTTCTTAATGACATGAATGGTGAGATTGATGGTTTAGTTTTCGTGGGAGTGGATATCAGCGATAGAAAGGAAATGGAGGAGAAGCTTGAAAGACTTGCATATTTTGATCCTCTTACCGAAATGTCCAACAGAGAGAAATTCAAAGAAGATACTGTGAACATGATCTTGAATAACCAAAATAGTAGCGAAACTTTCGCTTTGGTTTATGTGGACATTGATAATTTTAAACTGGTCAATGACACAATGGGACATGCTGCCGGTGATGAACTGCTTAGGCATGTTGGATATTCAATGGTTGAGATAGTGGGATCAGAAGATAGGGTATACAGATTCGGTGGAGATGAGTTTGTAATGCTGGTTGAAAACATATCTGACGACAGCTTGAATTCAAAAGTCAATGCTCTAATGGAAAAGGTACGGATTCCCTGGTACTATAAGGAGCAGCCCTTTCATATATCTGCAAGTGCAGGAATTGCAGTTTATCCCATACATGGACGAAGCTATGAACAGCTGATGCAAAATGCTGATACAGCGCTATCATACGCGAAGGAGGAAGGTAAGAACATTTTTATTGTATATGACAGGGAGATGAGAGAAAGGGCCTGGAATCATATTCAATTGACCAATGATTTAAGATTTGCTTTGGAAAGAAATGAGTTTGAGTTGTATTATCAACCACAGTTTAGTCTCTCAACTGGAAACTTTGTTGGAGTGGAAGCCTTGATAAGGTGGAATCATCCTGTCAGGGGTAATGTTCCTCCCATTGACTTCATACCATTTTCTGAGGAGACAGGACAAATTGACAAAATAGAGGAATGGGTCATTGATACTGCATGTAGACAAGGGAAGGAATGGGATCGGAAGGGCTATGAGAATGTAACCATCTCAATTAATATTTCAGGGAAAATGCTTGGAAGAAGTGAATGGATAGATAGAATACACAAATATATAACTGACTGTCAGAGTTATGGGAGGATAATCTTTGAAATCACAGAAACCGCAATAATATCCGATATGGAAGTCAGTCTAAGGTCTTTGAGACAGATTCATGATTTAGGGATAAAACTGGCATTGGATGATTTTGGAACAGGGTTTTCTTCACTGACGTATCTACAGAAACTGCCCATTGACATTATTAAACTTGACAAGGATTTTATTTGGGAAATAGGTAGTGATCAAGGCAAGGAGTTCATCATTAAATCAGTTATAGATCTCGCTCATAATCTGGGAATGAGTGTTGTGGCTGAGGGTGTTGAAACTGATGGGCAGTTAAGCTTTCTAAAAGATTCTGGATGTGATTATGCGCAGGGATATCTGTTTAATAAGCCTTTAAGTGTCGAGAATGTTGAGGAAGTGTTAAAAAAACTTTGATATAGGGGATTGGTACAAATGAGGGAATTCTTAAACAATGCCAAGATTTGGTTGGTTTTGTTGATTGTGGGCATGCTATTGGTAGTGTATTTAGTTGTCTACTTGCCAATGGTAAACAACTTAAGGTCTCTTACAGTAGAAAATATGCACATGGCTGCTCATTACAAAATGACTATATTGCAAAGGGAAATCAATCAAAGCGTGGTAGGCTCAAAAGGTATTAGCACCAGGAGTCTGCTGAAGGAAAGCCTATACAGATACAGAAACGGTGAACTTAGTCTGGATGAGCTGAGGACAATTTCCCAGAGCAGATTCACTGACGGTATTGATACTCTCGAAAACCTTAAAAGCGCTTTTCGAGTTTCAAATGGTAAGATAATTGCTACTTATAACAATCCAAAACCCTATGATGAAGAAATTCCATCCGGGAATGAAATAATCTACAGCATAGACTTGCAAAAGGATGAACTGAGAGTTATTTCACCAATTCTTAGCAATGGTCAGATTGTTGGTCATGATATTTTTTATTATGATCTAGGTCCAACCATATCTAAACTGGATATGGAAGGACTAAAGGGTACCGTTGTTACAGATGAAGAAATGACTAGTATCTTATCATCATCAAGTTATGTTGATATAGGGGATACCCATGTGATAATTGAGGATAACAGTACCATTTATCATATTGAAAGTATTCCAGGCACTCATGAGTATCTCTTCATTCCGGCAGAAAAGAAAGTACTTTTTAACTCTGTAAATAGGATGACTACAACCAACTTATTGAGTTTCTTTGCGATAGGAATAATTTTTATAGTTGCCTCTAATTTGATTACAACAAAATTGGCGAAAGAGAGGATTGTAGCCCTGGAATCCGGAAGGGAAATGTACAGGTCAAAGTATCTAATAGACCCTCTTACTGGAGCTTATACAAGAAGAGTACTCCTAGATGGGAAAGATGAGAAGCTTTTAACGAATGATATAAGCGGCGTTGCAGTTATGATGGATTTGACCGATTTCAAGTCAATTAATGATAATCATGGGCATAGGGAAGGTGACAGAGTACTTGTAAAACTTGTGGAAACAATGAAGGATGCATTGAGAGAGGAAGATTTTGTAATAAGGTATGGTGGAGATGAATTTTTAGTTCTCCTTAGAGAGTGTGATCTTGATGAGGCCCGTGTTATAATTGAAAGAATAAGGGATAGCTTTCGTCTGTTGCCTCAATTCAAGTATAATATTGACTTTGACTTCGGTATGGAATATTTCAACAATTTAAGTGAATTGAATAGTAGCATTGAAAAATCCGATGAGAGGATGTATATGCATAAATCAAAGAATTAGAATAACCCATAATAGGGGAGGGAGGTAAACTGATGACAGATAATGTTGATCTAGTGGTACTGAGGACAGTTGAGAACGAGTTTGAAATGAACATGATTACTGCGATTCTGGAAGATAACAAAATTCCATTTATCGTCAAAAACAAGGGATCAGGAAGCTACATGAGAATACTGACTGGAAGCTCACCTTTTCTGACTCATATATTGATAGACAGTAGAGACC
>Ga0334895_1001814_pt1 | contig 20071 bp, 18 predicted proteins | sample GraSluR3_MG_7_FD_207229 | JGI IMG/M metagenome (GOLD analysis project Ga0334895, IMG submission 207229) | Sludge microbial communities from methane-producing bioreactor in Wageningen University, Netherlands - Granular Sludge_31_05-R3 | ecosystem: Engineered > Bioreactor > Anaerobic >... | reverse complement strand
GCAGATGACAGACTCAATATATTTGTTCATCTGCCAATAAAGCATAGAAATATTATTTGTCAGCCTCTTATTGAAGAAATAAATATAGAAGAATACCTGGATCATGTTGAATTAGTCGTAGTTGGTGGAGAATCAGATAGAAATGCAAGACCACTGAATTATAATTGGGTACTATCCATTAGAGAACAGTGCAGAGCTAAAGGTGTTGGTTTTGAATTTAGACAATGCGGTACGCGCTTTATTAAAGATGGTAAGAAATACGTACTTAATGTCAAAGACTTATGCAGTCAAGCGAGAAAAGCAAATATCAATTGTTAACCACCCGCTTAATTAGAAAATGCGGTTGGGAGGAGGGAAATGGAAATGTTCAAAGCATTAGGAGTTGTTTTGGCAATAATAGTCGCGGTAGCTGTCTTTAGTGTTTTCGCACTGATGATGAACCACAATCATCAATTAAAAAGAGAAGCTAAGGCCTACCCACCACCAGGAAATGTCGTTGAAGTAAATAACAAAAAGATGCATGTATATGCTGAAGGAGAAGGGGAGCTCACCCTTGTCTTTATGGCTGGACACGGCACCAGTAATCCAACGATAGATTTTAAACCTATGTGGATGAGGATGAAAGATGAGTACAGAATCGCTGTAGTAGAGAAATCCGGTTATGGTTGGAGTGATGTCTCAAATAGTTCAAGGGATATAGATACGGTACTTGAGGAAATACGGAAAGCACTTGAACTTTCTGGGGAAAAAGCACCTTATGTACTGTTTCCTCATTCTATGTCTGGGCTGGAGGCGATATACTGGGCACAAAAATACCCGGATGAAGTAAAAGCCATTATAGGGTTAGACCCATGTACCCCAGAAGCTATAGAGGTTCTTCCTGAGCCACAAAAGATACAGCTATACTTCATGCATTTGATATCAAGAATAGGTTTATCTAGATTTATACCGGAATCTGAAATAGGAGATCACTTGCCTCTCATGAAGTCAAATGACTTAACCGAGGAAGACAAGCTGCAATATATGGCGGGTTTTTATAAAAGTGCTTTTACAAGGGATATGTTAAGAGAAATAGACTTCTTAAAAGATAATGCACAAACAGTAAAAAATGAAGAAACACCTTTTGATATCCCTATGTATTTTTTTATTTCTAATGATCAAGAGGTTAGCGCAGTAGGATGGAGCGAAACCCTAATAGATTTTCTATCAAAGATTAGCATCGGAAAGCATATGCAGCTTGATACGAGTCATTACGTCCATTATGAGAAAGCAGATTTAATTGTTCTTGAATCCAAAAAATTCTTAGAACAAATAAAATAATTTTTTAACAGTAAATATATTCAAAAGAAGCAAAAAAATTATGGAAGGAGGAACAATATCATGCAATATGTAGGATTGTTAGCGCCAATCGCTTTTGTTTTTGCACTATCAGCTCTTGCTCAGGTAGGTTCATTAAAAAAAGAGATGGAAGCACTAAAAAAAGAAGTTGAAGTATCAAAAGAAGTGCTATAGTCGAAAAAATAGTTTTGTGTATGATCGATACAGGATAATAATGAGTTTAAGTCTGTGAAAGTGGCAACTTTTTAGTTTGGTTTGGAGCCGCAAAGGAGAACAACAAATCGAAAACCCATTGGCCCATGTCACTATGGAATGAGGACATTATTCATGCAAGTTGAATATCCTTTCCGAAACTACAACTTTTCATCACAAAGAGCAAAAAGGAGAGGGAGAGATATGATGATAGTTGGGATTATTTTTTTAACGATATTAGCAAGCTTAACAATCTGGATCTTAATAGCAGGTCCAAAACTCCCAGCAGAAACGGATGCGATTATCGATGAGGTACTAAATAATGAGTTGCCCGAACTGTTTACTGGTAAAACAGGTGTTGTTACATCAGACGGTTTGGACATTTGGTATGAGAGTATTTCCCCTGAAGGTCAGTCGAAAGGGACGGTTTTTCTTAACATTGGGATGGGAGCGAGCGCTTTAGATTGGCCTCCGAAATTTGTGCGGGAATTTGTTGACGCCGGCTATCAAGTCATTCGTTACGACCAAAGAGGAACAGGGATGTCTGATTGGGTTGATGATTGGGACAATAAAAATCCATATTCGTTAGCAGATATGGCAGGAGATGCTGTTGCGGTACTAGATGCGCTTGAAATAAATGAAGCACATATGGTTGGGCTATCTATGGGAGGAATGATAGCTCAAGAAATTGCGATCAATTATCCTGATAGGGTTACCACGCTTATACTGATGTTGACAACGGGTCATGCGATAGATCCTGAATTACCAGGACTAACCTCGCGTTACTTTATTAGTTCTATGGTGAAGGGAATTCCATTGTTAAAGTATCGTATAGCAGGCGGTGAGAAAAATTTGATTAAGGGACGGATTGCAAAAACAATTAGTGGATTAGGATATGACGTCGATATCAAAGAAATTGCTGAGGTTGTTCTATATGATCTTCGAAAGCGAAAGGGTTTTAACTTCAAGGGAATTTTACAACATCGCAAAGCCGTGGAAATTACACCATCACGATATGAGAAACTAAAAACGATAGATATTCCTACCCTTGTAATCCATGGAACTGACGACCAATTTATGCCGATAGAACATGGAATGAAGCTCGTAGAATTAATGCCAAACGCAAAGGGTTTGTGGATAAATGACATGGGTCACCTTTTTCCATTCCCTAATATGGATGAAATTATGAAAGATATTATTAGGCATTTCGAGATTACAAAACAAATGAATAGTTAGGTTACGCTCAATTGGACAATAACAAAAGGAAATGTATATCCAAACACAAATATTCCCTTGGGAGAATGTTTAGAGTGGTGGAAAACTTACAATAGGTGAAAGAGAAGACAGGGGGACGTTTCTGGGAGGAGTCAAGATCGGTTTAAGGAGGAATGATAAATGAAAAGCAAGAAAGTTTTATTTTTTGGCGCAGGTGTTTTGGGAAGCCTTTATGCCGCCAGGCTACATGAAGGTGGAATGGATGTGACAGTTGTGGCTCGAGGCAAGAGATATAGAGATATTAGAGAAAAAGGGATTGTTCTTGAAGAGTTTTCCTCTGGGAGACGGACAATAACAAAGGTGGAGGTGGTGGACGAAATGCCAGTCGATGAATTTTTTGATGTATGCGTCGTCTTGCTTCAAAGAACTCATGTGGAAGCGGCTCTGCCTATATTAGCAAAAAATCAAAAAATTCCGGCTTTCCTTTTCATGCATAACACCGTTACAGGATTTGATTCCTTGATTGAGGCTCTGGGGATGGACAGAGTCCTTATTGGTCATGCTAATGCAGGAGGAGAACGGAAAGATGATGTGGTGTATTATATGATATCACAAAGCATGACCATGGGAGAGCTGGATGGCAAGAAGAGTGATCGACTCAAAGAGATTGCCAATGCTTTCAAAGCAGGAGGCATCAAGGTGGAATTTAATCAGAATATGGATGCATGGAAGCGCTATCACATGGCTCTAGGCGTTCCAATGACAAACGCCATGTACATGAGTGGAAGCTGTAATTACAAATTATCCAAAGACCGACAGGCCCTTGAAAAGTTTGTGAAAGGGACTCGGGAAGCTTTTGAGGTGCTTCAGACTCTTGGTTATCCCATCGAGCCAAAGAAAATGCGCCAACTAGCAGCAATGCCTGATTTTCTACTTTTGAACCTGTTTAAATGGGTATTTGGAATGAAAATTATGGATATCGGTGGAGCTAGACATGCAAGAAATGCTCGAGTTGAGATGCAAAAGCTTAGTGAGGAATTCCTAGAAATGGCGGATCGTGCAGGGGTTAAAACTCCTACTTTGAGAGAATTGCACGAATATTCTCGTCACCTGGATGAAACAGATAAGGCACCATCAGAACACGACACTTAATAATGATGCCATCTATTGGTAAGAAAAGATTTCTACCAGTAGATGGTATTATTTCGTGTTGAAAAGACATGGATATAAGGTTTTTGGAGTTTGTGAAAATGAATCCAATAATTTCTGAGTGATGTCAAAATAGTTTCGAATGTTACCTTAAAATAGATGAGAAGCACATTGATGCTGATGGATATAAGAGAATGCTCATATTTTGGACTTATACATATCATTCAAGAGCATAGAGTCAGTCTAAAGATGGAGTGAATGTCAATCTATAGAGGGCTTAAATGTTATTTCTTTTATGATAAGATAAGTGTGGAATTATGCTGCAAGAAAAGACATGGTGCAGACAAAACGAAACAATGGGAGATATGATGTGCAACTAGAGAAAAAAGAGGAAAAAGTTAAAATTTTGAGTTTAAGCTTTATAGGGTTTGTGTTGTTGTTTTCTATCATTTCTATGATCATTGTATCGATTGTTTATAATGGGCAATTCCCAAGGCAGGAGAGACATGATTCAACGATTACAGCTGGCTTAAGGTATGAAGACATTGAGGCGGAGTATCCAAGAAGTCTTGTGGATTTCAGGTCAGGTAACAATACCTTGCAAGGGTATATATATGGTTCGAATCGAGATCAAGGTCTGGTGGTAGTAGCTCATGGACTAGGAGGAGGGGCAGATAGTTATTTGTCTCAAATCACCTATTTTCTTGATAAGGGGTGGAGTGTTTTTGCCTACGATGCAACTGGAAGCTTTGATAGTGAAGGCAAGACCACAAAAGGATTTCCCCAAGCGCTGATTGACTTGGATGCGGCGTTGGACTATATTAATTTACAGAGAGAATTCGATGATTTGCCGATTCTATTATTTGGGCACAGTTGGGGCGGATATGCGGTAGCCAATATATTGCATTACGACCACAAAATTGCAGCTATCGCTACAGTATCCGGTGCCAACAGTGCGATGGAAATGATTATGGAACAAGGAAGGAGCATGATGGGTCCCTTTATCGATATACAGCATCCATTTCTATGGTTATACCAAAGTATCTTGTTTGGGAAAACAGCTTCATTAAATGCGGTAGATGCCATTAATCGATCAAGTATACCGGTTTTGATCATTCATGGGACAGAAGATGAAGCGGTTGCTTATAAGGGCAGCTCTATTATTTCAAAAATGGATAAAATCATCAATCCCAATACAGAAGCCATATCCATAAGTGAGCTTGGGAAAAATGGACATAATAATTTATTTAGATCCGATAAAAGCATCACCTATATTGATGAAATAAATATTGAGTATCGAAAACTTTACGACTCACACAATCAGAACATTCCATACGAAATCAAACAAGATTTTTATTCGAAGATTGATAGATTTTTAGCTCAAGACATAAACGAAGGCTTGATGGGTGAGATCAATGACTTTTTCATGAAGAGCTTAGGAGAATAAATGATGAAATCAAAAAAATGGAGAAAAAACGTGATGATGGTAGTGGGCGTTATCTTAAGTGCAACGGTTCTTTTTTTGGGAATTGGCACAATTCTTCAAAAAACTTATTTTCAAAACAAGCTTGATAAGATTGAGCCGTATGGCATCTTTGTAGAAGTCAATGATGGCATGATGCATGTATATTCAATGGGAGAAGGAGAAGAGACCATCGTTTTGTTGCCAGGGTTGGGCATTGGACTCCCTTCAGCAGATTTTGCCCCCCTGATGCGAACGCTTGCCAATTCATATAAGGTTGTTGTAGTAGAGTATTTTGGTGTTGGATTCAGTACGACTACGATACAGTCAAGAACGACTGAAAACTATGTTGAAGAAGTTAGGATGGCACTTGATAAGGCAGGTTTTCAAGCACCTTTTATACTAATGCCGCATTCACTTTCAAGTATTTACAGCGAGTATTATGCTTCAAAATATCCAGATGAAGTTAAGGCTATTGTTTCGTTAGATGGTACATCCTCTGCCTATTATGAAGGCACTCCTTCTATTGTAAACTATGTTTTACCTTTGGCGAAGTTTCAGCAAGCCACGGGCACGATGTCCATACTTGCAAATGTTACTACGAATAAGGATCGATTGATGTCTTATGGGTATACCCAGCAAGAGATTCAGGATATGATTGCATTTGGAGGATTTTCAATAAACGAGAACTTGTTAGAACAAATTTCTAAATCAGCTGAGTATGTGAAGGATGTAATCGACTTGCCATTTCCGGATTCAATTCCTTATGTTAAGGTGATTTCTAAACAAACATATGAAACTCCAAACAAGCAATGGAAATTGACACCACAAGAATATCAACATCAACATCTTGCAAGAATAGGAGAACATGCACAGCACGAAATACTTGAAGGAAATCACTTTATTTATCTTAATAACAGTGACCCTATTTATCGAATTGTAAATGAGATGACACATGATTTGAATGGACAAACATAATTGAAAAGTCACTTGTGAAACAAAGAGCGTCACGCGAAGCAATAGGATTAGAGAAAGAAGATGAGATGCTTGCAATGAGTGCACTCATATAGGGGAACAAATTGTTATTGAAGCCGTCAAACTTTATGTTTGATAAAAACATTGGAGGTCAAATAGTGAGAGTATTCAAGATAATAGTGGTGGGCGGATTATGTTTGAGTTTGGCATTTAACGGGGTTATGTTTTCAAAAATTAATAATATTGAAAATCGAATGAATACACTTTCTAATTATCAACATCAGATGATTAATGCATTTAATGCTCAAATTGGTCAGATAAGTAGTACGGTCAACCAAATCAAAGAGGACCAACGCTGGGTAAGCGCTGTTAGTGTTAAGACAGAAATGAATGATGCTGATAAGAAAGAGATCAGGATGATTTTTGAGTGGCAGGTAAAAGAATTACAAAACAACTCTGAAGTATTTTTTAACTATAAGAGAACAGAAGAAGAAGGATATCACTCTATAAAAGCAGAAGATTTAAGGAATGGATTATTTAGAGTTGTGATGCCAATTGAAGCAACTCTAGAGCCTGTTTGGAATGCATACATACTTGATAGAGGAAGTCGTTCAACCAATGAGCCAATTCGAGTTATTGAAGGAAGAATAGAGTCAAAAGAAAGAGTGAATCAAGTGAGCCTCGATTATTTCGTTTCAGTTGATCATGGTGACTTGATGAAGAGCTCTGAAGTCAATACTGTACACATTGAAGATATGGGTGCGCGCTACTATGGCTATATAGAAGTGACGACAGACATTGATAGGAATAATCATTACAGCCTATCAGTCATAAATGTCAAAGCGTCTAATACGTCGAGTTACTTAAATGAAGTCCATGTGAAAAAATACAGGGATGGGCAGTTAATCGAAAAGGAAGAGTTAGAGAAAACAAGCGTAATGTACGAAGGTGATACACCTGCAAGAGAAGATACTACTGAATTCTACAAATCTGCTTCGGAAGAATTTAATTACGACAGACTTGTGCTTAAAGCGATATTTAGTGATGGCTCTACTTTTGAAAGTGAAATATATCATGAGTAAAGATAGAACGCACATGAGGGTTTGAATAAGGAGTGACCAGACATATGAACAATATCATGGCCTACTTGAACTGGCGAGGAGATTTGAGTTTTGATAAGGATAAGTTTGGCGTAGTGGACAATACTATATTGTCTATTTTGGCATTTAACGATTTTAGCGGTATCGTTCCCAATATAGGAGAAAACAAAAGTATCTCGTTGGGACAAGCGGGAGAAACTTTTTTTCACATTAAAGACACTAGTTATCTCGAAGGGATCTTTTATCATAGAGAGATACCTAAGTTACTCGAAAAAACGATAGAAACAGCTCGGTTTCGAGACATTTGTTTATCTCAATATGAAGACCAGCTTGAGAAGGAAGTGCCCAAACAATTTTCGGCCATGGTTTTTTCTATTTCCCCCAAGTTGCATTATGTAGCTTTTAGGGGGGTAGACTCCTCCATAGTGGGATGGAAAGAAGAAGTTTTAATGGGTTTTTTTGGAGAAACCCATGCTCAGAGAGAATCCATTGCCTATGCAAAAATCATTATGAAAAAACTTGGAGGACAATTTATTTTTGGAGGACATTCAAAGGGAGGAAATCTTGCGGTTTATGCAGCCAGCCGCTTAGACCGAGTTGACCAAGATAGGATTATAAGAATCTACAATAACGACGGACCAGGCTTCCACCCTGAATTGATGAAAGAAAAAGGGTATTTAAATGTTTTGAACCGAATAACTACTTTGCTACCAGAATCCGCAATTGTAGGGATGTTGCTTGAAAACAATAGTGAATTTAAAATTGTTAGGGTGGCAGGGAATCATGCTATTTCACTCAAACAACATAACCCACTGTTATGGGAAGTCAAAGGAAAAGACTTCGTATATCGTGAAACCATGTCAGAAAGAAGCAAGCAAATTGCCCATACTATCAGAGCTTGGTTGAAACAACTTTCTAAAGAAGACCGTGAGGAATTTGTGGAATCGCTGTTCCATGTTATTCAAGAAACGGGTGCTAACACAATTCTAGACTTAACGAAAGAGAAAAGAGCCATAGCAGAATCGGTCATAAGAGCGTTAAAACATATGGACAAATCGTCTAAAGCCAACCTAAAAAGAACGGTCCATTTATTGTTTGAAGAAGGGCAAAAGACCTTCCGCAGGGATTTGGTCAAAGATTTGGGAAGACGAAGATTGTTGAGAGGCAGACATATCAGGAAAAAATAGATGAGAGATTCGAAATGAAGCAAGGGTTGTTATTCGTATGAAAGCCTTATATAATGAATAAAAGACAATCTTACAAGGAGGCAATATGGAGTTTAGGGAATTTGACAAACTAGGCATTGCACCATCTTTATTAGGCTATGGTTGCATGCGGTTTCCAATACGAGAAGACAAATCCATCGATGAACAAGAGGCGACGGCTCTGCTTGATAGAGCGATTGCAGGAGGCGTGACGTATATTGACACAGCTTACCCTTATCATGATCAACAAAGCGAAGCGTTTGTGGGGAAGGCTTTGGAAAAGTATGACAGATCAAGTTATTACCTAGCAACCAAGTTACCCGTTTGGTTGGTAGAAAAGCCTGAGGATGTACGCAAATTATTTGAAGAGCAATGTGAAAAACTAAAGACAGATTATATTGATTTCTACTTGTTGCATTCATTAAATAAAGATAGATGGGACAAAGTTAAGGAACATCGAATGGTAGAGATATTAGAGGAATTAAAGGCTGAAGGAAGAATTAAGTATTTGGGATTTTCCTTCCATGACGAGTACCCTGTTTTTGATAAAATATTAAGGGATAGGGAATGGGATTTTTGCCAAATCCAACTCAATTATGTGGATACCAATATTCAACAAGGGATAAAAGGCTATGAATTGGCTGAAAAGCTAAACATCCCCATTGTGATAATGGAACCAGTTAAGGGAGGCGCTTTGGCGAAACTTCCGGATGAGATGTCTCAAATCTTCACGAATCTGGCTCCAAATCAATCCATTGCTTCATGGGCTTTTCGATACATTGCTTCTTTACCTAATGTGAAGGTTGTATTGTCTGGTATGTCAACAATGGATCAAGTGGAAGACAATTTGAAAACATACGGTGAATTTCAGCCTTTAAGTCAAGAAGAACAAGAAGCTGTAAAGAAGGTGACAGAGATCTATCGAAGTCGTCAGCAGAACGATTGCACGGGTTGTAACTATTGTATGCCTTGCCCTTATGATGTGAACATCCCAGGCAATTTCAAAATCTGGAATAATAGTGCCATTTATGAGGATGAGAAAGGTGGACGAGAGGATTATTTTAAATTAGAAGAAAAGAATAGAGCAACCGCATGCCAAGCTTGTGGTGCCTGTGAACCTCAATGTCCACAGAATATTTCGATCATAGAAGATCTAAAAAAAGTCGCAAGTCAGTTCGAGTAGCGACTAAGAGAAATTAAATGGGAAATAATGCCTGTTGAGACAGGCGTTATTTTTTGGACATTAAATGAATTCAAATACATTAAAAGGAGATTAAAGGGTGTTTAAAGCCAAAAGAAGATGCGTAAAAACAGCTATGATATTAAGTGTCGTTTTGTTCTGGATATTATGGGTAGGAAGTTCAGAGGGGTATGCAACCGAACAGGAAAAAATTGCTTTAGGAGATAATGTATATGGAGAAATTGAGAACCAAACACTCCTAATTAAAGGGACTGGATCCATGTGGAATTATGTTTCAGAGGAGTCTCCTCTGGCGGCGTTTCAAAATGAATTTACAGAAGTTTTTGTTAAAGAAGGGGTTACAACTATTGGGCGTTCAGTGTTTAAAGATTTAACAAACATTAATCGCATAATCTTGCCTAAAACTTTAACGCATATATATGGTTTTGCTTTTTACAACACAAGCATTGAGTCAGTAGAGATCCCTCAGAATGTTTATGTGGTACAAAACACAGCTTTTGCGAATTGCAGTGAATTAGAACAAATACAAGTGAATCCTATAAATACCCATTACGTCACTCATGAAGGTGTGTTGTATACAAAAAACTATCAGACATTAATCACTTATCCAAAGGGAAAGGAATCCACATACTATAGGCTGCATGAGCAAACCAATCGTATTGATGGCTTTGCCTTTTATCATCTTGAGAATCTAGAAGTGATAACAATTCCAAGATTGGTATTCACAGTTGGAAAGCATGCATTTTATGAATCTAAAAGCATTCATAGCATAATCAATCTTCATGATAGGGAATATCAGAATTCAGAAGTAGATTTTTTTTATTTATCCGAAGAAGATGGGATTAAACGAACAGCGTATGGCTACAAGGTTAATGGGAGATTTTTTGGGAATTTGAGTGAGGAAACCTGGAACAAATCTATGGAAGTAGAAGTGGAGATAGCAACGCATACAGATGAGCTGACAAATGAAGATGTATTGATAACCATTCACACAAATGAAGAATATGCGGAGGCAAGGCACAAATTGTCTGATGATGAGGAATGGACAATCTATGAAAATCCTTTTGTGATCTCAGCCAATACAACCGTTCTTGCACAGGTTGTGACTGAACAAGGGTTGCAGTCACAGACTGAAAGAACCATCACAAACATAGTGAAACAAAATCCAACGATTGCTTTTGAGAAAATACCTTATAATCTGATGGATTCAACGATCGAAGTAGGCGTTGACATTTCAACACACCCAGACACAGAGCTGGCAGTGTGTCAATATCAGTGGACGACAACAAGTACCCCACTAGAAGAGAGGTGGATAGATTTTTCACCTCATAAAAAGCTAGATTTTTTGATTGAAGAGGAACCACTGTTTTTACATATTCTAGCGATAGATACAGCGGGAAATAGGCTAGAAGAATGGAAAGACGTACTTTCTTGGCATGATTTGTATTGGGTTCACTTTATAGATGAAAATGGACAACTCATTCAAAAAGAGTTATTGAATAAAGACGATAAACTAAAGAAGCCTGATTCGATTGACCGGCTTGGATACACTTTTGAAGGATGGGTAAGTTTAGATGATGGTCAACTTTGGGATTTTGATGTGGATAGAATGCCTTCGGATCTATTGCAATTAGAAATGAAGTGGACAGTAAATGAGACGACACCTTATAAGATAATGCATTATTTACAAAGCTTATCAGAAGAAAGTTACGAGTTATTTGAAACGGAGAATTTGATTGGCAAGACGGGTAGTCTTGTTTTGGCAACAAAGAAGGCTTATGAAGGATTTCAACCATCTGAGTATTTAGGAACGCCCGTTGAGGGAGTTATTCAGGGCGATGGCAGTTTGATTTTGGAATGTTATTATGATCGAAAAAGCTTTACAGTTACGTACATGGATGGTGAAAACAGTATTTACTCCCAGAAAACCGTTTCATATGGAAGCAATTTATCTCTTCCCCCCCCACCTGAAATGGAAGGAAAAGTGTTTATCAGATGGGACGAGAATTTGCCAGAACACATGCCATCTTCTAATTTAACTTTTAATGCTATCTGGGAACCAGAAGAAAATAAGCTGATAACACCTTATGAAATCAAGCATTTTATTGAAACCTTAGAAGGAGAATGGGAGTTAGATTCTGTCGAAACGAAGTATGGGAAAGCAGGAGATAGGATTACGGCAAATCCGAAGGAAATAGAGGGTTTTGTACCTTTAGAAGAAGGATCAGAGATTATTTCTGAAGATGGGACAACAAAGATTCGACAATATTATGAGAGAAAAATTTTCTGTGTGATCTATTTGACATCTACGGGTGAAATTTATCGGGAAGAAAGGGCAAGATATGGTGAAAAATTGGATGTGCCAACAGGACCTTATCTGAAGGGATACAGCTTTGTGAGTTGGGATCAAAGCCTAACGCAAGTCAATTCAAATCTGACACTTCGGCCCATTTACCAAAAGAGGATATCTGATCAAGTTAAACAAGAGTCAAGATGGAAGATGAGCATGGTTGGTCCAGGTAACCATGAATTGTCCAAAGTTACTGAAGCGAATCATGCAGACGGAGACTCCATTATTTTAGAAATGACGCCGCAGCAATATGGCATGTTGTTATCAGAGAATACAGAAATCCAGTTAGAAACAAATGATCAAATCATAACCATACCAATGCATGCATTGTCAGATCCAAGTGAAGTAATTGGAACCGATGCAACAGATATGTATAAAAGGATCGAACTGCACATAAGGATGACCAAGCTTTCTAGTGATGAAACTAGAGAACTTCACTCAAAGTGTGCTGAAAGCGACTATGCACTCCAATTCATGTCTGATTCAATGACTTTGGAAATGGTTATGCAAACAATGAGAGGTGAAATTCACAAAAAAGAGATTACTTATGCTCTGCGATTCGTAAAGTCAGAGAATAAGTTGGGTTTTATTGAAGAAAATCAGGGTTACTTAAGCTTTTCATATAATAGAACGACACAAGAGTTAACGCCTCTTCCAACATTGGCTATAAAGAATGGAGAAGAATGGCTTGTAACAGTCAGCCAGCTTGAAATAAACCCATATATTATTGTCAAAATAGAGAAATGCCATGCCAAAGCAGATGAACAACACTGGGCAAAAGAAGTTGAAAGAGAAATGATCTGTAGAGGCATCATTAGAGATTCGACAACAAATAATTTAGATGATGCAATAACCAGAGGAGATTTCGTTACGGACTTAATGCGCGGGGTTGGATTGAATGGGTTAAACACCAAACAAGAGAATGCATTTAATGATTTATTCACACCTCATTCGGAGGCTGTCACAACGGCATCAATACTTCAGTTGGTTAATGGATATCCAGACGGGTCTTTTAGGCCGGATACTAGGATTACAAGACAAGAAGCCATGGTTATTTATGAAAGAATGATAAAAAGACTTGGACTTGAAACTTCAAACTTGAATGAGAAAACAAAATGGATAGATGAACATGAAATAGAGTATTGGGCAAAGGATGCAGCTGATTTAATGACGAGAACAAAAATATTTGGAGGGACGCCTAAAGGTTTGTTAATGCCAAAAGAATGGTTGACAAAAGGTGAAGCAATCCAATCTTTAAGCAATCTACTGAAGCAATCCAATCTGATTGATTAAAGAATAAAGTCAGCTTGACAACGATTTCACAGTTGACATATAATCCTATTACCACAAGCTAGATAGGTGAAGGAGAAAACAATGAAACCTGAGATTAATCACAAATTGTCAATTATAGGAGTGGCTATTGACTTGGGCGCTGGAACGCCAGGTGTTAGTATAGGGCCTGCAGCCATTCGGTATGCCGGTGTAGTGGAGCGGTTAGAAAAAATTGGATATGAAGTGGAAGATAATGGAGACATTGTGGCAATCAAACCGCTAAGCGAACAATCCCCAGGTACGAATTTGAAGAATCTTGACGAAGTAGTAAGAGTCAACACAGAATTGTGTCGACGTGTTTCTGATGTAATGGCAGCCGGTAGGTTTCCGTTGGTTCTTGGTGGAGACCACAGTATCGCTATAGGGACGTTAGCGGGTGTGATGCAACACAAAAAGAATCTGGGTGTGATTTGGTTTGATGCTCATGGAGACATTAACACCGCAGAAACATCCCCTTCTGGAAATATTCACGGCATGCCTGTAGCTGTTGGACTAGGTCTCGGACATGAAAAATTAACCAACATTGGAGGGAAAGACAATAAACTAAAGCCGGAAAACATTGTGTTTATTGGTTGTCGAGATCTTGACAACGGAGAACGCAAAGCGCTTAAAGAATTGGGGATTACGGTGTTTACCATGCATGAAATAGATAGATTGGGAATGACGGAAGTTATACACCGAGCCATTTTGGTAGCGGGAAAAGAAACGGATGGGATTCATGTCAGCTTTGATATGGATAGCATGGATCCAGTATATGTGGAAGGGACAGGGACACGTGTCCCCGGAGGATTGACTTATAGAGAAAGCCATTTGGCATTGGAAATGATCGCATTGAGTGAAAAACTAATCAGTGCCGAGTTTGTAGAAGTAAATCCAATCATCGATAATAAAAACCAAACAGCTAAGACCGCGGTGGCTTTGATGGGCTCTTTGATGGGAGAATGGTTGATTTAATAAAATTGAAAATTGGAGGGTACAATGAAAATTGGAGTGATCGTGTATTCACATACGGGCAATACATTTTCTATAGGAGAAAGGATTAAAGCCGAATGGGAACAGCAAGGACACGAGGTAAGATTAGAACGGGTCATAAGCACCTCGGAAAAACCAGAAGAAGCGGGGAAAGCACCTTTGAAAGAGTCACCAGACACTTCTTCGTACGATAAGATTATTTTTGGTGCCCCAGTTTGGGCGTTTTCCTTATCAGGAGTAATGAAGATTTATTTGACACAACTAGCCTCATTACAAGGAAAAAAAGTATGTTGTTTTGTAACGCAATCTTTTCCGTTTTCATGGATGGGAGGGAATCGAGCGGTAAAAACTATGAAACGACTTTGCGAAGAAAAAGGAGCAGAAGTGATGGAGTTGGGTGTTATTCACTGGGGAAGAAAAGATAGAGAGAATAATGTTAAGGCTATGATAAGAAGATTCTCATAAACTGAAAAACAAGAAGAAGGACAAAAATTGAAAGCGTGTTCTACGGTTGAAGAACACGCTTTCATGATGGGATTAAACATAGAAATTTCTTTTTTTAAAAACAAAGATGCCACTGGTATAAAGAAGGATGGCTAACAGAAGGAACACACCCATTGCGGTATAAACAAATGGATCACCAGCAATTAGTTTATCTGGGTCAAATAGGGCATATAAAGACAGATTTCCGATCCAAGCATACTGATCACTTACGGAGCCCAGCATTTGGAGCACAAGGAATGTCATGGGAATGCCAATGCCAAGAGCTAGACTGTTTTTTCCTTCACTTGCAAGACAAGAAGAAAGAAAACCGATGCCTCCTATGGCATAATACATACTCAATGCGTATAAGTTCAATAAGATAAACTTGCCTATTTCCAATTGCCCAGGAAATAAAATCGCTGCGTAAATCAAGGAAAAGATCGAGCTGACGGTGAACAGACCAGTTATAGACAATAAGCTAAAAAGAGCCTGTGATTGAGCCAGTTTATTTCTGGAGTGAGGGGTCGCCAACAAAAAAGCCAGACTGCCTTTGTCTACCAGAGAACCAACTAAACGGTGATTCACAACGATAGACAACACCATGGGAAACATAAAAATCAAGAACCCATAAATATATCCTGCGATAAAAGTCAACAATGAAGCACCCACATTTTGAAAATTCATAGCGCGTACCAATGCCTGAGGCAACATTTCAAGCATATCATCTAAAGCATCTGTTGTGGTGGGATTGTACATAACCATAATGATAGCCAGATAAAAACAAAAAACAAGGGTCATGATGGACCATAAAAACCGGTTATTCTTTATGTTCAAACGTAATAACGCCCGATTCATATCAGAAACCTTCCTTTCCATAATAATCAATGAATATCTGTTCTAATGTTTGAGTGGCGGTTTCGAGATTTTGCACATTGCACTTGGCAAGGGTTGTCAACATTAGATTATAATCGCCTGTGATGGTTAACTCTATGTGTCCATTTGATAAGACTTGATGTGGCAGACCACTTAGGCGAATTTGCTCCAAATCTGATTCACCTGAAACGGAGACAATATAGCTTTTCCTCAGATTGGACTTGAGTTCTGTAATATCGGCCACAGTAGCGATGCGACCATCTTTGATAATGGCTGCTCGTTGACAGGAGCGCTCTACTTCATAAAATTGGTGAGAAGACATGAGTATGGTTTTACCTCGGCTTCTTTCTTCAAGGATCAATTCAATGAATCGGCGCTGCATCAGTGGGTCTAGACCACTAGTGGGTTCGTCTAGAATTAGGATTTCTGGGTCGTGCATAAAAGCAGTAATCAATCCCACTTTTTGTTTCATTCCCTTTGACATTTTTCGAATTTTTCGATCGGACTCCAATTCAAATCTTTCAACCAGCATCTGACGTCTCTTTGGATTAGACTTTCCCCGCATTCTAGAAATAAAATCCATAAATTCGGTACCAGTCATATTGTCGAAAAAAGAGATTTCACCAGGAACATACCCTAAATAGGCCTGTATTTCTTTGGCGTGGGTTCTTGTGTCTAACTTTTTGATTGTACAATAACCTTCTGTTGCATTAGTGAAACCCATCAATTGACGAATAGTAGTGGTTTTGCCAGATCCATTAGGCCCGAGAAATCCAAATGCTTCTCCTTCCTCAACATGAAAAGAAACATCGAAAATACCTTTACCACCGGGGTAGATTTTTGTTAAATGGGAAATTTGAATCATAAATCCTCCTGTTGATAAATGAGACATGTTTCAAACAAAGTGCAATGACGGTTAATTATACCATTTATTAGCTTAAATATAAATGCTTTTACAAATCAAAATAGCGACATTCCAATGGGCTTGTGATTGACAATTGAAAAGGGGTTAGATAAAATGAGGGCATTGTAAAATGTTCTGGGGAATACCTAAAGTAGCATTTTGGAGGCGAAATGAATAATCTGGGATTGATGCTAATCGGAGCGGGCTTGTCCATGGATGCTTTTGCAGTCGCTATATGCAAAGGACTGGTCATAAAGGAGAAAAGGCGACAGAAAGCGTTGATTGTGGCGTTGTTTTTTGGGATTTTTCAAGGAATGATGCCGGTGGCAGGTTTTTTTATAGGAAGTTTGGTCAGTCATTATGTGATGGATTATGGTCATTGGGTTGCATTTTTTCTTTTATTGGCAATAAGCCTCAAGATGTTGTGGGAGTCAAGAAAAACATGCCCTGTACTGGATGAGAAAATATGCATAAAAGAAATGACAGGTTTGTCTATAGCCACAAGCGTTGATGCCTTCGCTGTAGGTGTGACATTTGTTTTTTTAGATGTAGTTATATGGAAAGCTTCATTGCTTATTGGGGGGATCACATTTGGCGTCGCCTTTTTGGGAGTGAGGATTGGAAATGCGTTAGGTGAACGTTTTGAAATGAAAGCGGATTTAATCGGAGGACTTGTTTTATTGGTCATGGCGATAAAAGTCTTGTTAGATCATTATAGTGTTTTTTAGACAAATGCTGTTCAGTTTTCAAATAGTGAGCTATAATGAATATAGAAAGAATGATCTAGGAGGGAGTAGAGAATGAGTCACATTCATATACCCGATGGTATTTTGCCTTTTTATTTATGGGTACCTGCGTATCTTATTACCTTTTTTATTATATTTCTTGTGATAAAAAGAATGGACAAAGAACAAGTCAAAAGAGTGCTGCCTTTTACAGGGATAGCAGCGGCACTGATGTTGATTGCCATGTCAGTCCCCTTGGTTATTGTTCCGGTTCATTTAAGCTTAGCTGTTTTAACAGGTATTTTGATAGGCCCTAAAATGGCTTTTTTGGTTGTGTTTGTTGTGTCTGTCATACTTGCCACATTCGGGCATGGAGGCATTACCATTGTTGGAATCAATACATTGGTCATAGGATCGGAAGTGTTGGTGGGCAGTACGCTTTTCAGATTTCTTGGGAAAAAGCACCTTACAACAGGTGTCATCATTTCTGTTGTGGTGGCTGTTTTAGTATCAATGACGATGACAATAGGGATTATTGGAGGCGCAGTAGGATTTGAGGAAGTACTGCCACATACGCCTCACTCTCATGATGAAAACAATGTGGGTAACCACAATCAAGAAACACATCAAGAGAGAGAACACATAGACGAAGTGGTGGAACAGGTCAATTATCTGGTTTTTAGTGGCTGGATGGCTGTGATTCTAATATTGGTAGTTGGAATAGCTTTGGAAGCAGTAATCAGTTTATTGATTGTGCGGTTTTTTAGCAAAGTAAAACCAGACTTGCTGGATACAATTCATGGATTTGTTCAGTCATAAGAAGGGGTGATTAAATGCACTTAGCAGAGATAGACCATTATGCTTTGAATGGGTCAAGCATGATCCACAAGGCACAAACAGCTTCGAAAGCGGTGTTGGCGGTGCTACTTTTAAGTAGCATAATTATCAGTCAAGATATATACCGTTTATTAGGAGTAGTACTTGTTTTGTTGGGATTGTTTTTAGTAGCCAGGATTCCCATTTGGCATATTGGTCATCTTGCCCTTTATCCCGCATTCTTTTCAATTTTTTTTGCCATATTGACAGCTCAGCAAAGCTGGGTGAATGGCTTGGTGATTATGACAAAAGCAGTTGGCGCTGCGCTGACCATGTTGCTTTTGATAACGACCACACCTTATGTGGACTTATTTGCTTTGTTTTCCTTATTTATGCCTAGTCTATTAGTAGACATTTTTTTAATGACGTACCGATCTTTTTTTATTCTACTGGATAAGATCAGTCAATTGATTAGAAGTATTCGGATTAAAGGGGGCTACACACCTTGGCAAGTCATTAAGAATTTTAGAACGATCAGTGCCATGCTGGGGACCCTTATAATTCAATCTTTTGAAATGAGCGAGAGAATGTACCGTATCTACGAATTGCGTGGTTACAATGGGAAAATTCCCATCCGTAAGGAACCTGGAAATTTAACTAAAATTGATTTTACAATGATGGCACTTGGTCTAATTGTCTTAATAGGAGTTGTACTACCATGGGAAATATAGTATCAGTTGAGTGTTTAAAACACGTCTATCCTGACAAAACAGAAGTATCAGCTTGTGGGTTGCACTTTACAGCTGATGAAGGAGAAAGGGTGGCAATTCTTGGGCCAAATGGTGCCGGAAAAACGACCTTGCTCTCTCATATTTTAGGGTTGCTTAAACCTGTTGAGGGAGAAGTGACCGTCATGGAAAAATCTCCTCATAAACACTTCTCTGAAGTGAGAAAAATCATTGGGATGGTTTTTCAAAATGTAGATGAACAGATCATAGGGCCAAGAGTATATGATGACATTGCGTTTACAGCACGTAGTGATGGATACTCAAAAGAAGAAGTCGACAAAAGAGTTCAAAAGATGGGTGAGATTTTTGGCCTGACAGATTTGTTTAATAAAATCCCCCATTATTTAAGCGGGGGGCAGAAAAAAAAAGTTGCCTTGGCAGGTGCATTGGCTACTAGTCCAAAGTTATTGATTTTGGATGAGCCGTTTGATGGATTGGATGCAAAATCAAAAAAAGAAATGATTGACATATTAAATCATGTCAATCAAAAAATGCGCACAACGATTATTACAACAACCCATGACATCAACATTGTCCCTTACATTGCCGATACCATTTATGTTTTGAATAAGGGACAAATTGTTACTAAAGGGACACCGAAAGAAGTTTTTTCGCAAGTAGATATCTTGAAAGAAGCAAACCTCGAAACACCTATTTTGACAGAGTTATTCAATCGATTAAAAGTTCATGGACTAAGTGTTGAGATCCCGTATACATTAGATGAGGCGGAAAAAAGCATTCTCAGAATCATTCAAAAGTAAACCCTTCTCCTTCCACTTCCGTTACGTAAGATACGGAAAGGAAGGCTTTTTCATCGGTCTTTCTGACAAAATCTCTGATTCGGATGTATTCTCTTCGAGAGACAATGGTATTGATAATGCTTTTATCCTCATTTGAATAGCCACCTCGGGCGTGGTAGAGTGTCGTTCCTCGTTCCAATTGATGTAAAATATAATCATTAATCACCTCATATTGATTGGAGATGATGACG
>Ga0334895_1001813_pt1 | contig 20105 bp, 19 predicted proteins | sample GraSluR3_MG_7_FD_207229 | JGI IMG/M metagenome (GOLD analysis project Ga0334895, IMG submission 207229) | Sludge microbial communities from methane-producing bioreactor in Wageningen University, Netherlands - Granular Sludge_31_05-R3 | ecosystem: Engineered > Bioreactor > Anaerobic >... | reverse complement strand
TTCTTCAGGTACTCGTATTTCAATCCTTGTTTTTTTTGGAACTGGGGCCGGCTGTTGAATGTCCTGAGGGTGCGCCCGACCACCAGGGCGCATCAACGGGGCCACGTCTTTTCAGACGTGGAAATTGCGGGGATTGAGAATTCAGATTCAGCATTAAATGGGTAACCTAAATCTGGCTTTGTTGAAAAAACCTATTTTTTGCGACTTTTTTTGCAACATAATGTTAATTTTTGCAATAGAAACACTGTAAATATGACGCTTATATATCATGATACCCACAGATATTTAGGTTAAGAAACTATTGTAGGAGGCAGAATGGGAGGCAGAGGATTTTGGACGATTGGAAGATAAAGATTTCAGTGCTTTGGCTTTTTGCAGCAGTTGCCTTTTTGGCTCACCAGATACTGATGCTTATGGAACCGGGTATAATAGCACAGTTAATGGCGGGAGAAGCAGAAGGTCAGAAAATAGGTCCTGAATTGATACTGTTCTCCGCAATCTTAATGTTGGTTCCATTGGTGATGGCTTTCCTGTCCATGACCTTGAAGGGTTCGATGAATCGCTGGGTAAATATCATTGCGGGCTCGGTCTTTGCAGCCCTTTGGTTCGTTGGCGTAGTTGACGCGGTACTGTCTGCATATTGGGGTGGGGCACTAATGACGCTTTCAGCTGTTGTGGCTTCGTTACTGATTGTCTGGTATGCATGGAAGTCTGCTTCAATAGGGCCATGACTTTTCAGCCGTGGAAACAAAGTCTGAATGGGCGGTCTCATGGGTTTGACGTCGCGTAGCTTCAATGGGGCCACGTCTTTTCAGACGTGGAAAACCTGATGGCGATGCGATCCTCGACGCCTCCTTCCTGGGCCGATCTCCTGCGGGGTCGAAAGAAAGCCCTGGCCCTCCTGGCGGCACTGGAGGGGGGGGCGGCCCTCTCTTCACCACGCCTATCACCGCCGTGGAGCTCTACCGGGGAGCCTTCCTCTCGGCGAACCCAATCCCTATCGGGTTTTCTCAGGCCTTGCAACTCTAGCCTGTCCAGAATCATCGGCTGGATTTTAGCCAGTTTCAATCCCTATCGGGTTTTCTCAGGCCTTGCAACCCCCCACGGGCTCTCTATGCCCGGATCAACAACGTACTGTTTCAATCCCTATCGGGTTTTCTCAGGCCTTGCAACTTGAATGCCTCCTTTCCTTGGCGGTCTCGGAGATGCCGTTTCAATCCCTATCGGGTTTTCTCAGGCCTTGCAACGCGCCGGGGACGGAAAGACTATCGAGATGTCGTCGTTTCAATCCCTATCGGGTTTTCTCAGGCCTTGCAACTGCCATTGAGCCGCCGATCGGACCGACCCGACGAAGTTTCAATCCCTATCGGGTTTTCTCAGGCCTTGCAACGATTCGATGGAGAAAGCTAGGAAATACTGGAATAACGTGTTTCAATCCCTATCGGGTTTTCTCAGGCCTTGCAACGATACCTCCCGGCGATCTCCACCAGGATCATCGCCATGTTTCAATCCCTATCGGGTTTTCTCAGGCCTTGCAACCCCTGCTTGAGCCAATAGTCAGCAGTCCCTTTTGATGTTTCAATCCCTATCGGGTTTTCTCAGGCCTTGCAACAAAAATAGCCGAATCCATCGGGGCGGATGATCTGGGTTTCAATCCCTATCGGGTTTTCTCAGGCCTTGCAACCGAATATTGGCCGCCGCTTCGGTGTCGGAGTTCGTAAAGTTTCAATCCCTATCGGGTTTTCTCAGGCCTTGCAACTGTAGGCTCGCCCGGCAGGGTCATCGCCGCCCGGGCTTGTTTCAATCCCTATCGGGTTTTCTCAGGCCTTGCAACACTACTTGATTCCATAGTTCTACTTGTCCACTTGTACGTTTCAATCCCTATCGGGTTTTCTCAGGCCTTGCAACCCGCCAGATCTTCGGGCAATTTGTGATCGTTCAGCAGAAGCGTTTCAATCCCTATCGGGTTTTCTCAGGCCTTGCAACCACAGAGGAGGGGGCGCCGTCCTTTGAGACATTTCCCGTTTCAATCCCTATCGGGTTTTCTCAGGCCTTGCAACTCGGCACTGGAAGGTTCCGGGACATCGAAGGGAACGTTTCAATCCCTATCGGGTTTTCTCAGGCCTTGCAACTCCATATCCCTAATGATATTCCAGGTTTGCTGACGCGTGTTTCAATCCCTATCGGGTTTTCTCAGGCCTTGCAACGCTATGGAGATTGAATATATCCTATTCCTTTTGGGTGTTTCAATCCCTATCGGGTTTTCTCAGGCCTTGCAACAATGTTTGTTGGCTTCGAGTGCCGTCGTCCTCTTCGTTTCAATCCCTATCGGGTTTTCTCAGGCCTTGCAACTTCAGATAAACGGAGATGTTTAACTATGCCAGAAAAAGTTTCAATCCCTATCGGGTTTTCTCAGGCCTTGCAACCGCGTGGGCAAGCAGCTGGATCTTGAGTCGGTCGTCGGTGTTTCAATCCCTATCGGGTTTTCTCAGGCCTTGCAACAAGGTGAGGGGGTCGGATCGATCGACAAACTGTACTGGTTTCAATCCCTATCGGGTTTTCTCAGGCCTTGCAACCAAGACGAAGTTTGAAGAGAGAAACATGATACGGGTAGGTTTCAATCCCTATCGGGTTTTCTCAGGCCTTGCAACTGTATATCAGTCGTTATACTCTGTAAATATCAGTGTCGTTTCAATCCCTATCGGGTTTTCTCAGGCCTTGCAACCGCCGCGACTATGGCGTCCTGATCTGCGAGATTGTCGTTTCAATCCCTATCGGGTTTTCTCAGGCCTTGCAACGTATTGCGATTGCATACTACCCCATACGCTGTTTGGTTTCAATCCCTATCGGGTTTTCTCAGGCCTTGCAACCCATCTAAAACACCATCTATCCGGCTGGCGTCCACATTGTTTCAATCCCTATCGGGTTTTCTCAGGCCTTGCAACTTTGGAACGGCCCGCACCCGTCAGATCGGCTACAAGGTTTCAATCCCTATCGGGTTTTCTCAGGCCTTGCAACGTTGACCACCCGCTACCAAAGACGCCACCTGTTGACGTTTCAATCCCTATCGGGTTTTCTCAGGCCTTGCAACCGACGCAGCCCGGAAGTACTATGATTTGCTGATAAAAGTTTCAATCCCTATCGGGTTTTCTCAGGCCTTGCAACCGAAAAAGTGCGTTCCGAGAACATCGCCACAGGATGTTTCAATCCCTATCGGGTTTTCTCAGGCCTTGCAACAATAGACTCCCAAGCATGTCAGCCGGCCCAGCGCCGTTTCAATCCCTATCGGGTTTTCTCAGGCCTTGCAACTTTGCTGTAGTAGCTGTAGTAGCTGTAGTAATGTACTGTTTCAATCCCTATCGGGTTTTCTCAGGCCTTGCAACTTTTATTAAAATGTCTTTTGTATTACATTCGCCGCGTTTCAATCCCTATCGGGTTTTCTCAGGCCTTGCAACGTTGCCGGACATGGCGCGTCGGACCGACTGCTTAAGTTTCAATCCCTATCGGGTTTTCTCAGGCCTTGCAACCTGGGTCTCTCTCAGCTCTTTTTCTGCCACCATCTTAATTGTTTCAATCCCTATCGGGTTTTCTCAGGCCTTGCAACCTCATATCAGAGCTGGAACGAAAAGAAGAGATCGGTTTCAATCCCTATCGGGTTTTCTCAGGCCTTGCAACCGACACGTCCAGACTTTTCGGGAAGGACGTCCCGTAGTTTCAATCCCTATCGGGTTTTCTCAGGCCTTGCAACGGAGGACATGCCGGAAAAAGCAACGCACAGCGCCAGTGGGAGTTTCAATCCCTATCGGGTTTTCTCAGGCCTTGCAACTTCGTATTCCATATCGGGGATGCAGCTGGTAATCAGTTTCAATCCCTATCGGGTTTTCTCAGGCCTTGCAACACCTTAAAGACGATCTTATAAAAATCGCCGTAGAAAAGTTTCAATCCCTATCGGGTTTTCTCAGGCCTTGCAACTTCGTCTCCTCGTTGCTCCCGGCGGCGAATAGTTGGGTTTCAATCCCTATCGGGTTTTCTCAGGCCTTGCAACAATTATGTCTCTTACAACAGACGTATTTCTCGATCAGTTTCAATCCCTATCGGGTTTTCTCAGGCCTTGCAACGGAAACAGAGCGTCAGGTACTTCACTCACAAGACTTGTTTCAATCCCTATCGGGTTTTCTCAGGCCTTGCAACCAAGGGATACGCCGAGAAGGGCGCTCAGGTAATCGAGTTTCAATCCCTATCGGGTTTTCTCAGGCCTTGCAACAAGACCGTCTCGAAATCCACGGGACCCTTGACGATCGGTTTCAATCCCTATCGGGTTTTCTCAGGCCTTGCAACGTAACTCCGGCTGTATGAATGGCTCGCCTCCCGTAAGGTTTCAATCCCTATCGGGTTTTCTCAGGCCTTGCAACTACGAGTTAGAGGTGATGAAATACGTACCGAGGGAGGGTTTCAATCCCTATCGGGTTTTCTCAGGCCTTGCAACAAAACAATATTGGGAGGGATCGATTCCCACATTCTGGGTTTCAATCCCTATCGGGTTTTCTCAGGCCTTGCAACGAGGCAATTAGTCGGGTGAGAGCCCTAGACTACACCGAGTTTCAATCCCTATCGGGTTTTCTCAGGCCTTGCAACTCAGACCTTCCGTGATATCTCCGGGGATTAGTAGATGTTTCAATCCCTATCGGGTTTTCTCAGGCCTTGCAACAGTCTCGTATACCTCGTGGTAGTTTCCACATGTCTGGGTTTCAATCCCTATCGGGTTTTCTCAGGCCTTGCAACTTTGGGTAGGCTTTCGCTGGTACCCGGGTCACTCTGTTTCAATCCCTATCGGGTTTTCTCAGGCCTTGCAACTACATCATCGTCCACCTGAGCGCCGAGATTGACCCGGGTTTCAATCCCTATCGGGTTTTCTCAGGCCTTGCAACGTCATTTCAGTCACAATAACAATCTCTTCATCATTTGGGTTTCAATCCCTATCGGGTTTTCTCAGGCCTTGCAACTATACCTTCCCGGTCAGCTTTTGGGGCCGACCCACGTTTCAATCCCTATCGGGTTTTCTCAGGCCTTGCAACCTGGTCCACAAGACCAAAAGTGGAGTATATATCTTGTTTCAATCCCTATCGGGTTTTCTCAGGCCTTGCAACGAATTCGCAGACCAGCGATAGTTATTCGCATTCCGAGTTTCAATCCCTATCGGGTTTTCTCAGGCCTTGCAACTGGCGGATCCAACACAACCGCGCCTTCATACCCTTGTTTCAATCCCTATCGGGTTTTCTCAGGCCTTGCAACTCGTCTAACGTCTTGACTAATCGCGTTCGCATTTATAGTTTCAATCCCTATCGGGTTTTCTCAGGCCTTGCAACGCGACCATTCTCGAGAACCCCTACATTCCGCATGAGCCTAGTTTCAATCCCTATCGGGTTTTCTCAGGCCTTGCAACACAAGAGACTAGCGAAGAGCGGCGGGTTGTGGGTGAGTTTCAATCCCTATCGGGTTTTCTCAGGCCTTGCAACCTCCCACCAATGGCAGTTTCCGAGCAGCGCGACTATGTTTCAATCCCTATCGGGTTTTCTCAGGCCTTGCAACGCTTCCCCCAACAGTCAACTTCGTATGTCCGGTTACGTTTCAATCCCTATCGGGTTTTCTCAGGCCTTGCAACGCTAGACCAGCCGCGATAGCTTCCGGAGCGACCCCAAGTTTCAATCCCTATCGGGTTTTCTCAGGCCTTGCAACTTCGAGGAGATGGAAGAAGCAGAGGAGACTGAAGAGGTTTCAATCCCTATCGGGTTTTCTCAGGCCTTGCAACTAAAGGCACCTACCATTTCTACACGGATGACTGTAGGTTGTTTCAATCCCTATCGGGTTTTCTCAGGCCTTGCAACTCAAAACATACGATCCCATTTCGTCTTGGATACATTCATGTTTCAATCCCTATCGGGTTTTCTCAGGCCTTGCAACGGCAGCCACATCGACGGACATGTTAGCGCCGGCTGCAGTTTCAATCCCTATCGGGTTTTCTCAGGCCTTGCAACGGTCTCCTTCAGGAATATCCAGCCGCGGTCCTCACAGTTTCAATCCCTATCGGGTTTTCTCAGGCCTTGCAACAACTGTGATTTAAATATCCGTGATGTAATATTTTGATGAGTTTCAATCCCTATCGGGTTTTCTCAGGCCTTGCAACGACGAAGGTCGTGCCGATGTACGACGCGTCTTACTTGTTTCAATCCCTATCGGGTTTTCTCAGGCCTTGCAACGTTCGCGTCGTGGCTTGAAGACGAGATCGGAGGAGGGTTTCAATCCCTATCGGGTTTTCTCAGGCCTTGCAACGACGGCCCGGTTGCTCCCGATGATCGGGGATGTCTTGTTTCAATCCCTATCGGGTTTTCTCAGGCCTTGCAACTCTTGGAGAGGTGGAGCTAAATGCCGAGAATCAAAGGGTTTCAATCCCTATCGGGTTTTCTCAGGCCTTGCAACGTACGAAGAGAACGAACGCCTTTTCGATGGGGAGCAGTTTCAATCCCTATCGGGTTTTCTCAGGCCTTGCAACTTCATCCGATCACCTTTGGCATAGTCCTCGCCCCTCGTTTCAATCCCTATCGGGTTTTCTCAGGCCTTGCAACCCGTTGGGGCTGGACTTCATCCGGGATCTGAAACCGTGTTTCAATCCCTATCGGGTTTTCTCAGGCCTTGCAACTTCACGTAGCTAAAACCCAGATTTCGACTCACATAGCTGTTTCAATCCCTATCGGGTTTTCTCAGGCCTTGCAACGGCAGCTCGATGTGATGTTGAGACGCGGATCTTTTAGTTTCAATCCCTATCGGGTTTTCTCAGGCCTTGCAACAGACTCTGGATAACGATCAGAAGCAGCTCCTAGAGGAGTTTCAATCCCTATCGGGTTTTCTCAGGCCTTGCAACTCTGTTGGGGGCTACCACGATGAGCACCATCGCCATGTTTCAATCCCTATCGGGTTTTCTCAGGCCTTGCAACCAAGCGCCCCAGCGGCGTCATGGATCGAAGCCTCCGTCGCGTTTCAATCCCTATCGGGTTTTCTCAGGCCTTGCAACGGGAGAGGGAGGCAAAAAGGTGGCTGGTTCGGGATATGTTTCAATCCCTATCGGGTTTTCTCAGGCCTTGCAACTTCGCGGTGGTCTCGCCGCTAACGCTTTTTTGACCTTGTTTCAATCCCTATCGGGTTTTCTCAGGCCTTGCAACGCCAGGCTCGCAGCCTAGGGCCCCCTCACAGGCAACGTTTCAATCCCTATCGGGTTTTCTCAGGCCTTGCAACCTCCGATACCGCGGGGCCGGCGTGGCGGTCTCCCTGGTTTCAATCCCTATCGGGTTTTCTCAGGCCTTGCAACCCCCCGGCGACGCTGGAGGACTTCGCGCCATGAATGGTTTCAATCCCTATCGGGTTTTCTCAGGCCTTGCAACACAAGCGTTGCAACCGATCTTAGACAAGCTGGCTATGTTTCAATCCCTATCGGGTTTTCTCAGGCCTTGCAACCCTACGACGACGTGCTCCTCCTCCTCCTGGAAGAAGTTTCAATCCCTATCGGGTTTTCTCAGGCCTTGCAACGAAGATCTCCGAACGGTGTGTCTTCCTTTTTTGCGGTTTCAATCCCTATCGGGTTTTCTCAGGCCTTGCAACGGAGGAGTTCATTCGCCGCGATGCAGTAACGGAATTGTTTCAATCCCTATCGGGTTTTCTCAGGCCTTGCAACGCTTGGATCAGCCGATGGTAAGCATCTATATCCGGTGTTTCAATCCCTATCGGGTTTTCTCAGGCCTTGCAACGCCAGGGTGAAGACGCCTTCGCACCTGAGATCAGTCATGTTTCAATCCCTATCGGGTTTTCTCAGGCCTTGCAACAAAGCAAAGCTGGAGCTCGATGCCGAAGCAGAGATCTGTTTCAATCCCTATCGGGTTTTCTCAGGCCTTGCAACGATATCAGCCAGCTTGCGGCGAGACGACCACGAAAAGTTTCAATCCCTATCGGGTTTTCTCAGGCCTTGCAACATCACCTAATTACTCAAGAGCTATGCTCCGTCTGGGGTTTCAATCCCTATCGGGTTTTCTCAGGCCTTGCAACAAAGCCGGAGGGCCGGGAACCCGTGCCCCTCGAAAAGTTTCAATCCCTATCGGGTTTTCTCAGGCCTTGCAACATTGGACCCGGAAGACGAGGACGCCGACACCGAATGGTTTCAATCCCTATCGGGTTTTCTCAGGCCTTGCAACTTATTCATCGCCATTTTTCGATTATTACATCGGCGAGGTTTCAATCCCTATCGGGTTTTCTCAGGCCTTGCAACCTTGAACGCTTCGATCTGAGCCTCAGTATACCAGCCTTGTTTCAATCCCTATCGGGTTTTCTCAGGCCTTGCAACGTTGCGAGAGGTCATTTACCGTGGTTATTTCAGTGGCTAGTTTCAATCCCTATCGGGTTTTCTCAGGCCTTGCAACGCGGAGGGCGACGACGCGGAGGAGTTGATAAAGAGGCTGTTTCAATCCCTATCGGGTTTTCTCAGGCCTTGCAACCCTTGCATTTCCACCAGATCTGACAGGTTTCTCGTATATGTTTCAATCCCTATCGGGTTTTCTCAGGCCTTGCAACATCCTCTGGACACTTGCAAGCTTACGTTTCATCATTAAGTTTCAATCCCTATCGGGTTTTCTCAGGCCTTGCAACATGGTTTTGATAATAATATATTTATATTAGGTAATGTTTCAATCCCTATCGGGTTTTCTCAGGCCTTGCAACGCGACCGGCGACTACTCCGCGGCACAGGCACTAGTGACGTTTCAATCCCTATCGGGTTTTCTCAGGCCTTGCAACCCACTAAACAGTGCCGTACTCCGGAAGAGATCATGAAAGTTTCAATCCCTATCGGGTTTTCTCAGGCCTTGCAACGGAAGTCTGCCATCCCATTCTTCAGTTCCTGGTAAGTTTCAATCCCTATCGGGTTTTCTCAGGCCTTGCAACTTATCTTGATGCCGAGAACTATCGAGACTATCGCGATGTTTCAATCCCTATCGGGTTTTCTCAGGCCTTGCAACGAGTCACGAATCCATGCGTTAAGGCGGCATGAATGGGTTTCAATCCCTATCGGGTTTTCTCAGGCCTTGCAACTCCAAAGGTGTCCGATGATGTTGATCAGCGTGTGCTGTTTCAATCCCTATCGGGTTTTCTCAGGCCTTGCAACGTTAGTACCTTTATTAGGTTTATAGTTTTCGGTAATGTTTCAATCCCTATCGGGTTTTCTCAGGCCTTGCAACTCAAACTTCGAGGTCAGGTTAGCCAGGGTCTCATAGGTTTCAATCCCTATCGGGTTTTCTCAGGCCTTGCAACCTTAGCATGAGTGTCAGTGAACCATAAACTCCAATCTGTTTCAATCCCTATCGGGTTTTCTCAGGCCTTGCAACGATATCAGCCAGCTTGCGGCGAGACGACCACGAAAAGTTTCAATCCCTATCGGGTTTTCTCAGGCCTTGCAACTTGCCAGTTTCAGGTACGTGTCTTGAATCATGTAAGAGTTTCAATCCCTATCGGGTTTTCTCAGGCCTTGCAACAAACATTTCGGTATTATGTAGCAGCGGGAATAGGTAGTTTCAATCCCTATCGGGTTTTCTCAGGCCTTGCAACGGCGAAAGCAACCGGTTCCGTATTGGTGTGGCAAAGTTTCAATCCCTATCGGGTTTTCTCAGGCCTTGCAACCCAGGGCCAAGATCTCGTCGATGTCTGTCATAGATTCGTTTCAATCCCTATCGGGTTTTCTCAGGCCTTGCAACTCGGTTACCGATACACATATATCTAGTCAAGTCTATGTTTCAATCCCTATCGGGTTTTCTCAGGCCTTGCAACCGCACTGGTCCGGATGGGGCTAGATCAACAGAGTTGTTTCAATCCCTATCGGGTTTTCTCAGGCCTTGCAACTCGGAAAGGCTGACTACGTTCTACTCGATGAAGCTGTTTCAATCCCTATCGGGTTTTCTCAGGCCTTGCAACGGTACCCATGAGTTGGCCTTTTTTCGATATAAAGCCTTCTAAATGCCGGAATTCGAGACCTTCGGTCATGAACCCCCTCCGTACCCCGAATTTATAAACTTCCATGAACCATCACACCACGTTAGACTTCTTCTCCGGAGATTTTTCTCCGATATCCTTGATATTCTTGACGCAATGCTCGCAGAGCTGGTAGATCCGGACCTTGTCCCCCGGCTTGATCTGGGCCTTGATCTCGTCTTCCATCATCAACCTCTGAACGGCATCGATCTCCAGCTCAAAGACGCTGTACTGCTTCCAGGCGCCGTACTTTTCCAGGATCTTGTAGACTCGGGTCCTGATCCTGTTCTCACTGATATCGTAAGCCACTGCGAGCCTCATATCTCCAGCCTCATCTTTTGAATGCCAGGGGATAATACCGTTTCAGCTCCCCGGTGATCGCCTTTCGCAGAAGGATGGTCTGCATCCTCACCGCCTTCCTCCTGGAGACGACGTAGCCGAACCTCGGATGGGTGAACTCCTCCTTCATGTACTCGTCAAACTTCTCAAGATACTTCTTGAAGGCGTAGTCCTTCAGGTGGTTGTCGACCTGAAAGTCGTCGTGGGTAAGAATGCCCTTGTTCACGAGCCGGACGGCGAAGGCGTCGCAGAATATCGGACGAAACTCCTCCAGCAGGTCGAGGGCCAGGGAGGGGCGGCCGTGTCGGTCGGCGTGGAGCATCCCGAGGAAGGGGTCGAGGTTGTACTGGCGAAGGGCGCTCAGTACCTCGTTCTTCATCATCGAGTAGGTCAGAGAGAGGAGGGCGTTGATATGGTCCTCCGGCGGTCGGCGGCTCCGCCTCTCGAAGGTCCACCCCTCGGCGAGGCAGCCATCCAGAAGGCTGAAGTAGAGCCGCGCCGCCTCCCCTTCGATCCCCCGGAGGCCGTCCATCGTCTCGGCGCCGGGGGCGAGGGACTCAAGCTCCGCCAGCCTCCCGCCGTCTGCCTCGCTCGTCACACCCTTTCGGCCCAGGAAGGTCCGGGAGTTTCTAATCTTGGCGCGGACTATCTCGCCTGCGATCCTGAGAGCCTCCTCTTCGGTGATGGCGTACTGCCTGCGGCGCACCTCGGCGATGGTGTTCCTCTCGGGAACGAAGCTTCCACGGTACCGGCCGAACGAGGTGAAGTAGTTCAAGACGATCCCGTGCTCGTTCGCCCGAGCTACAAAGGGGGTCGTGAAGTTGACGTTCCCGAAGATGTTGACCGTGTCCACCTGGCCCATGGGAAAGGAGCCGATCTCGCCCTCGCCGGCGGCGAAGACGACGATCCGGCCGCCTTCCACCCCCACCTGGGAGCCCTGTCTCGTCACGTAAACGACGCTCTCGTCGAAGAGCCCCTCGCTCGCCTTCATGCTCTCGTCCTCCGCATTCCTCTTCCTTTTCTGCCCCTGCTCCCGCTACCCCGCCCCATCTCCACAATCCTCGTCTCGAAGGGCATGCAGTACTGGACTGTGCTGCACTTCTCGCATTTGTTCGAGTTCTCGGCGAAGTCCGGTATCCTCCCAAGGCTCATCCTCCGGATCGCTTCCGCAGTCTCGGCGACCTTCTCGCGGTGCCAGTCTGTGATCGAGATGGCGTACCGCTCGTTTGTCCCAAAGAGATAGAGATAGCCCATCCTTACGGGCTCGCCGATGTGGTCTTCAAGGAGCATGCAGTAGGCGGCGAGCTGGACCTCATCGTTGTCGAAGTAAGAGTCACCGTGCTTTCGCTCGACTGGTGTCAATCTCGTCTTGCTCTCCAGAAGGTCGATCTTTCCGTGAAGCCTGAGCTTCTCGGACCTCAGGTACATCTCCCGATACCAGCCCCCTCGTCGGCTCTGGTTCGCGTGCTTCGATCGGCCGTCTGCGAGGTAGTAATTCAACCCCTGGGTGTTGTAGAACATCAGGTAGTAGAAGCGCCGAGGGCAGTAGAGGTACTGATTGAGGTCGGAGACGTTGACGAGGTTGAAGTCTTCCTCAATCATCATAGAACTCCATAGCCTCTTCAGATAGAGGCACAACTTTGTCGTTCCAGAGGATAACCTCCTCTGGCAATATCACTTTGTCTGGGTCGACTGAGTAATACAGTGATCGAATACAATTAAGCATGAATTCTTGCTGCTTTTTCGGGAATACGTCGAGAGCATTCTTGGCGATGGTTTCTATTTCGTCTCTGAATTGGCCATCGCGCTTTTGATAGTCGATCATCGCAGGGAAGTAGGGCAATGTTATCGCCTTTATGAAAGGTCCAGGATCGCCACTTTCGAGTTCTGTTATAACCAATCCTTCGTCAGTTTTTTCTACTGATGCAGGAACCCTGTTTAGAACAGAGAGCACATCATAGGCTGTCCTGCGCACTTCGTGTCCCCTTTGATACAAGACTGGAAGCTGGAGAGATCTTCCCCTCAAGCTCCTGCAAGCGTTCTTGAGGTCCTTGACCAAGAGATTGAGTCGAGCCAAGTTTTGGTTTGACAAACCCAACCCATCATATTTGTTTAATAACATAAAAAAGGTCAGCCATAACTTATAGCTATATCCTGATTCGACCGCAAAAAACGCTCTTAGATCTTCTTCCCTACATTTTTGGTGGCTATAACCTTCTATCGCCAATGCTTGCCTGAATGTAAATAGTCTAATTACTTTTTTCGCCTGGATATTATATTCGTCAGTTATATATCTGATCTTGTCTAAAAAATCCAGATATTCAAATGATTCATCCGAGAAGAGGGGATTTGCCTCCTTTTTTGTGTAAATGTAACATTTAGCAGGCTCATGCCGAGCAGCACGACCAAATCGCTGGATAAAAGAGTCGAAGCTAAACCCATCCTCCATGAACAGCATTTTTATCGGATAATCGAGACCCAACTCGCTTTTATTTGTTGATATTAGGATGGGTTTGGTGAAATCAGGTGCATCTCCGATCTGGTTCGTATCGTAGCCGTTATCCTTCTCCACATATCTGTACAAATCGGGATATTCCTTGTACAGACGAGAATAAAAACAATTGCTGTCCTTTACCCTATCGAAGATTAAGAGTATCTGAGGCCCGCTCATTTCGATATCTTTTGTCACATCCATCAGTTTATCTGCAATCTCTTCAGTATAATCGAGAATCTTTCCCTGATGAAATTCTACTTCGGTACGATAGCGGATGGGTTTTTCATCTTCTGAAGATCCTGGCTCGGCTTTAACCGTCTTAACTATTGGAGTCCGCCTATCTTTTCCAATCCGTACAAGGTTGAGAAGATCCAATATCTCATGTTTGGGTGTTGCACTGCTTAAAATCACCCTGCACCAACTCATATTTTGGAAAAGAGCAATTTGAGTGAGGATGCCGCTCAGCTCAAACTCACCATATGCATGAAATTCATCATAAATCACATAATTAAATTGATGAAATGCTTGTATCAGGTCTCCTTCCGGGTTCCTATACATGGCTCCGATAATCGCTTGAAAAATATCTGGATTTGTTAATATTATGTCTTTTCTTTTTATCAAACTCCAAAGCTCACGTGCACGTTCAGGTCCTCTTCTTTTCAGGATTTTTGACGATATGTTCGCGACACGAAATCCTTCATCCTCAAATCTCTGCATCTGGCTTTGTATCAAGGCGTTAGTTGGGTACAAAAGAAGAACCTTATGTTTTTGATTTAGCAGATATTCAAAGCAGAGGGTTTTCCCTGCACCGGTTGGGGCTTCCAACTGTATGACATCCGCATCTTCATCATTCACACAATCGATAAATTCCTTTTGAAAAGCGCGCAGTTTCCGCCCTTCTGGCGCAAGACCATAAGTATCTTCAACCGATGGAAGATAGACTTCCTCAACAACTACCATGATTTATCCCCCGAAAACTACAGGCAAAATTTTATCGTTCACCAGTTTAACATCAACATCAAGAATGTGATGTTTCCTGTAATCGCTGCCACGAACAAGTTTCCCAGATGCGTTATACAATTCTAAAATGGTTTGTTCATCTAGGCCGTAAACTTGGCTGAGCATGTAAATGTTTAAGTGTACCTTACTGGAAGGTTTTGTTTTCTTTAACCTCAACTCACCGCTTCTCCGGATTCCAAGGGTCAAGAATAAGTCATCCGGCAGAGTTTCTTCAGACCAAACCGTAACTTCAAAGGTACTCCCTGGTGCAAGTCCAATGTAGCGTCGAACTTTGCTTATCGTTACAGCGGAGTCACTGCCCATCCAATAAGGGTCGGTCTTTTTGAACTTACCCAAGTCCCCTTTGTTAGTGCTTGGTATAGTTACAGTCAAACTTCTCTCGGATAGATATTCGGTGCTCTTGAAGGTTTCTTCTTTGAAGTGGACATCGATGGGTTTTCCATCGCTTACAAGTAATGGTATATCTGCAAGTTCGTGATATTGATGGTTAACCGCCTCATCTCCGAAAAGAAAATAATGTTTTTTTAACATTCCAAGATTATACGCAAAGGAATACGTCAATGCAGTACTCCCCAATATGCGATCTGCGCTGACCAGAACACCCTCTGAACTTGAATAAAATAGCGGAGAGTGGAGCGTGGTACGATATGTTGCTGTCTCCACATTAATCACTAATCCTGTCTCTACCATCTACTGATTGGTTTCTTTCTTTCCGACTGCTTCTAATCCTTGTTTGCGTATAATTTCTAACGCACTCTTGATCACTGTAGAATCATTTTCATCTTTACAACATCCAGTATCAATCAGATTCTTCAACCATTTCGGAAATTCGCTGCCGACATCTAATTCGAAATCGTTTGCATAATATAAAATCCAATCTGCTCGTTTATGCTCTTTGATATAATCCGATATCTTAGAACTGATCGTGTTCCTGGGAAGCTCACTCTCAGATTCGGTTATATAATCTGAAATTAGTTCCCCACAACTCAAAGAGCTGTCACCAGGAGATGTTATCACACCGACAATCTCATTTTTCATGTTTCGGCCCGTTCGGGTTTCGCGTGCTCCATATCTTCCCGTGTTGAGGATATTATGCATCAGATAGAGAAGCATCTCCTTTGTCCCAGCCTCAAGAGTGATGAAATGTACAAAGTGTGTGCCAGGTTGTACTTTAACGGGATTGAACAGGCTTTCAGATTGCTTGCGCTTTCCATTTACGATTTTATCACTTAGCATCGTCCCACTTTCGTAAAGCGCATTGTGTACCTCTTTGTTCATGAGATCATAAGGCTCTAAGCTGTATGTGTAACCTTCAATGACATGGCTCTTTTGAGAAAATGTCGCCCCAGAAACCGTTCCTGCAAGGCCGTAAGTAAGCATATCAGCATTTTTGGATTTGGGAAGGCTAGGTATTGGCTCGTTATACGTGTACTCCTCTGAAATGATATTTTCATCTTCATCGAGTTTTCGACAGAGGTTGAGCCCTGTTAATCGCTCCTTGCTAACAAATTTTTCGCCATTTACCTGTGCATGAATAACACCGTTGAATTCTTGGGTTTCAGCTCGTTCTGAGTCAGTGCTTCTAAAAAGAATCGGATCTGTTGCCGTTCTGAGAACTATCAACGTAACCGTAGGTCTTGCTTTCCTATATATCTCATACTTTTCAGCAAAGCCATCACTTGGCACACTCTCTTTAAGTTCGGCCCAATTCATTCTTCATCACCATCCTTTTTTGTAGCCAGAATATACTCAAATTCATACATATCGGTCAACGAGTTTCCCCACTGAGATATCTTCTTAACATCCCACAGGTCATGAGATCTCAGGTACATCACGATACTCTCAACATAATCCAAGCACTCTGTGGGGATATCTTTTCCTTTCTTTGGGCTGTACTGCTCTCGCAATACGTCTTTCCAGACTTCTGCAGCCGCAAACCTTATTGCTTCATCGTCTGAATATTTTTGCGCTTTTGATGCCACCAAGGAGTCTAGAGATGTTCGGAATATTTTTACACGTTTATATGATCCGCTAAAGCGGTGTTTTCCAAAGAGGTGGACACCTTTTTCTGCAACATCTTTCATATCCAAACTACTACCTCCAAATAATTTCTTGATATATTCTCCATTTGCAATCACCCAACTCGAAAAGTCTTTGGATTCTCTTTTTATATAAGGAATCACCATGATGGGTTCAAATATCTGAACGCGGTGCATCCCTTTTATACCATCAAACTGATTGATGACGTCCAATTGAGCTGACAATCTCCTTGCATCTTTGAAATATTCAACTTTATCCAATCCAAAATTCATTTCAAGCGTGTTCGGCCTTTCATTGTAAAATACATCATCATACATTCGAATCAATGAATATGGACTTGTTACTACGCACTTACAGCCGCACTCTAAACAAGCTTTTATTGCAGTGTGGATTGCACGCGCTCGACGTGTAGTTTTACTCGAATGATCGCTTGATGATTTGATGGCCATAGGCTCGATGTGAAACGGAGTGGCGAAATCCCCCAGTGTGAAATTCAAACCGAGTTTTTTTGTTTTCGTCCCTTCTACACTTATTTCCACTTTGCTCATCTGATTTTGGAACGGATCGAGGTTAGTAAAAACAGTGTCAAAATAAAAATAGAAAAATATTAAATCATCATTCACACGAAAACCGCTATTTTCGATTAGATGATTGAGGAGTAAGCGCTCAAGCTGGCAGGCATCACATTCGCGCTTGTATTGATCGTTTAATGTGGCGCGCTTGGTAAAGCCCCCAGATTGAAGGAAATATCGTCCTGGTTTATATTCATTTTTTGCAACTGCACCACACATGAAGCAAACATCTGTATTCCCCGTTGGGAATGTATCAGCAATTAGGCCATTTGGTTTTTCTGTGTTGTAAGAGTAAACCAAGTCCGTTATCGAATCTAATGCTGAAGAATCGTCATCTAATTTGGATAATATGGCCTCTTTTACATGTTCATGTAACAATTTAAGGGTGCCCTTATAATCATTGCAATCTTGTACGATCTCATGAACAGTATAGGGCTTGCATTTCTGTCCACCTACTCCATCTTGATTCGCAAAAGTTTGGCGAATCTGTCCTATTTTCTGTAGTTCCTCTAAGATCTGCTCATTCTGTATGTTTCGTTCTAATTTCGGAAACTTCATCCAATCTGAGCCATTTTTATCATTATATATGAAGTATGTGATACATGCTATCGCTTCTCGGATGTCTTCTTCTTTAGGATAAATCGTTTTACCGAGATCACCCAAAAGACCTGATTCAGTTTTTTCACGCACAGATTCTATATAAACTCTAAACCTTGCATCTTCATCAATCGGGATTGATAGTAGTGGAGATAAATTAAGTTTTTTCCATGAAAAATCAGGCTTCGCATCTGTATTCTCGATTAGTTCTTCGCTTATCAACTGTTTTAAACCATCAACATTGACACATATTCTATTTTTAGATAAATATAATATGCCATTTGGAGAGATTAAAAGAGGTACCCCTCCAGATCTAACTAAGAACTTCTTTGCACTTCGATACACAACCTGAGACAGAAGTTGCTGAGGCATTTCTGGCAACCACAAAACGTGGACATCGTGACCCTCTACTTCCAGACGCCTTTGTATCTCTTGAAGAGGATTCTCAACTCTGCTCAAACTTGCAATTTTATCACCAATTTTAACGTAAGGCAATAATCTCGCATATTTAGGTCGTGAAAATCTGGTTTCACACTGAGCGTCATCAGATTCTTGAGCGTGCTGAACAAGAAATGCAATTTCATCAAGCTCTTCTTCCCACTCGGGGAAATACCCCTTAAGATTAAATGGATCAAGTTCGAAATAATCCTTCAATAATTTATAATAATTACCTTCGTAATTAGATCCCGTGATTTCATTCCAGAATTTATTTACATCATGAAGGGTCAAAGCTGTACAGAGTAGCTTTATTAACTTTATCTCCTGGGGCGTTATAGTCGGCCCTACTGGTGACCGATCATAAATGTATAATATCGATCCCGTAAAAACTGCGGTGATTATATGGGCAGGATAACTGAGTGCCTTGTTATACTTTGCGTCCAAACGTGCCGAGCCTTTGAAAAGCGATGCCACGATATTGTCAATATAATCTCCAAGATACAGTTTTATGGCTGTATAAGCATCAGCAGTTTCCTTGCCCAATTCGTCTAAATACTCTTCGGTTATATCTTCTTTTTCTAATGGGTCTTCCAGTGTATCTTTCATGTCCTCACCTCGCTTACCCCAACTTCCACCGCCCCGCATCCTCGGCTCACAGCGCTCCCAACGCCGCTGTACTCCGCAAACCGAGAAAGGATCAGAACGGCGTTCTTCACGTCCTCCGGCGCGCCCCTGGCGAAGGAGTAGCCGCACCGCCCGGAAAAGCCCTGCTTGAAGATCGGCCTGGGGTGGCCTTTGGCGCTGTCGAAGACGGTGTTCACGACGACGCTGTGAGTTCTGTAGGTGTGCGGGTCTGGCCTCTCCACCACGTGCCTTGCTATCTCGTCCCTCTCGATCCCCATCCTGAGCCCCTCGGGCACGACGGCGTTCCACTTGGAGACGAGGGAGGAGAAGACCGCCTCCCGGTGGGGGAACATCTCGGAGACGGTGCTGTTCTTGTACTGGATGCAGGCTGGCGACCTGAACCAGAACTCGATCTCTTGGCTCTTGCCATCCTTTGCGGAGTCGACCAGCTCCTGAAAGCTGATGGAGCTGCTCTTCACCTCATCGATCACGAGGTCGCCCTGATGAAGGCGGATGTCCTTTTCTTTGAAGATGAGGGGGCTGATGATCGACCGAAAGATCTCCGCCTCCTTCGGGTCCGTGGTTCCCAAATTCAGCTCGTACCTCTCCCCAGGGAGGACGAGTTTGTGATGAGGCCGAGGGCACTTTCCAAACCTTCCCCAGAGGGGGCTTACGGCGATGGAGCTCTGTGGCGAGTCGTGGGCATGTTCGCTGATCGCCTCGTCGCCCTCCCGCATCACTTCCAGGATCGAGGAGTAAAGTTGATACCCCTCGCTGGATGGGATTTCGAACTCTGCCTTTGGCCTTGCGACGAAAGATATCTTCTGCGGCATCTCTGACAGTTCGTATTACCCCTTCATGTATAAACCTATCGATTGACGCAATAATTTCATTATTTTGCAATCAAAGTTAGATTAATTCATTCATATGGGAGAGAAAGTGATTTATGCAATAAATAAAGTGATACGGCAAATGAAAACGTACATATCCCTATCGGGATTCGATACCTCTCAGATACTCTCCATGATGGTGAAATATGGGATACAGGGAGACGACAAGATTATCCTCATCAGGCCTGAGAAGGAAACCGACACCAGGGGCGAGGGAACCGTCCAGGCGGTCCGGGACCTTTCAAGGCAGATCGATAGCTCGCTAACTGTGGAAATTCATCGGGTTGACCACCAAAATTTTGAGGGGATGCTCCTCTCCCTGATCGACCTCATAAAAACTGCCGAGGGGGAGATAATAGCCAATTTATCCGGCGGCCCGAGGGAGATTTTTCTCGCCTTTGCCATCGCTTGTCTCTCTCAATCCCAGAGGATTCAAAAAGCGACAAACTACAGCGACATCGATCGGGTCATGAGAGAGATTAATCTCCCCAAAATCGTACAGAGCCTTGATGAAAAGTCGAAATCCGTTCTCGGAGACATCCGCGATAACCAGCCCACCACTATAACCGAGATGGCAGAAAGACTTGACATATCCGAGAGCACCATATCACGGCAGGTCGGACGGCTCGTCGGCCTCAATGCATTAAAGGTGATTCCAAAGGGAAAGAAAAAACAGATCCAAACGACGATAACTGGCGAGATATTCCTGTCGATTAATGATGAGCTGTAAGGATTCTACATCGTTTTTCCGCCACCCAGATTAGAGCAAGAGTCGAAAAGCTTTTCCTTCTTAGAATATAACCTCGTAGCCGCAGGGAGACGAACCCTCCGATCTCCTCCACGATGAACCAGCCCTCCTTTCGCGCCCATCTTCTCCAATCCTGCAAGTCGGTTAAATGATAACCTGCTTATACCTAAAAGATATTTGAGCTACTATGGACATCGTACTCCGCGATCGGTTCACCGCATTATGGCAGAAGTACTTCCCCGGGGCGGAGCTTCCCATAACCCTGGAGTTCCGAAAAG
>Ga0334895_1001809_pt1 | contig 20117 bp, 14 predicted proteins | sample GraSluR3_MG_7_FD_207229 | JGI IMG/M metagenome (GOLD analysis project Ga0334895, IMG submission 207229) | Sludge microbial communities from methane-producing bioreactor in Wageningen University, Netherlands - Granular Sludge_31_05-R3 | ecosystem: Engineered > Bioreactor > Anaerobic >... | reverse complement strand
CCGGCAGTTCCGCAAACAAGCCAGACGCGTATGAACGAATCCGCCGCCTGCTGCGCGAGGAGTTTCAGGAACTTTGATTTTCGAGGCCTTGTTAGAGGCCATGACTGTTGTAAAAAATGGTATGGTATGTGAAGGACGCGAAAACCGTACTGCAAATAGGAGTCTGAAGCTTATGGAAAAAATTACTCTGATTGGATCATCACGGGACTCTCTCCCCACACCGGCCCTTATCCTCGATGCGGATATATTTGAGTCAAACATAAAAAAAATGCAAAGCCTTCTGGCAGCCAAAGGCGTATCCCTGAGGGCACATGCAAAAACCCATAAATCCCCGGCTATAGGGCAGATCCAGATGAAAGCCGGGGCTGTTGGTTTATGCTGTGCTACCCTGGCCGAAGCTGAAGCTATGGTTCAGGGAGGTCTGGATAAGATTCTTATAACCAGCCAGATTGCAGGTGACGACAAAGCACGGCGCCTGGCCTCCCTTGCCGCATATGCAGATATCAGTATTGCTGTAGACTGCAGGGATAATATAGCTGAGCTTTCGCAGGCTGCCTTGGCCTGCGGTTCTTCCGTCGGCATTATTGTCGAAGTTGATGTGGGCATGGGACGCTGTGGCGTGCGGTCGCCCGCCGATGCAGTGCTTCTTGCACAGGAAGCAGTTGAGTGTGAAGGGCTTAGTTTCAGAGGTCTCATGGGGTATGAGGGGCACGCGGTTTTTCTTGGTGACAGAGATGTCAGACAGAATACGGGGCTTGCAGCAAACAGGATGCTCCTGGAAAGTGCGGAAGCTGTCAGGAGCAAAGGTATCCCCGTGGAGATTGTCAGTGCTGCGGGAACCGGCACCTACGATATAGCCTCCGAGGTTGAAGGAATAACTGAAATTCAGGCCGGGTCCTATATCTTTATGGATCTTGCCTACGAAAAACTGGGGCTGCCCTTCGAAATCGCCCTGACAGTTCTTTCCACGGTTATCAGCCGTCCGGATCAGAAAACCGCAGTTCTTGATTGCGGCATGAAGTCAATCTCCGTGGAACGGGAAATGCCGCGTCCTCTCGGGTATGAGGGTATGGAGATCTTTAAACTCGCGGAGGAACATGCCCTGGCCCGGATCAATCCTTCCATGAATTCGCCCCTTCGGGGGGAGAAGGTCTCCCTGATTCCAAGTCACTGCTGCACCACAGTCAATCTTCACGACAGCATATACCTCGTGCGAGACCGGCGGGTTGAAGCTGTATGGCCGATAAGCGCACGGGGGATTCATTAGAGATCTTCCCTGCCCAGGGGTTTTCCTATGTACAGCCCTTCCGGGTTGAGGTACTGTTGTTTAACTCCCTCTATAAGAAACTGAACCTGGTCGACTGTGGGAAACTCCGTAGCGGTGTAGATAAGCTGCTTTAGTTGTAAAACAGCCCCCTCGTATCCGAAAGAGTTAAAACGAAAAGCCTCTGTCATGTCGATAAAAGCTACGCCGTCTTTTACAGCCACCGACCTGATCTCTGATTTCTGGGGAACAAGACTCAAGAGGTTCTGATTCAGTTCCGACGCAGAAGGACCCTCAAGCAAGGCTTTAAGGGTATCCGTCAGGGGAGAATCGGTATAGTAAATGGGACGGACAACCCTCCGCAGCTCTCCGGATGTACCATCGTGAAAAACAAAATAGAGGGTGGCCCTGCGCAGTCTTTTTGTCTGCGTTTCCTCCACTGCAGGGCTGTCCTCTGCCTGGGTCGGAGCTTCCTGCGGAACGATCTCCAGAGCTACAAAGGAGTCGTCAGCTTCCTTCGGCTTCTCTTCTATCCGGGATTCCGGTTTACCCGGTCCGGAGGCGGGTTCTTCTGCAGTTTCCTTCGCTGGTGCTTTGGTTTCAGGCTCATCAGTTTTTATTTCGGGTTTCTCCTGAACACTGCTCAGAACATCGATGAATCCTGTAGCTTCCAGGACCTGTTCAATGCGGCTGCGGTTAAAGAGGAAAATTACGAGTATAAGCAGGATCAGGGCGATCCAGAATAAACATCCAAGGGATGCTGTTCGTTTTCTCTTCATAGGCTCATTATCGACCAACAGTTTATGATATTTGACAGTACCCTGAAAAGAGCGTATAGTGATCCCTGCATGAGAGAGCTGACTGGTATTTCGGCATCTCCGGGTATCACGATCGGTACTGCTTTCCTGTATATCGACGACGCCTTCACGGTTCCACGCTATGATGTAGACGAGTCTGATCTGGAACGGGAGTACGAGCGCTTCGAGGAAGCCTTGGAGAAGGCCACACAGGAAATCATAGATCTCAAAGAACAAACTTCATCTGCCGTGGGCGGGAACGAAAACAATTTCCTTGATGCCCACATTCTGATGATACAGGACCCGGATTTTGCGGATCAGATAAAACAGAATCTGAAAGGAAAAAAGAAAAACGTAGAATGGATCCTCCAGCAGACCATCGAAGGGGTAATAAACAAGCTTTCGAGCTCTCAGGACAGTTACATCAGTGAGCGTTCCATTGATCTTCATGATGTTTCTAAACGGGTATTGAATCATCTGATGTATCGCGAGCGGATTTCCCTGGCGGACTTGAGTACGGAGGTTATTCTTGTAACCCATAACCTGCTTCCCTCGGACGCTCTGGCAATGAATACCAGAAAAGTAAAGGGAATTGCCATGGATGCGGGGGGTAAGACTTCTCACACGGCTATTCTCGCCCGGGCTTTTGAGATCCCGGCGGTTCTGGGGCTCTCGACCGTTACGAGTATTGCCCGAACCGGGGATACGGTCATCATAGACGGCAACCGCGGCAAGGTAATTGTTGATCCCGACAAAGATACCCTGAAGGCTTACGAGGAGATAATTCAGAAGTGGCAGCAGAGAGAGGTTCAGCTTGCCACGTTGAATCAGCTTCCGGCGGAAACTCAGGACGGCAAGCATATTCTCCTGGGAGCCAATATTGAGGTTCCGGAAGAGACCGATGCGGTTATCGCCCATGGGGCGGATGGAATCGGACTGTTCCGTTCCGAGTTTCTCTTTATGCAGCCCGGAGGTGTCTCGGACGAAGAGCAGCAGTACGAGGCCTATTCCAGGGTGGTCAAGGCCGTAGAAGGAAAGCCTGTAACCATACGGACTCTTGACGTGGGGGGAGATAAGGCAATTCCGGGTTTTGAACAGCACAGCGAGAAGAACCCGATTTTGGGCTGGCGGGCAATCCGCTTCTGCTTTTCCCGTACGGATCTTTTTAAAATTCAGCTGCGGGCCATCCTGCGCGCTACGGTGCATGGTGACCTTCGCATTATGTTTCCCATGATTTCAGGAGTGGAAGAGGTCGACAGGGCACTGGACATTCTAGAGGAGGCCAAGCGAGAATGTCGGGAGAAGGGGCAGCCCTTCAACGAGGATATCTCTGTGGGTATAATGATAGAAGTCCCTTCGGCGGCCCTGACATCGGATATTCTGGCCCGGAAGGTTGATTTTTTCTCCATAGGGACCAATGATCTTATTCAGTACACCATCGCCGTAGACCGGGGAAACGAGAGAATCGCCTATCTCTATGAACCCTTTCACCCGGGAGTCCTGCGGCTGATTAAAATGGTGATAGATAATGCCCACAATGCAGGGATTCCTGTGAATATGTGCGGTGAAATGGCAGGCGATCCGATCGCAACAGTGATCCTGTTGGGGATGGGGCTTGATGTTTTCAGTATGTCCTCCTTCAGTATACCAGAGGTTAAGCAGATCATTCGTTCGACTTCGATGATGGAAGCGGAAGAGCTGGTGGGGGAAATTATGGAAATGAAGTCGTATAAAGAAATAGACGAACATGTTCGCGGATGGATGAATGCACGATATAATCTCGAAGGTTACACCGGATAACCTGCCCCGGGTCGTTATTGTTGGACGGCCAAACGTTGGAAAATCAACCCTTTTTAACAGGCTCATCGGTCACAGGGTCGCTATAACCGACCCTAGCCCGGGGGTTACCCGTGATCCCGTGGAAGTCCGCTGGGACCGTGATTCGGGTTCATTAATGCTTATTGATACCGGGGGATACAAGCTGGACCATAAGGATCTGGATGAACTTGTAACCCTGCGCAGTCTGCGTACCCTGAATGACGCAGACTGTATCGTACTGGTCCTTGATGTTATGGAGATTACTCCCGAGGATGAATCCTTTATAGAGCATTTGCGGCCTTACGCGGAACGGGTTATCGTGGCGGTCAACAAGGTGGACCATGAGGTACGGGAGCCTCTGGTGTATAACTATCACAGCCTTGGTTTCTCCCGGGTTATCGGTATCTCCTCCGCTCACGGCAGGGGAATTCAGGAGCTTATCGATGAGATTTCGGAAATCATTCCCGAAGGGTCGGTTTTCCGGGGAGAAGACCCGGCCATACGGCTCGCCATTCTGGGAAAACCGAATACGGGCAAATCAACCCTCCTGAACAGACTCTGCAATGACGAGCGTTCCATTGTCTCCGATATCCCTGGAACTACCCGGGATGTGGTAGAGGGAAGCTTTCATTACCGGAAGACCCTCTACAAAGTGCTCGATACAGCCGGAATCCGACGGCGGGTCAGGGTTACCGACCAGGTTGAGTACTACTCGGTGAACCGCGCGATAGCTGCCATCGAGAAGGCGGACATCGTTTTCCTGTTGATCGATGCCCTTTCGGGATTGAGCGATCAGGACAAGAAAATCGCCAACCTGATAGTAAAACGCGGCAGAGGAGTCGTAATGGTCCTGAACAAATGGGACCTTATGTCCGGAATGGCAAACGAAGCCCAGGCTGTTGAAGACCGGGTCAGGTTTCTGTTTCCCATGCTCGATTTCGCCCCTTTGGTCAGGATTTCAGCCAGGGAAGGTGAAGGAATCGACAATCTGCTGAATACCGCCCATAAGGTGTGGAAGCAGCTGAACAAACGGGTGGATACCGGAGAACTGAACCGCAAGCTTGCTGAATGGACTGAGCATTATGATCCCCCCCGGGACCGCCGCGGTCAGTTCAGAACCAAGTATATAACTCAGGTTAAAACCAACCCGGTCAGTTTTACCCTTTTTGTGAACAGACCGAAGGGGTTTCCCCAGGGATACCTTCAATACCTGAAGAATCGCCTCAGAAAGGATCTTGGTTTCAACTCAATTCCCCTGGATATCCACCTGAAGGGATAAGAGGATAAAATACGGCTGATTCTTGCCGATAGTACCTATACATGGGTATTCTTTATTCCGGAATGCAAAAGTCACTCTACATATTGCTTGTACTGGCATTAACAGGATCATTCGTATTCGGCCAGGGCTTCTTCTCTTCTTCCGGACAGGGGCCGGGTTCGCTTCCTGATGCCGTTGATGTAAGGTCGTACCTTCGCTCCTCCATAACCGGGTCGGCCTGGGCCGTTCAGCGGCTGCCGTCAGATATCTATACCAGTGAAACAGCCGATGTCAAAGTAAAATTTCAGGTTCTGCAGCAAAACGATGCGTTTTATATTCTGCTGATCAATAATTTCAGGGGGTCATATCCCCTGTACAGCGCCGGATCATATATTATCAAGCGCAGCCTAGAGGATGGAAGCTTTGTCCAGGCTAAAATTTTTTTGAAGAACGATCCCGACACCTTTATCCGTCTGTTTCCCTTTGGGGACAGGTCGAAGCTGGAGCTCTACCTGTATGGAACCCCTCTTCACCGGAACCTGGTGCTGCCTGTCTCCTTTGAAGAACTCCTCTTTTCACCCATCAGCCGTCTTGTTTCCCTGAGTTCAGGAAGAATCGACTGGTCCCTGATTCTGCCTTTTTTGCCTGAAAGCAGTTCAGATATCCCCAAAATGATCGATGTTGTACGGGAACAGATCGATGATCTTCCTGATATGGACGATGGTGCCATGGATGATTCCGGCCGCTTTGTCTATATTGAAACGGGAGAACGGGAAAGCGGGGGAGGTTTCAACTGCTCCGGTTTTGCAAAATACCTGGCCGATGGTATCTACTATGCCCGTCATGGACGGCCGATGCCGATTGAACCCTTGAAGCTGAAACATCCCGATTTGAGGGGGGATCCCTGGTCTAATCGTTTTGAAGACGAACGGGACCCCTTCTTTGGCCTGGACTGGACGCGCAATATTGCCTATACCCTGACCGGGCGAAGGAACCTCGGGTATGAAGGCATGGATGTGCGGGATGTTCCCCTTGCCGGATACGTTGAAGATGTGGGGTACCCCATGGAGAGCCTCAAGGCTGTTCTCTACTACCTGGCCCTTGAATATCCCGGTTCTTTTTACCTTGGATCGGTTAATGCGCAGTTTGGAAAAGATCCGGTACTCAGACAGCACATACATGTAGTTGTTCTGATGCCCTATATAAATGCAAGGGGAGATCTTGTGGCAGCTGTATTCGAACGAAACATGGAGACCAGTGTGGAATCCCTGCTCAGGCGCTATAAAGGAGAAAGCATTCATCTTACCCGTGTCGAAGGGAGCGATCAATATATTCTTCCCCCCCTTCCCGGCAGGGACTTCTGACAGCCCTCGTTATAGGCTCCCGGAAAGGTTTTGAATCCTGCAAGGAAATGAGGTACATTTAGCCTGTATGATAAAATCTGTAACAAATCTCTGTATTATCCTTCTTATGCTTATGCCCATGGTCACGCTTTCGGCTGTGGACTCTGCGGATCTTCTTTTTCGTGAAGGAAGCGCCCGTTTTGAACGTGGCGACTATACCGGAGCTGCCGAGAGGTACCGGAACTTCGTGCGTCGTTACCCGCAAAGCGGAAAATACCCGGATGCCCTTTACCGCCTGGGAATCTCCTCCATCAAGATCGGGGAGTACGAGGAGGGAATTGAACTGCTGAAGCGTCTTGAGGCCAGGTATCCCGGCGGTCGCTTCAGGACATCCTTCTGGCTTGGGATTGCCCATGAAGCCCTGGGTGATCTGGAAAACGCTCTCAGTGCCTGGAACAGCTATATAACAGGGGAAGATACAGCATACCGGAGGGAGGCCCTGGTTGCAGCGGCATATGCATACGCAGAAAAGGATACTCCGGGGGCTGCGGAGAAACTTCTGCTTATTCTTGAGGAGTACGACGGTAAATTCTTTATCGACAAAGGTGGCTTGGTTCTCCTCGCAGAGCTGTACCGCAGGGCAGGTTCCTTCAGCAGGATTGTCGAACTTGGGGAACGTTTCAGTGCGGTGCCCCGGGGATCTCTACCTCCGGCATTCCTGCTTACTCTGGGGGAGGCGCATCGCCAGCAGGAGGACTCTGCCTTAGCGGAAGAACTCTTCCGTAGCGTAATTGAGGCAGGACCTCAGGATCTGCGGGCATCCGCCTACGGCCGGCTGTTTTCCCTTTATGAGTCTTCCGGACGCCTGTGGGAGATGGAAAATCTTGTTCTGGACGCGGAAAACCGACTGGCAGGAGACCGGGAAGCTTTGGCGGCTTTCTGGTTTCGTGCCGGAGCAGTCCTGGCGTCCCGGGGATCTTCCACAGACGGGATTTCCTATCTGAAACGTGCCTGGGACATACGAAACCACACAGATCCGCCCGGAACGCTTCCGATATTTTATGCCCAGGCGCTTATGTCAATCAATGAGGCGGAAGCGGCTGTAGAGATCCTGGAGACTGCCCTTAAGGAGGGTATAGGAGACTCCGGGAGAATACGCTACAGGCTGGCTGTCGGCTATTCGCGACTGGACGACTGGCCTGCAGTGAAGGAGCTGCTCGGTTCCGGTGATCGGCCTCTGGATGCTCCTGTTTCTCTGCTGCTTGCCCAGGCACATTTACGTCTGAAGGAGTATCCCGAGGGGCTTTCCGTAGCATCGGCCGCCCTGGAAACGATGCCTCCCAGGGAATGGCAGCGCGGCCTTTTAAAGCTAAGCTGGCAGCTCCAGGCGGCAGCGGGGGAATACGGGGAAGCGGTCAAGACATACGCCCAGTACAAACGTCTATCAGGAGAAGCTGATGATGCCGGGGATCCGCAGTACCTGAGACTTCTCTTCAATGCCGGGCTCTATAATCAGGTAGTCCGGCGGGTGACTGCCGATGCTGAGTCCTGGGAAGTAAGACTGCTTCGGGGAATGGCCTTGATCGGTATCGAAGAATACGGTGAAGCAAGGGATACCCTGGCCTTGCTGGCTCCCCGCGATATGCCTTCGGAGTACCGGCAATTCAGGGATTACTACCTTGCCTGGAGTTTCTATCGCCTTGGGGATTATCCCCGGGCACTGCGAAATTTTCGCACTTTTCGAAGCGAATATCCCGATTCCTCCCTGGCTTCGGACGCGGCCTGGTACGGTGGCTGGTCAGCCTTTTCCCTTAAAGATTACGCTTCCGCGGCGGAGCTGTTCGGGGCCTGTGATCCTTCAGGGCCTCGGGGACAGGAGGCTCTTATGGCCCGGGCCCGGGCTTTAGCTGCAGCTGGGCGCAGAGGCGAGGCGATTCTGCTGGCGGAGAGTTATCTCAACGAATATGCCCGCCGGGGTGGGGATGAAGCCCTCTACCTTGTATTTGAAATACATCTGGAAAGCGCTAATCTGGATGGAAGCTCAAAAGCACTGTCGCATCTGCGGCAGGAGTATCCGGAGAGTCCCTGGACTTCCCGCGCACTGTACCGACTGGCCAGAAAAAATCTGGAGGAAGGAAATTACCGCAGCGCAGCTGACGGTTTTGATACCTACCGGAGACTTTTTCCTTCCGGCGAGTATTCGGAAGAATCATTTTTTTATCGGGGAGAAGCCTCTGCCGCCATGGGTGAAACCAGGCTTGCTCTTCTTCTCTGGGAACGGCTGGTGCGGGAATATCCGGAAAGCCCCCTGCGACCCAGGGCGCTGTCCCTGCGGGGCGAGACCCTGGTTGAACTCGGGGAGTACAAAGAAGCCCTGGATATATATGCCCTGCTGCTGCGGGAGTATCCGGCCCAGGCGGAGCGGCTTGGTATCCGGGAGGAGGTTTCCCGACTCGAATCGCTGCTGGTCTCACCGGGATCCGAATATCGGCGTCTTCTGGCGGAGGCCGATTCAGCCGGAGGAACAGACAGCCGTGAAGGCAGAGCCCTGTTGATCCGGGCGATTCAGAGTGCCATCGCGGAGGGCCGAGCGGAGGACTTCAACGATGCCGGCAGACTTGTTCGGCAGCTGCTGAACAAACTGCCGGAAAATAAACAGGAGCAGGGGCGCGTCTTTTTTGTCGCCGGTGAGTATGCCTTCCGGCGCAACGAGTACGCCGAAGCTGCGTCCAGGTATCTGAGGGCTGCGCTGACCATGCCTGGCGACCCGGACTTTACGGCCCAGGCACTTTATCGTTCAGCCCAGATGTCCCTCTACGCCGGCGACCGGAATGCCTACAATGAGGTTCTGACAAGGCTGCGCCGGAATTTTTCCGGAAGCCCCTGGCTTGAGTCTGCGGAATCCCTGGGAGAGAAAAGATGATGCATAAAAGCTGCCTGTTCCTGCTTCTGAGCCTCCTTGTATTGCCGGCCTCTCTTTTTTCCCAGGAGACACCGGATGATTCTGAACCGGACGTGGAGCTGCCGGAGCTTCGCTTGAGTTTTGAGGATATTTTCGGAGAGGATCTTCCCCTGATGGAGCTGGAACTTGAAGAGGCTCTGGCTCCCGGATTGCCTGAACTCTCGGAACCCGAAGGAGTCCTGCAGGTGAGGCCCCATGCAATCGACCTTCCTGCTCCGGTATTTGACGCCCTTCCGTACGGGAGCGAATCTGCTCCCCTTTACGGGCGGGGCTATATCGGTCTGGGAACATCGAACTCCCTGACGGGGGAGATTGAAATAGCAACCCTGGGGGCTGATCCCGGTTTCGGGCTCTCCTATTCCCACAATTCCCTTGACGGATTTGGCGGAAATTCCCCCGGCGAGGGCTATACCTTTCGGCGCGAGGAGGCCCGGGTAAGGGCAGATTACTCAGGATTTGGAGCTGATTCATTTTTCTCCGGCTTTTTTATCGAGGAAGAGCGGGGACTTCAGGGGGAATCACCTTTTGCCGCCAGCCTCTACCGGACAATGGGCGCTGAGGGAGCTTACGAGCTTTCCCCCTACAGGGGCTGGTATGGAGGCGTCAGTTTCCACGTGGATGGAGCATATCAGAACCTGTCCGGAACCGCGCCGGAGGATACCACCCATCTAAGTCTTGTCCCTCTGCTGAAGGGGGGCTATGCCTGGTCATCCTTTATTCTCGGTGCCGAAGGCCGCTACAGCTTTCGATCCGGTTCACAGGGAGATTATATCCAGTATCTGCGTCTGGACCTGACAGCCGAAGGGGACCTGGGCCCGCGGGTCGGTTTTATGGCCGATGCAGGAGTGGCCTGCATTATCGACGGAGAGCTTCGTTTTCCCTTCTCCCTGCTTCTCAGCGCGGGACTCAGCGAGAATGTCAGCATGGAAGCCTCAGGGGGATTCTATCACAGCCTTGGGGACTACAGTACGCTTCTCTCTACCTATCCCTTTTTGCGTATCCCTGAGGAGCCCCTGGCTGCCGAGGAGGGCTGGGAGGGGGACCTCTCCTTCAGGCTGCGACTGGGACATGACCTCTACCTTCGTCTGGGAAGTTCCGTCACTGCCGGTACCCGATATCGGGCAGGGGAGGACCCGGAACCGGCTTCGAGCCTTCTTCCGGTGGTGAAGACAGATGTCCGGGAGCTGGGCCCCCGGGGAAGTCTGGAATTTCCCCTGGGAAAAGACTTTTTCGGCAGTTTTTCCACGGGTTTGCGATATGATTACGAGGAGTCCAGCATGGAGGCTTTTGATGTCGGTCTGGGTATTGAGAGTGAAGGTTTAAGGTCCCGGCTGGGGATTCGACTGCGGGGTGACTGGGATCTTTCGGATAACGACCAGACCCCGGTCCTTGGAAGCGAAGTCTGGTATGAGCCCCTGGAGAGTATCCGTTTTATCCTGGGGCTTGATGATGCCCTGGGTCTTTTTGATACCGGAGGCAGAAAGGATGAAAGCGGTCTCGAAGTTCCCGGTTTTGTACTGCGTTTTGCCACGGAAATCAGCCTCTGAAACGGTTTAAAGACCCGGAGGCTCATATGAATAAGATTAACTGTAAGGATGGAATATGGATGGTTTAACAACTCTGCTGCGTGACGGTGGTCTGATTCTCTGGATCATCATGCTGCTTTCTCTGGCGGCCGGGGCCATAATTATTGAACGCTTTCTCTTTTTTCGACGTATCCGGGTGGACGAAGAAACCCTCATCGCCCGCCTGAAGGCAACCCTGGAAAAGGGCCACCACGATGAGGCTCTGAGTATCTGCGAAAGCAATCCGTCGCCTCTGACAAATCTTATGAAGGTGGGGATTGAGAACCGGCACAAATCCCCTGGAGACATCCGTGACCTGGTGGTCAGCGCTGCGAATCTGGAAATCCCTCATCTGGAGCGGTCCCTCAGTGCTCTGGGCACAATAGCCCATATTTCACCCCTTTTGGGTCTTTTGGGAACGGTAACCGGCAATATTGAGGCCTTTGGTGTACTGGGAAAGTTCGGCGCAGTAGGAGACCCCGCCCTTCTTGCTTCGGGGATAGCGGAAGCCCTGATTACCACTGCTGCGGGTTTGATTGTTTCGATTCCGGCTATTGTTTTCTATAACCATCTGGTGAGCCGGGTAAATCATATTATTCTTCGACTGGAAAACAGGGTCAACGAACTGGTGCTTTTTCTGGGAGGTGCCTGATGCAGTTTCGCAGGAGACTGAAAACCAATGCCACGGTAGATCTTGTTCCCATGATCGATGTGGTCTTTCAACTGGTTATCTTTTTCATGGTCTCCACCACCTTCATACTAAGCCCCGGAATCAACCTCGTTTTGCCGGAATCCAGTACGGCCGAACCCGTTGCAGCCTCCAGAATCGTTATAACCGTAGCCGGGGAGGAGGAAATCTACATAAACAAGGAGCGGGTCAGCCTGGACAGCCTGGTACCGCTGCTTCAGGAGATGCGGGAAAGCTCCGATATCGGGAATGTCGTACTCGAGGGAGACCGCCAGGTCCCCTATGCCATACTCATTCAGGTCCTGGACAGGCTCCGGGCAGCGGGCTTCTCCGGTGCAAACTTGAGAACCCTGGAGCCCGGCGGAGGTTGATCAGCAGATGACCCGACTTTCAGCGGCGGAAAAGGAACGCTCCCTTATTGCCCTGCTCATCTCCCTGATTCTGCATCTTCTGTTTTTTCTGGTGATGATGGTGCTCCCCGGGGTTGATCTTGTCCCCGAGCGTCCCGAGTCCGTACCAATACAGGTAAGTTTCTCCCTGCCTGAGCCTCCCGTTCCCGAAGCGGAAAAACCGGAACCCACGCCCTCCACCCCCCCGGAACCTGCCAGGGAACCGGAACCGGTCCCCAGACAGCCCAGGGTGCAGCCGGTACCGAGACCCGACGCTCAGCCTGAACCCCGGTCTTCCGCTCCGGCTGCGGAAAGCAGCGAGCCGGAATACGAACCCTGGACCCCTGAACCGGAACAGAATGTCCAGAGGAGCTTCTCAAGCCCCGCGGAATCAAGCCGTCAGGGGGGACGGGTGACATCGACGGATCAACCTGCGGATGACCGGGCCCGGCAGGGGAAAACGGAGTATCAAGCCGGTGATGAAGAGGGGAATGATCCGGTAATCGTCAGGTCAGATTCGACAGACCGGGCTTCCCGGGCCCTCAGCTCTGCCCAGCTCGCGGAACTGGACAGAGCTCTGGCAGGGACCGGTCAGGAGCGGGGATCCTCTGAAGGGAAGCGTCCGCTTACCATGGATGTGGAGAATATAGGAAGCATCGAGGATATAGAAGCTGCCATGAGCTACCGTAATGCAAACTATGCCGGATTGCGCGACCTCGATTCCTCCTCAGCAGCTGAACTCTCCTCAAAAAAGCTGAGCACCCTGACAGTGAATATCTCCTTTACGATTTCTCCCGATGGAATTGTGGAAGACTTGCAAACCTCAGCCGCTTCGGGCTATCCTGCCCTTGACGAATTCCTGCGGAAGGAATTACCGCGGGTTCTTACCTTTGCACCACTGCCCAGGGAATACGGAGATTTGCGGCAGCAGGTCAAAAATCTTGAACTTGTCGTCAAATCCAATTGATAAGCGATGGTCAATGAAGTTTCGCGCAATAGCTTTCGATATAGACGGGACGCTGTACCCGAATTACCGTATGTACCTCTATTCCCTGATTCCCGCCTTGAAACATCCGATCCTTGCCCTGAATTTCGGCCGGGTGCGGAAAGATATTCGCAAAGTGCGGCCGGTGGAGAACTTCCGGCACCTTCAAGCCAGAATGCTCGCAGATTACATGGGCTGCAGCGCCGAACACGCCTTTGCCCTGGCTGAACGTTTCCTGTATGATCGCTGGGTGACATCTTTCCGGGGGCTGAAGCCTTTTCCCGGCGTGCGGGCGGTGCTCGATTCATTCAACCACGCCGGATTCAAGCTGGCCGCCATGTCGGACTTCCCGATTCAGAGCAAGCTTGATTACCTGGGGCTCTCCGGGCTCTGGGATACCGCCTTTACAGCGGAGGACACCCACTACCTGAAACCCCATCCTGAGCCCTTTCTGCGGCTCATCGAGGAACTGGAATGCAGACCGGAGGAGATCCTCTATGTGGGGAACAGCTATTCCTACGACATCGAGGGTGCCTGTGCGGTGGGAATTCACACAGCCCATCTGACAAAGCGGCCGGTACCGGGTTCGAAGGCGGATTTCTCCTTTTTTCACTATAGTGATCTTCGGGATTTCGTTTTTTCCCATTCCGGGGTATAATTACCCTGGGTCAATAGAAAAAAACTGGGAGAGGAAAATGCTATTCGACTCTTTCTTTCAAGCGGGAAATATCATAACCCTGGCAATAGTTCTTATTATACTGGCGGTGTATCGTCAGCTTGATAAGGACAACCGTTCGCTGGAAAAACTGAAGAAGTTCGCCGACAGGATGAAGGATGACATCGGTTCTTTTGTCGATGAAAAGAGCCGGGATATGCAGAACCTGTCCATTGAACTCGATGTGCACCAGAAAACAGCCAAAGAGATTCTGTCGCGCCTCGGGAAATCGGAGGAACAGCTTCAGGAACGGAGCAGCCACCTGGATGAGGTCCGGGAGAGAATAGAGGGCTACGATGCATCCTTAAAAGAGCTGGGCACCATGACAGGCAAGGTGGAGGAGAATCTCAGAAGGATCGCCTCGGAGTCCGAGTTCGTCGATACCGTGGCTAAACGGGTAAAAGCCGTCGCGGGACAGCTTGACACGGTGGAAAAATCGATTCCGGGAATCGAACAGCGCCTCAAACAGGATTCCCAGAAGATTCTCGAAGCCCTGAAACAGGATATTATCAAGGGTGTTTATGACGATGTGGGGCGCCTGAAAAAAGAGACCCGCCAGGCGGGAGAGCAGGTACAGGAGTTTTCCGCCTTCATCACTTCCCTACAGGAAAAACAGAGCGATACCGAACGGGAATCCCTTGAATCCCTCCGGGCATCAGCTGACGAACTGCTTCAGGATCTGGACAGTTCCCGGAAGAATCTTGAAAACGAGTTTGCCGAAAACCTGGAATCCCTGGGGACGAATATGCAGGAAGAAATCTCCGGGCGTATCAGGACCATAATGGATGAAGGCCGTAACCTGGAGGGAGAGATCTTTGATTCCCTGCGGGAATACATCGAGGGCAGGGCAGGGGAGGTAAAAGCCGAGACTGCCGCCTGGAAGGTTTCTGCGGACAGGAACCTGGAATCCTACCAGGAGGGCCTTGAAAAGCAGATGGCGGAGCTCAACAGCAGGCTCGTCGCCTTTCGCAAGGAGGCGGAAACGACCTTTGCCCAGGCCGCCGCTACAACAGAAACCCTGAAGAGCCAGTTGCGGGACCAGTATGAAGAGATTAGACAATCCGGTGAGGCATGGAAAAACGAGGTAGAGAACAGCCTGGAGGGACACCGCCTTGGAATACAGAAAAAAACCTCCGAGCTTGAAACCAGGCTTCTGGAGTATGAAGAAGATACGGGGTACCGCTTCTCCCGAATCGAGGAGATAACCAGGGACATGGACCAGCTGGAGGAGAACCTCAAAGCCTCCATGGACAGGGTTTCGGCAAAAATACGCAAGGAGTTCGCCGATTTTGCAGCTCAGCTCTCCTCTGAACGAGGGGAAGAGCATGCGAAGGCGGAACAGGATCTGGGAGCAATCCGTTCGGCCATGGGTGAACTGGAAGATGAGCTGAACGAGCTGAAGTCCAGAGCCTATGACAGTGTTTCGGAAAAACTGAAACTCTTTGAGGATGACTTCTTCTCTGACCTCCGGGAGCGGAATGCCTCCATGCAGAACCAGTTCCAGGAGTGGAAGGAGAAGGTCCGCACAAACCTTGACGATCTGGCAGAGGAGTCGTCTCAGAAACGACAGGATCTTGAAGAGCACTATTCGGAAGAACTTGAAGAGCGTCTGGGAGTCCTTCGCACTGATTTGCAGACTGGAATGAAGGACTTCGAAGAGCAGGTGAATGGCTTCTACGGACGGATAGAACAGAAGATTGCCACCACCGAGACGGACATGAAGAGCCTTGAAGACGGAATACGGCAGGATGTGGAAGAAGCCCGGCGTCAGTCCAGAGCCTCTTTTGAGACAATTTTCACCGAGCATGATACCTCGATAAAAGACCAGATAAAGAAGTCCGAGAGGGATTTCCAGGGAGAACTGAAGCGTCTGGGTGATGATCTGGATGCCGGACGAAAAGAGCTTTCATCGCTGCTCGATGCGGCCAGGTCCGATGTAACGGTCTGGCAGGCCCAGATTCTGCAGCAGCTGAAAGAAGCTGAATCCCAGGTGAGCGAAGATCTGGCGGGATTCAAGCTCTCCACCAGGGAAAATACCGCATCTCTCGTTCAGGCGTATACGGAAGAGCAGGAAGAGCTTGTTCAGAACAGCCAGGCCGAACGTGCCCGTATCCGCAACGAAATTAAAAACCTCAACGAATCGGTGCTGGAGCTTCAGAGTGAACTGCGTAAACGCACCGAGGAAGCCTTTGACCGTCAGAGCCGGGAATCGGAGAATTCCCTGGCGGAGTTCCAGAAACGTTCCAGGGAACTCCTCTCCGAGGCGGATCTGCGGCTCAAGGAATTCCGGGAGTCGGCGGCCGATATAAAGGAGAAGGTAGAGGGAGCCCAGGGCAAACTCTTCGGCAAGATTGAGGACCAGTACAGGATATTGTCGGTCAAACTGCAGGAAATCGATAAACGGCAGAAGAATTTTGTTACCCAGACCAAAATCTTTGATCGGGCTGATTCCCTCCGAACATCCCTTGAAGAGAGCCTCGAGGATCTCAAATCAGAGATTGCCCGTGTCGATGCCATGAGCAAGGAGATCAAGGAGTCGGAACGGAAATTTATCAAGGTACAGAAGCTCGGCGAAGAGGTTTCCGCCAAGTTTACCCGTTTTCTGAATGAGAGGAGCCGCATCGAGGAGATGGAAGGTGACTTTAAGAAACTCATCAACCTCTCCCAGGCCATCGATGTAAAACTGAACGATGTCACCTCGTCCAACGATACCCTGACCTCCCTGCAGGCCCAGCTGCGCCAGCTGGAGGAGCTTGAGAAGGATGTAAATGTCAAATTCGAACGCCTTGAAAGCAAGGGGAACATTCTGGATGCCACTACCTCCGGGGTGGATAAAAACTTTCAAAACCTCAGAGAACTCGAGGGACGAGTCAAGGATCTCGGGAGCCAGCTTTCAGTGCTGCCGAAGGAGTTCGAATCGGTCAAGAAAGAGATCCATGCGCTGTCTGAGAACAAGGACCGGGCCGACCAGGTCATGGAGAAGCTGCAGGACCTTGATTCCATCCTGAATGATGTCGAGGAACGCAGTCAGAATCTTCAGCAGGCCCGGGAGTGGCTTGCCAGGACCGAGACACGACTTCAGGAAGTGAGCAAGCAGGCCCAGGAACAGGTCAAACTGTTGGGATCAATAATGAAAGAGGAAACTCGCAGGGTTTCCAGGGAGAAGGGTTCGCCCAACCTCGGGGCACGGGAGGTGGTTACCAAGCTTGCTCATCAGGGATGGAGCGTGGAAGAGATCGCCCGGGCGACAAAGCTGAGCCGGGGAGAGGTTGAACTTATTCTGGAACTCCTGCCGAAAAAGAGCTGAATCGGCTCTGTATTTGCAGCAGCTTAAGGGTGCCTCTGAAAAATGGTCTTTGAATACCACGTTTTTCGATGTCCCTTTAATCGAGAGTTATCCTCAACGCTTGACGTATCCCGATGTGTATTAGTAAATTATCTCACAAGAATCACTGACAGAGGTAGTTATGTCCAAGCAGCAGAATGAAGAGGTGGTCGAGAATCAACCTCAGGAGCTTGTTGAATCCACCGAAAACGAGAGGTCTGAAGCAGCCGCTACTGAGTCCTCGACTACCGAAGCACAGGTAGAAGCAGATGACGGGTTGGAAGTTCTCCGCAAACGAATACAGGAACTGGAAGCGGAAAACAGTGAACTGAAGGATCAGTATCTCAGAAAGAGCGCAGATTTCGACAACTTTCGTAAACGGATGTTCCGGGAAAAGGAAGAATCGGTAAAATATGCCAACACGAACCTTCTCTCGGATATCATCAACATTATCGATGATTTCGAACGGGCAATCAAATCATCCCAGGAATCAAAGGATTTCGATATGTTTCATAGCGGAATCGAACTGATCGAGAAGCAGTTTACCGGGATGCTCGATAGAAACTGGGGACTCAAACGCTTCGAGAGCGAAGGTGAACCCTTTGACCCTCAAAAACACGAAGCAATCAACATGGAAGAGCGTGATGATCTTCAGGATCAGACCGTTCTGGAGGATTACCAGAAAGGCTATATGCTTCACGATCGTGTACTGCGGCATGCGAAGGTCAAGGTGGGAGTTCCCAGGGCGGCATCGCCGGGGAACCCTGATGATAATGATAGAGAACAGAATAAGGAATAAATAGGAGAATATCGCAATGGGAAGAATAATCGGCATCGACTTAGGTACTACAAACTCATGCGTTGCAGTTATGGAGGGGGGAGAACCTGTAGTAATTCAGAACTCCGAGGGGCAGCGCACAACACCCTCAATAGTAGGATTTACCGCAAAGGGTGAACGTCTGGTGGGGCAGCCTGCAAAGAACCAGATTGTAACCAACCCGGAAAACACCGTCTACTCGATCAAGCGCTTCATGGGGCGCCGTTTTGGCGAGGTCCCGGCGGAGATCGGTATGGTACCGTATACAATCAAGGACTCCGGAAACGGTGAGGTCCGGGTTGCTGTGCACGACAAGGAATATTCCCCCCAGGAGATATCCGCGGCGGTGCTGCAAAAGATGAAAAAGACCGCGGAGGACTATCTCGGAGAGACAGTAACCGAGGCGGTCATTACCGTTCCAGCCTATTTTAACGACGCCCAGCGTCAGGCAACCAAGGACGCCGGACGTATTGCCGGACTGGAAGTAAAACGTATTGTCAACGAACCCACCGCAGCCTCCCTGGCCTATGGTTTCGGTAAGGACAAGAAGGAAGAAAAGATCGCCGTATACGACCTCGGCGGTGGTACCTTCGATGTATCCATCCTTGAGCTTGGAGATGGAGTTTTTGAGGTCAAATCCACCAACGGAGATACCCATCTTGGTGGAGACAATTTCGACCAGCGGGTTATCGACTGGCTGGTTTCCAACTTCAAGAACGACTATAACATTGACCTTACCCAGGACCGGATGGCCCTGCAGCGCCTGAAAGAGGCGTCTGAGAAGGCAAAGATTGAGCTTTCCAGTACCCATTCCACCGAGATAAATCTTCCTTTTATAACCGCCGATTCCGCGGGGCCCAAGCATCTGCAGTACAGCCTTACCCGAGCCAAATTTGAGCAGATGGTCGCAGACCTGGTGGAGAAAACCAAGGACCCCTGTATGAAGGCCATGAAGGACGCCGGGGTAAAACCGGAAGATATAGACGAGGTAATCCTGGTGGGCGGCTCGACCCGAATGCCTGCGGTTCAGGCCATCGTAAAGGAACTCTTCAAAAAAGAGCCCCACAAGGGTGTTAATCCCGACGAGGTTGTCGCCATGGGTGCTGCCATCCAGGGCGGAATCCTTGGCGGGGATGTAAAGGACGTACTTCTTCTGGACGTTACTCCGCTCTCCCTGGGAATCGAGACTCTGGGGGGTGTTTTTACCAAACTCATTGAGCGCAACACCACCATCCCGACCCGGAAGAGCCAGATATTCTCCACCGCTGCGGACAATCAGACGGCTGTGTCTATCCATGTTCTGCAGGGTGAACGGGAAATGGCCAACCAGAACCGGACCCTCGGCAGGTTCGACCTTGTGGGTATTCCCGCCGCGCCCCGGGGTGTTCCCCAAATCGAGGTAACCTTCGATATCGACGCCAATGGTATTGTCCATGTTTCGGCCAAAGACATGGGAACCGGCAAGGAGCAGAAGATCAGGATCGAGAGTTCCTCCGGCCTTTCAGAGGATGAGATCAACAAGATGGTCAAGGACGCGGAGATGCATGCCGCGGAGGACAAAAAGGAGCGGGAGAAGATCGAGGTCCGTAATGAAGCGGATAACCTGATCTACGCCACCGAAAAGAGCCTGAAGGAGTACGGTAAAAAGGTGAGCGATTCCGACAGAAACGCCATTCAGGCGGCTCTGGACGACCTCAAGGGCAGCCTTGATTCGGCATCTGTTGAAGACCTGCGAAACAAGATGCAGACCCTGACCCAGGCTTCACACAAGCTGGCCGAAGAGATGTACAAGAATACAGCAGCCCAGTCAGGCGGCGAGGGCGATGCTCAAAGCCAGGGGACCGGCGGAAGCGCCGGCGAGAGCTCCTCCGCAGGAAATGACAGCGGCAATGTGGAGGACGTGGACTACGAGGTTGTTGACGACGACGAGAAAGACAATTAATACAGCCATGAGCTGATCGTAAAGCCCGAAGGGTGGATCCCTTCGGGCAATTTCTCCAGGAAGGATGGATTCTACTTTGGCCAAGCGTGATTACTACGAAGTCCTGGGGGTGTCCAAGGACGCCTCGAAAGAAGAGATAAAAAGAGCATATCGAAAACTGGCGGTACAAAACCATCCCGACCGCAATCCCGGTGACAAGGAAGCGGAGGAGCGTTTCAAGGAGGCTACCGAAGCCTACGAGGTACTGGG
>Ga0334895_1001806_pt1 | contig 20146 bp, 17 predicted proteins | sample GraSluR3_MG_7_FD_207229 | JGI IMG/M metagenome (GOLD analysis project Ga0334895, IMG submission 207229) | Sludge microbial communities from methane-producing bioreactor in Wageningen University, Netherlands - Granular Sludge_31_05-R3 | ecosystem: Engineered > Bioreactor > Anaerobic >... | reverse complement strand
ACAGCACAAGCAGTTAAAATCGCCATTGCAGGACCTCAAACAGGTGACTTTGCTGAGTACGGCATTGGATTTAGAAATGCGGTTGAAATGATGGTTGAAGAATGGAATGCGGATGGCGGTGTTCTTGGCCAACAAATTGAAGTAGTCGTCTATGATGACAAGAATGAAGGGGAAGAAGCGGCTACAATTGCTGAAAGAATTGTCGCAGATTCGTCTATTCTAGGAGTTGTGGGACACTTTGCAAGTGGTGTGTGTATGGCTGCTAGTCCTACTTATCAGGAAAACGGTGTGGTAAACATTTCACCATCTGCGTCACATCCTGATTTCACATCAGAAGGGGATTATATCTTCAGAAATAACACGGTTATTGACATCGAAGCAAGAGCAGGCGTTGAAATTGCCACAGAACTTTATGGCAAGACTAAAATTGGCGTTTTGTCAGTAAGAACTGACTGGGGTGCCAGCACAGCGGAAATCACAAAAGAAATTATTGAATCGGTTGGCGCTGAGGTAGTGGATCATCAGGAAGTATTGGAAGGAACAGTGGATTTCAGTTCAAACATTTCTAGATTGCACAACGCAGGCGCAGAAGTGGTTATCGTAGCGGCTATGTACAACACATTAGGACCTTTCGCGACACAGTACAAAGAAGTGAATCCTGATATCGAATTGGTTGGTTTCTCAAACGCGTACAGTCGACAATTAATTGAATTGGCTGGAGATAATGCAGAGAACATTCATTTCCCAACGCAGTTCTTTGATGGATCAGAGCAAGAAAACGTGGCGACTTTTGTAACGAACTATAGAGAAAAATATGGTTCTAACCCAAGTAGTTTAACAGCTCAAGCATATGACAGCGCAGGCATCATCTTGACGGCTATCCAAAATGCAAACAGTACTGATAGAGCAGCGATCAGAGATGAAGTCGCGGCTATCGAGTATGAGGGTGTGACTGGTTACACAGTATTTGATGAATTTAGAGACTCTGTACGACCATTTACATTTGTAAAAATCGAAAATGGAGAGTTTGTAGAAGTAATCCAATAATCAAGAATACATAATCACCGAGATGGTCAGATGGATGCTATGTAATGGTGCTATCTGGCCATTTCTGAGATTAGACATAAATTTGAAATGCAAAGAGGTGAAATATATTGTTTGTTGAACAATTAGTAAACGGATTAACCATTGGAATCATCTATGCCTTAATAGCAGTTGGATACTCTCTTGTTTTCGGTATTCTCAGATTGGTCAATTTTTCTCATGGATCAGTCTACGCCTTTGGCGCTCATATGTCCCTGGTTTTCATTTCCATGGAGTTTGGCATTATTCCCGCCATCGCAGTCAGTATATTGCTAACGGGTCTTTTGGGAGTAGCCATCGACAAGTTGTCATTGGAACCGCTAAGAAATAAGGGTTCAAAACCGATTGCGGCATTAATCACAACGATAGGAATTTCCTACATCATTCAAAATATGTTGATGATTCTTTTTGGCAGTGAAACCAAAAGGTTTCCTCAGTTATTAAACTTTGGTAGTGTGAGTATTTTTGGCTTTACCATGGGCTCTACCCAAATTGCAATCTTCCTGATTTCATTGGTTTTATTGCTAGTCTTGACATTTTTAATACAGTTTACAAAAATCGGATTGGCTATGAGAGGGGTAGAACAGAACCCAAAAGCGTCTTATCTGATGGGAATTAATGTGAATCGCGTCATTACGTTCACGTTTTTCTTAGGAGGCGTGTCAGCGTCAATTGCCGGGACGCTGGTCAGTAGTTATTATCAGATGGTCTTTCCTGGGATGGGCTTTATGCCAGGATTAAAAGCCTTTTCAGCGGCTGTTCTTGGAGGAATCGGAATCTTGTATGGTTCGGTATTTGGCGGTTTGGTGGTAGGCATATCTGAAACCATGGCGGCCACTTATCTTGGTGGCAGTTACCGAGATGCCATCGCGTTTGTCATTCTGATTTTGGTGTTGCTGATACGACCGAACGGAATATTTGGTAAGAAAGGGATAAAGAAGGTGTAATGTCATGAAGATAAAAGGATTGGAAAACATCAGCGTAAAAAAGATTTATCGATTTCTGGACGCCTATAGAAAAATCATTATTCCAGCATTGATCCTAATCATGTTGGCATTGCCATATATCCTCAATTCACAGTACATGATGCGAATTGTAATTATGATCGGTGTTTATAGCATTTTGGCGTTATCGCTAGGATTGATAACTGGATATGCAGGACAGACTTCTCTTGGACATTCAGCCTTCTATGCTATTGGAGCTTATGCGTCGGCAATTATCAGTATCAATTTTGGCATTAGCTTTTTCATCACCGCACCTATTGCCGCCTTGATTGCGGCGATAATGGGGTTGCTTCTCGGCTTGCCCACATTGAGATTATCAGGAACTTATTTGGCTATCACGACTTTGGGTTTTGCTGAAGTGATTAGAATGATTGCATTGAACTGGAATAGCGTGACAAATGGACCTCTTGGGATTTCAAGAATACCAAGACCCAGTTTATTTGGAACAGATTTGACGATTGCCAACAATGGGATGTATTATTTAATATTGGTCTTGTTGGGTATCACCACCATTACAATTTTCTTTATCGTTAACTCAAAAATTGGAAGAGCTTTGACAGCGATTCGTGATGACGAGACAGCTGCCATCATGATGGGGGTTAAAACCACCAAATACAAAGTGATTGCTTTTGTGGTAGGTGCCTTTTTCGCTGGTTTGGCAGGTGCGTTCTACGCCCATATGATTCGCTTTATTGATCCAAACTCCTTTACCTTTGATACGTCGATTTTGATATTGAGTATCGTGATATTAGGTGGGATGGGAACAATAAAAGGTATGTTTTTAGGTTCTCTATTACTGATATCTTTTCCGGAATTGCTGAGATTTGTCCAAGAATACCGATTTGTTATTTACGGATTGATTTTAGTTTTAATGATGCGTTTTAGGCCACAGGGATTACTGGGTGGACAGCAAAAAACGGATTACAAATTCCCTAAGGGAGTTGTCGTGAAAGATGCTGAAAATAGTTGAAGACAATAGGAGCGTAAAAATTTTAACAAAGGAAGGGTTTTAGAATGGCATACCTTGAAATAGATAATATAACCATGCGTTTTGGAGGACTTGTTGCCATCAACAAGGTCTCGATGGAAATCAACAAAGGTGAAATTGTCAGTATTATAGGACCTAATGGCGCCGGCAAGACGACATTGTTCAACGTCATAACAGGTGTTTATAAGCCGACGGAAGGAAGAATCACTTTTGAAGGACAAGAATTACAAAATAAAGAGCCACAAGAGATTGTTCGAGCAGGTATTGCTAGAACATTTCAGAATATCAGACTATGCAAGGACATGCGTGTGATTGAAAACGTATTGTTAGGCATGCACACACATACAGATTACAGTTTTTTTGACGTGGTATTTAGAACTAAAAAATTCAAGCAAATTGAAGCGGAGAAACATCAAGAAGCTTTGAGGATTTTAGAGTCTATCGGTCTTGAGAAAAAGGTGCACAGTTATGCCACCAATTTGCCATATGGTGATCAAAGACGATTGGAGATCTCTCGGGCCATATCCACCAATGCAAAGATTATTCTGTTAGACGAGCCGGCAGCAGGTATGAATGCGCTTGAAACAGATGCTTTACTAGATTTTATTAGAAGTCTTAAAGATCAAGGATTCACGATTATCCTTATTGAGCATGACATGCGACTAGTCATGAATATATCGGATAGAATCTACGTAATCGATCATGGGTTGAAGATTGCTGAGGGACTTCCCAAAGATATTGCCAAGAATCCAAGAGTTGTTGAAGCTTATTTGGGAAGGAGGGACGAAGATGCTGAAATTAGTTGATATACACACATTTTACGGAAACATCCATGCCTTGAAAGGGGTCAATCTAGAAGTAAAAAAAGGCGAAATTGTCACTCTTATTGGAAGCAATGGGGCTGGGAAAAGCACCACTCTCTCTACTATCACTGGATTGGTAAGGTCTCGAACGGGCAGCATTTCCTTTGAAGATACCGATATAACCAAAATGGGACCTAATGACATTGTGAAGGCGGGTCTAAGCTTAACCCCAGAAGGCAGGGAGGTATTTCCATCTTTGTCGGTTGAAGAAAATTTAAAACTGGGTGCTTATATAAGGAAAGATAAAGACGGGATCAAAGAATCCTATGATAGGGTGTATGATTTGTTTCCGAGATTATTTGAGAGAAAAAAACAAACCGCAGGTACCTTGTCAGGTGGCGAGCAGCAAATGTTGGCTATCGGTCGGTCGTTGATGACAGCACCTAAATTATTGATGTTGGATGAACCGTCATTGGGTTTAGCACCAATTCTAATAGAAACCATTTTTAATTTAATTGAATCCATCAGAGATCAAGGGACGACTATTCTTTTGGTGGAGCAAAATGCGAACATGGCATTGTCCATAGCTGATAGGGGTTATGTATTGGAAACAGGGAAAATAATACTGACAGATAGCGCAAGAGCCTTGGAAAAGAATGATGAGGTTCGAAAAGCGTATCTAGGCGATATTTTACAATAATGGAGGTTATGATGAAAAAAATAATTAACTCACCAGATCATGTTGTGTCAGAAATGTTGGAAGGCATGGCAAAAGCTCATCCTGAGCTGGTATATTTCAAAGAGGCTGAAGTCATCGCCAGGAAAGAAAAAGGGAAGAAAGTTGGCGTTGTATCAGGTGGCGGAAGTGGACATGAACCCGCTCATGCTGGTTATGTTGGGAAAGGTATGCTGGACGCTGCGGTGTCAGGAAATGTTTTTGCATCACCATCACCGGATCGAGTTCTAAAAGGTATTGAAGAGGCAAATTCAGGTGAAGGCGTCTTGTTGGTGATCAAAAACTATTCAGGAGACATCATGAACTTTCAAATGGCAAAAGACTTGGCTGAAATGGACGATATACAGGTTGAGTTTGTGGTGGTCAGAGATGATGTGGCGGTACAAGACAGCACTTATTCAACGGGCAGAAGAGGCATAGCAGGAACGGTCTTTGTCCATAAAATTGCCGGAGCGAAAGCAGAAGCTGGTGGTAGTTTGGTAGAGGTAAAAGCGGTTGCAGAAAAAGCTATTGCCAATATTCGAAGTATGGGAATGGCTATGTCTTCTTGTATTTTGCCAGGTGTAGGAAAGCCAAGCTTTGTTTTGGGAGAAAATGAAATCGAACTGGGCATGGGAATCCATGGAGAACCGGGAATTGAAAAGAGCACCATATTGACAGCAAAAGAAGTGGCGCAGAAACTGACAGAAAAAGTGTTGGCTGACTACGATTACAAGGACAGCGATGTGGCAGTTATGATCAATGGATTAGGCGCAACACCTCTTATGGAGCTCTATATTTTGAACAATGAAGTTGAAAAAATATTATCAGAAAATAATATCCGAGTGTACAAATCTTATGTCGGCAATTACATGACTTCTTTGGAAATGTCAGGAGCTTCTGTCACATTGATGAAACTGGATGACGAGCTCAAAACATTGATTGATGCGCCTTGTGATACACCGGCGTTGAAGGGTTAAGGTGATTGAAATGACAATAACAATCAATAATCGCAACTACATAGCCTATTTGGAACGTTTTTCAAAAAGACTGGCTGAAGAAAAAGATTACATCACAGAATTGGATTCCATAACGGGTGACGGTGACCATTGGGTGAATATGAATATGGGTTTTCAAAAACTGATTGCCAGCAAAGATGAGTTAGAAACTTTGGCCTTGGGCAAAATGTTCAAGAAAATTGGCATGCTTGTCATGTCGACTGTAGGCGGTTCATCAGGTGTCTTATACGGGAGTGCTTATATCAAAGGGGCACAAACGATAGGAGACAAGGAAGAAATCAGTGTGGTGGAATTGCTTGAGGTATTGCAAGCCAAACTGACAGGCATAATGGAAAGAGGCAATGCGAAGCCAGGTGACAAAACGATGATCGATGCCTTGCATGGCGGAGTGGAAAGCATGAAGCAAGCGATAGAGAGTGGGAAAAATGACAAAGAAATCCTTCAAGCATTGAAGGAAGGTGCTGAAAAAGGCATGGAAGAAACAAAGAGCATGGAAGCAGCAAAGGGAAGAGCGTATTATCAAGCCAACAAAGGTGTAGGACATTTAGATCCTGGCGCGGTAACCATGTATTATCAGTTGGCGACTTTGGCGGATACATTGCTGGAAGCGTAAAGAAATTATACACCATGACGAGATGGAGGGATGTACGATGAACCTGATGATGATTCAGGATGTGATTGTTAAATATGCTGAAGCCATCTCAACCGTGTTGGACGTAGATGTGGTGATCATTGATCGGCACTACAACAAGATCGCTTACACCACACGAAATGTCAGTGATGCCATACCTATTAACCGAACTTCTGTTGTGGGTGAAGTCATGCATTCCGGACAGGTGCTGATTGTTCAGAACAATCTTAAATATCCTATATGCCAAAACTGTGAAGATGCAACACGGTGCCAGATCAAAGGCATTATATCTGTCCCCATTATGTTGGAAAAACAATCAGTGGGGGCGGTGGCTCTTCTTATCCCGATAGGAAAAAAAACCACTATCTTTCAGAATGTGAATCCGGCAGTGAATTTTGTTCAGATTATGGCAGATTTAATCAGTTCCAAACTCAAAAACCTGGATGATGTAGAAAAATTGAAGTTGACCAATTATGATAGAGAGACAATCGTTAATAGCATGGACGATGGGATCATTTCTTTTGACAAGCAGGGAAAAGTATCCTACTACAACGATCGATTTCTGACTTATTTAGGTAAAACACCGATGGTAGGGCCAACTTATTTTGACGATGTATTCAAGCACCCTCAACTCAGTAGCTTGTTTTACTCTCCGTTTGATGAGGTGGATCGAAGCATTTACTATGAAGATCGGAATGGTTCCTTTCTAGGAACGGTCACCAAAAAATCGATCTTGGCTAATGGTATCAGATTTGGAACCCTGTTGATTTTTAGGAACATCAATGAAACGTATCGTTCAGTTGAAAAACTGTTGAACAAGGATGCGGGGATCACATTTAAACATCTTTCAGATTCGGATAAGGCCTTTCAGGAAGCCATTCGGAAGGCCAAACAATATGCTTTGACACATGAACCTGTTTTTATACTGTCAGAGGAAGGCTTGGAACACGAACAGCTGGCAAGAGCCATACACAATTATTCAGATCGTTCAGATAAAGCTTTTCGAACCATTGATTTTTGCAAAAAGAGCATCAAGGATTTGGAAAATCGGGTTTTAGGAATTAAACAGTACGATGCCAGAGATGAAATCATCTTCAGTGATTTGATTGTTTCTAACGGAGGAACTGTATTTCTGACAAATATTGAAGAAATGCCGGCTTTTATCCAGAGTAGATTGTTGCATATTTTGAAAACAAAAGAATATTATTGTGAAACACTGGGACGGATGACGCTTAATGTCAGATTTATATGTCACACCACAATCCCTCTTGATAAAATGGTTGCATCCGGCTATTTTGATGAAGCGCTATACAGTCGGATTGTTGTCAACCAAGTGACATTACCCCCCATACGCGAAAGAAAACAGTCATTGAAAGAGACCATTCGTACAACCGTCCAAGAATTAAAACAGATCTACAGCAAACCTGGGATTATTTTCACTGATGAAGCGGTAGATTATTTGACAGAATTCAGGTGGCCACGAAACAGACTTTCCTTAGAAAAGATTTTGGGAAGAGTGATTGCCACAGTGGGCAAAAACAACATCACCAAACAAGACCTATTGCCTCATCTTGATGAAGAAGAGACCCAGTTCGAAAGGTACAACATGGATGAGATTGAAAAAGGGGTCATCTTAGAGTTGACAGGAAAAGGCTTAGAGAAAGAAGTGATTGCAGAAAAGATGGGCATCAGCCGTGCTACCCTTTATCGAAAGTTGAATCACTATCAAATAAAATAACCTGAGTTTTCAGGTTATTTTTTTACGAAATAAATTTTATGATCTTTTAGGTAAGCGTCCACCCAATCCATTTCTTGGAAATAGGCCAGGTAGCCGCGAATGGTCCGCTGTAAGTAAACAATTTTTCTCAAATTGGCTGAAATGCCTAATTGATCAACAATGTTAGCTGTGTAGTCTTCAAACACTTGAGGGGTCTTCAGTAAATCCAGTAAGATGTCCATTCGGGATTGAATATGCGCGATGTTTTGATCCACCAAGGAGGTAATCTCATCGTACACACCTTCATGAGATAATACATAATAGTCACAAGAAAGATTTTTTAATCTTTCCTTGGATTTTAAATCCCTTCCTACATCGAAAATATAGGGGAGTTTTGTTTTTTTGATCATTTCTTCGCTAATCAACACATCTCCCAAATAGGCTACGTTATCGGGTGTGATAAAACCGGCTTGATAAGGGCTGTGCCCATGAAGGTTGATGATGCCAAAGTCTATTCCTAAAAAAGAGAAGTCTGGATGATCTGGATTGATGATGCGATCGGTTTTGTATCGAAATTTGGGAATGGTATCTCCGAAAACTCGGAACCTTAGATTGTCTTGCATAACATACATGTTGTAAGAATTCTCGCTGAGCATGTTTTCAACATAAGGAGAAGCGATTTGTGAGCCATAAGTCATCTTCAAAATGTTGTTGCCTCCAGCATGGTCAATATGGCCATGGGTATTAATAATCCCTTTCACTGCCATGCCCCGAGCAGTCAAATAAGGGATGATCTCAGATTTAGCGGTTTTATGGTAACCGGTATCAATCAAAATGCCATTTTTACTGCTAAGCTGATAAAGAATCAGGTCGATCAGTTGGGTGCGACACTGGTAGGTGTTGCCTTTTATTTGTGTGACTTTCATATTGAACTCCTTGTGAGTGGAAATGATTCGTATTATACCTAAAAAAGCGGTGGGAAACAAGACTTATTTAATTATAGTGGCCAGAAATGAAGAATTAAAGGTGTGCCAACTAACAATACTAGAATGGAAACGGGAAGCCCGAGTCGCCAGTAGTCACCAAACTTGTAGCCTCCTGGGCCCATGATCAAGGTGCATGATTGATGACCAATGGGGGTCATAAATGCGGAGGATGCAGAAACAGCAACCGCCATGAGCATGGGGTCAACGGATACTTGCATCAAAATAGACAAGCTGATGGCAATGGGTGCCATCAAAACGGCTGCGGCGGCATTGTTGATCAGGTTGGTCAACAATAAGGTGGTTGCCATGAGTAAGGTCACCATCATAGCTGGAGAAAGAGAGTGGGATGCACGCATCATAAGGGCTGCCACCGTGTCGGCGCCACCAGTCGATTGAAGGGCCTCTCCTACAGGCAATAGGGCTCCCAGCATAATGATGATGGGCCATTCGATGGATTCATAAAAATCTTTGGGGCTGATAATATTCAACAACACCATGAGTAGAGCACAAGTGGTGAAAGAAACTTGGACACTGACCCAACCAATGGTAGTGACGAAAATGGATACGAGAAATAGAGCAATGGCTAGGTTCCGTTTGGTCTGTTGTTTTTGGTTGGATAGTTCGATCCCTCTTTCTGCCAGAGGGAGAGCTCTTAAACGAGTTAGGATTTCTTGGATTGAGGTAGAAGGAGATTGGATCAACAGGATATCTCCTGGCTTGAATCGAAAAGATTTTAAACGATAATAGGAGGAAATCCCTTTTCTTGAAACGGCTACCAAGTTGATACCGTAACGGCGCCTTAAGTCTAGTTCAATGACATTTCTACCTACAGCAGGAGAATCGTCTCGAAGAACGATCTCATACATGGTGTATTCTTTGGAATCAAGGATTTTGCCGGAAGCGTCATAAATAACTTTGGAACCTTTTAAAACAAATCCAGCTTTTTCAATGAGGGTTGAGAGTTCAGAATGATCTGCCCGTATGACAAGTAGATCGCAAGGCAACAATAATTCATTGGCCATAGGGGCGATAATTCGGTTTTCATCCCGAATAATGCTGATAATGTTAAGATCCAATTTAAACTGGATGAGCAAATCTTTGATGCTTTTGTTGAGGTGTTTGCTGTTTTCTGGCACATATACTTCAGACAGATAATCGTCTACTTCAAAAAAGTCTGTTTGGGCGTCATCGCTTTTTCGTTTAGGAATCAAGTGCCAACCAACGAAAGAGACAAAAAGTATGCCAACAATGGATAACCCAATGCCTACAGGGGCATAGTCAAAAAAAGAAAAGGATTGTTGGCTTGCCGTCTGTCTATAGGTTGAAATGATAAGATTGGGCGGGGTGCCAATTTCTGTGATCATGCCTCCTAACAAAGACGCGAAAGCCACAGGCATGAGCAGATAAGAGGGCGAAATTTTATGGTGTTTTCCCACTTGTATGGCGATTGGCATCACTAAAGCTAGAGCGCCTACATTATTCATTAAACTGGACAGGACAGCGGTCATAACCATTAAAGCCGCAATTTTGAAACTAATGCTATTGCCACTTTGATTGAGCAAATTAACTAAACGGTCTACTGCACCCGTTTTAAGCAGAGCACTACTAACCACTAAAATGGCGGCAACTGTGACCACTGCAGGATGTCCAAATCCCAAAAAAGCTTGGTTGGCGGGAACAATACCTGTCAACACAAGCAATAATAGTGCCGTCAAGGCCACAAAATCATAGCGAATTGTGCCATTGGCAAATAAGATCAAAGCACCTAGAATAACAACAAAAACGAAGATCTGCTGAAACATGAACGCCTCCAAAATCTTAAGTTGTAGTACTATTCTATCATGAGCGAATGGAGATGTCAGTTAAAACTTGAAGACCTACTCGCTATGGGCAATCAGTTGTTGTTAGATCTTGTATTTGATATAATGAATCTATGACGATAAGTTAAAATCAGGAGGTAAAGATGATTACATTTGAAGACATCGTAGCATCAAAAAAGAGAATTGGACACTATATATCTGAAACACCTTTGGACTTTGCGATGACATTGAGCAATCAAGACAGACAAGTTTATTTAAAACTGGAGAATCAACAAAAACAGAAAGCGTTTAAAGTAAGAGGTGCATTAAGCAAGATTTCCTCTTTGACACCGGAAGAAAGAGAACGTGGTGTTGTGGCTGTTTCCTCTGGCAACCATGGAGCCGGCGTCAGTTATGCGGCTTATTTGTTGGGGATACAAAAAGCGAAGGTTTTTGTCCCGTTGACAGCTCCAAAAGCAAAAGTTGATAAGATCAAATACTATGGGGCAGAAGTGGTTCAAGTAGGAAAAAATTATGACGAAGCCCATGATATTGCCATGGATACCATCATGAAGCATGGAATGACTTATATTGACTCCTGTTCCGATATCCAATTGATTGCTGGCCAGGGAACAGTAGGACTAGAGATGATGGCGCAAAATCCAAATCTGGATTTGATAGTGGTTCCCATAGGTGGTGGTGGGTTAATTACCGGCGTTAGTATGGCAGCCAAACACTTAAAGCCGGATATCAAGGTGGTGGGTGTGCAAACTGCGGCTTGTCCTGCAATGGTCAAAGCTTTGGAAGACGATGTCCTATACGAATCTTTTCCTTCGGAAGACAGCATATGCGATGCATTGATCGGTGGCGTGACAGAGATTCCTTTTAATATGGCCAAACAATGCATTGATGATATTCTTGTAGTGGAGGAAGCGTTTATTCGACAAGCGACCAGCCACTTGCTGACAGAAGAAAAAGTGGTAGCGGAACCGTCAGGAGCAATTGGTGTAGCTGCTTTGATGGCTTTCCCTGATTATTTCAAAGGAAAACAAGTGGGCATTGTCATTTCAGGAGGGAATCTGGATAAACCACTGATGAAAACATTATTGAATGAATGAAGGAGGTAGCATGAATACCATAAGGGTGATTAATAAAAGAGAGATCGAGACGCATTTGACCATGTTGGATGGCATCAAGGCTGTTGAGGAGGCCTATCGACTGAACTCAGAAAAAGCCATTACTTTGTTTGACACGGTTTTTTATGACTTTGAACCAGGCAAAGCCGATATGGACATCAAGTCGGGCACCATTGATAAGGCGGGTATTTTTGGTTTCAAACTAATGTCTTGGTTTGGAGACAATGCCTATAAAGGGTTGGAAACGCTAATGGGCAACATCATGTTGTACGATCGTCATACCGGTGCACCAAAAGCATTATTGGATGGAACATCTATCACCGGCATGCGGACAGGAGCAGCAGGTGGCATTGGCAGCAAATACTTGGCAAGGCAGAATTCTCGAAAACTCTTATTGGTGGGATCGGGAAACCAAGCGCTTTATCAGTTGGCAGCCCATTTAATGCTGATGGATCATATCGATGAGGTGATGGTCTATGATCCTATGTCCTTTGAGGCTGCAAAAAAATTCTGCCGGAGCATTAAAACCCGTTTGTTGACTCAGTTTTTAGATCAATTCAAGGGAGACGATGGTGCGTATCATCAGTTGGTTCAAAAATATAACATAAGATTCAACCCAGTTGAAGATTTGGAAACAAGTGTTGGAAAAGCGGATATGATTGTGACAGTTACGCCTTCCAAAGAACCGATGATCTTCAAGTCTTGGGTTAAGCCTGGCACACACCTGACTTGTATGGGAGCGGATATGCCTGGCAAACAGGAAATTGATGGAGATATCTTTACGGTTGCCAAAGTTTTTACGGATGATATCGAAAAAACATCCAAGACAGGAGAGATGGAAATTCCTATCAAAAAAGGTCTTTTTAAAAAAGAGTGGATTGTATGTGAAATAGGAAATGTGATTGCAGGCAAACACAAGGGAAGAACTTCCGAAGAGGAGATTACCTTGTTTGACGCGAGCGGACTAGCGGCACAGGATTTGTTGACGGCAAAGATTTTGGTTGAAAAGGCCAATCGATTGAATTTCGGCGTAGAAATTGAATTGTAAAGAGGTGGTTTAAGTGGCAACAGAAAAGATTAAAGAATTGTGTGAAAAACATTATGAAGAGGTAGCGGCACTGCGCAGGCGTTTTCATCAAAACCCGGAACTAGGCCATGAGGAATTTGAAACAGCGAGTGTGGTTGCAAAAGAGTTGAAAAAACTGGGAATGGAAGTGACAGAAAATGTTGAAAAGACAGGAGTTGTGGGATTATTGAAAGGCAAACATCCCGGGAAGACGCTTATGTTAAGAGCAGATATGGATGCTTTGCCCATTCAAGAACAAGCCGATGTCCCTTATCGTTCTATCAAGGACGGAGTGATGCATGCGTGTGGGCATGATGGTCACACCGCTAATTTGATAGGTGTGGCAAAGGTGTTATCTCAACTGACAGAGTATTTACATGGAACGGTCAAATTTGTGTTTCAGCCAGATGAGGAATACGATAGTGGCGCAAGGGCAATGGTGGAACAAGGGATATTGGAAAATCCGAAAGTGGATGCCGCTTTTGGGCTCCATCTTTGGGGGTCGGTGCCTGAGGGCGAAGTTCGCATAAAAGGGGGACCTTTTATGGCCGCGCCAGACAAGTTTGTTTTCAAGATTATTGGTAAAGGCGGACATGCTTCCATGCCTCATTTGTGTGTCGATCCTATTCTGCTCACAGCTCAAGCCATCAACCAGATTCAAAGCATTGTGAGTAGGAGAATCAGTCCGTTCCAATCGGCTGTGATATCGGTTTGTTCTATTCATGCGCCTAGCGAATACAATACCATTCCAGATGAAGTGACTGCAACAGGCACCATTCGAAGTTTTGATGTGGATTTGAGAAAAAAGATCATTCAAGAGATGGAACGCACATTAAAGGGCGTTGTTGAGCCACATGGCGCACGAGTTGAGTTTGAAGTCGTAGAAGACTACGCGCTGCCCCCTGTTGTCAATGATGAGTATCTGGCTAGCCTGATGAAGATGTCGGCACTTAAGGTATTAGATGAGGATAAGGTGAAGGAGCCTGAAGAACCTGTCATGGGTGGAGAAGACTTTGCTTTTTTCTCGCAGGTTGTGCCTTCGTGCTTCTTCTTTGTGGGCATTGCGGCCAATGGACAGGAAGTGTTGCATCATAGCCCGGATTTCCAATGGGAGGACAAGAATTTAAAGACGGCCATGTTGGTGATGAGCCAAGGGGCGGTGGACTATTTGTCAGAGTAAATTGGCAATAATTTTCATGGACAAGGCCATTGATAGAGGATATAATATCTGTTTGTATGAGAATTGACAGAATGGCTTTGGAGGTAGACAGAGATGATTGCCAGATCTATTGAAACGGTTTTTGTGATGTTGACGATGATGGGCGTGGGTTGGTGGATGTCCCGAATTGGATGGTTGAATGAAGGAGCCAAAAAATTCATCAACAAATACATTGTCAATGTGGCGGTACCAGCATTGACTTTGACGAATTTTTTGCAGATGTTTCCAAAGGATATGATTGGACAAACCGTCAGATTTGTGGGGGTAGCCATGGGATCCATGGCCATCATGATGCTCTTGAGTGAGATGATTGGGCGGATGATTAGAATTGAAAGGCTGAAATCCGGAAGTTTTTCAACTTTGTCGTCTTTGTCTAACAGCATGTTTTTCGGTATGCCGATTGCATTGAGCTTATTTGGAGAGGTGGCACTGCCTTACATTCTTTTTTATTATATGGCCAATTCCATTATGTTTTGGGGTGTGTGCGCACCTAGAATTATGAAAGATGGAAAGGTGAAAATCAGAAGAATTTCAGAAAATCTGAAAAAGGTATTGAATGCCCCTTTTGTAGCCATTTTAGTGGCCATGGTTTTATTGGCATTGGATTGGACCCTTCCTTCGGTTGTCATGGAGACAGCAGGATATTTGGGTAGGCCAGTGACACCGCTAGCAGCCATATTTATTGGTAGAATTATTTACGAGATAGATTTCAAGCAATATGTTTTTGAAAGATCTATGGCGGTGGTCTTGATTTTAAAGTTTGCTGTGTCCCCAGGCATTATGCTGATCATTACACGATTTCTGGGATTTGATGTCTTGTCGACACAAGTGTTTGTGATGATGGCTGCCATGCCATCGGTTGTCCAAACCACTTTGGTGTCAGAACTTTATGGTGTGGATGCCAAATATACGGCTTTTGTGATTTCATTGGCCACGATTTTGGGATTATTGTTTATTCCTGTATATATGTATGCTTTGAGCTTTTTGTGATCATGAATGATCTGAACAACACCCCACTGTGACAAGTTTTGTCACAGTGGGGTGTTGTTTTTTGTAGACAACCCGTTGTTTGAACTGTTGTTTAAAGACAACAGTTCAAACAACGGAAAAGCTAGACCTATTGAAATTTCAATATAATTATAATTGGCACGACTCTTGCTTTAATAAGAGTCAAATGTAAAAGGAGGTGTCACGATGGTTTGGATCATATGGGCTTCAACATTGGTTTTAGGTGTTGTCATATGCACAGTGATTTGCAGCAAGATTGAAAAAACCCAACTAAAAAGAATGGGTGCAACGGGTCATTTATTTAAATATGAATAATTGGAGGGTAACATGATTTATTACGTTGTTTTTATTATTTACTTTGGATTCATCATCATTAGCTCTATTAAGAGTTCCAAGCAAGTTGAATCTTTATCGGATTTCACCACCGGTGGCCATCGAATGGGCTTGAAACTGGGTGTCGGGACAACGATTGCCACTTGGCTGAGTGTGGCGTCAATTATGGGCGTTCCAGGCAACTTGTATCGTACAGGATTCGCGGCGATATATGGATGGATTGTGGGTTGGTTTATCGCAACGGCTTTGATGCCAATTTTAGCCTATAAGGTTCGGATGCCGGCATTGCCTACCAGAACATTCCCTGAATTTATGCGTTTAAGATACGAGCCTTTTGAGAAAAATAGCAAAATGCAATTATTGATCGCTGTTTTAATGTTGGTCGGCTACTTTGTCTTTGCTCATTTACAAGTGGTGGGATTTGGAATCGTATTTTCCACCATTACCAAACTGCCTTATGAAATTTCAATTTTCTTCTTTTTGGGCATCTTGATCTTTACCAGTATGGGGGGATTCTGGTCTGTAGCAGCAACAGACACTTTGAATGCCATTCTGATGCTAGTAGGTGTGGTGGTAGCCGCAGCCGTTGTGTTATCAAACGCAGGGGGTTGGAGCAACATTATGTCGGTGATTTCAACCACTACAGCACCAATATATGAAGGTGGGGCACCATTGGAAGCCGGCATCATGATCTCACCCTTTGGTATGTTTGGCGCGTCCGCTTTGATGTCTATTCTTTTATCCAATGCTTTAGGAGCCTCAGTTGCACCTCACTGGATTACTCGATTTATGGCACCGAAAAACGCAAAGGCAGCAGCGCTTCAAATGACCATTTCTTTGTTGCTGTTGACAGCTATATTCGTACCATTGGTCATTATTGGTTTGGGCTCTAAAGTGTTACTGCCAAGTTTACCAGTGGGCAATACGACCGATTACTTGTTCCCAATGATCATCACTCAATATGCGCCACCAATCATCGGTGCTTTGGCATTGGTAGGGATTTGTGCAGCAGCTGTTTCAACGGCGAACTCTATGCTGTTGAATTGCGGGACATCGATTGTTTATGATATCAAACGAATGCTGGTTTCATCGGATCACCAAACAGAAGCTGAAGACAATAGCACGACCAAGCAGTTGAGAATTGTCATCTTTATTCTAGGTGCGTTGGCTGTTGTGAGTGCCATAAACCCACCCGTATTGTTGGCGATGGGATTCACTTATATCTATGGTGGTTTTGGAGCGGCTTTTTTCTGGCCAGTATGGTTTGGATTGTATTGGAAACGAATGAACAGAGCAGGTGCGTATTTGGCTATCGTAGTAGGTTTGATTGCTTATATCTATGCGACCATGACCGGGTCTTCCATCCCACCATTCTTGGTAGGGGCAGGGTTATCTTTGGTGGCGTGTCTGATTGGCGTATTTGCCACTTCAAAACCACCTGTTGAGGCTTACGAAGCATTCTTTGAGCCTGAAATCAGCGAAAGTACAAAGCAAGTTATTCGAAATATCAGAAAAGAATCAGATGAAGTAAAGGAACAAGTAGGATAATAGCAGAAGAGAGGAGAATAGCATGAGAGTAGCAATATTAGGTGCCGGTTCATTGGGAACGATCATCGGCGCCTTGATAACCAAAGGAGTGGATCAGAATACAGAGGTGGTTTTGATCGATGTGAACAAAGCCCATGTAGAAGCATTGAATACCTCAGGAGCCACCATCACAGGCCACCTGGAAACGAACATTCCGGTAAAAGCCATCGTACCAGATAACATGGAAGGTATTTATGACTTGGTTGTGTTGTTGACAAAGCAAACCTTCAATGACCAGGCATTGAAACCTTTGTTGAATCATTTGGATGAGAATAGTACGGTATGTACTTTACAAAATGGGATCCCTGAAGAATTTGTGGCATCTTATGTTGGGAAAGAGAGGACCGTGGGTGGTGCCGTTGGATTTGGAGCCACTTGGGTATCCCCAGGGGTGTCTATGTTGACATCTTCTTATGAGACCGTACAAAGATTTGCCTTTGACATTGGAGAAATCAACGGAGAAGTGACAGAACGCATCAAAAAAGTACAACAAGTCCTCAGTCATGTCGGAAATACGGAAATTATGACGAACTTAATGGATGTCAGATGGACAAAAGTGTTGATGAATGCCACTTTCAGTGGAATGTCCGCAGCTTTGGGATGCACGTTTGGAGAGGTCCTGGACAATGAGAAAGCCATGCATGCTTTGGCTTATGTGGCAGATGAAGTCATCAAAACAGCCAATAAAAATGGAAACAAGATTGTGTTCATGCAAGGGAAGGAAATGTCGGATTTAGAGATACTGAAAGGACAATCGCCGAAAGATAAGATGGATTTTTACCATGAAGTTTGGGGTCGACATAGAGCGTTGAAAGCTAGCATGTTGCAGGATCTTGAAAAAGGTATTCCGTGTGAGATCGACTTCATTAACGGATATGTCGCTCAAAAAGGACGAGAGTTTGGAATTGAAACACCTTATAACGACAAGATCGTTGAATTGGTAAAAGAGGCGGAAGCCAAAAAGATCGTTCCAAGTTTTGATGAAAACATTAAGAGGTTTCATTAAGAAAAGGGAGCCTAGGCTCCCTTTTTCAATCAAGTTGATGTTTTTTAATTAAGGTGTAAAGGTAACTCCGATCGATGCCAAGGTGTTTGGCGGCTTGAGATTTATTGCCGTTGGCTTGTTCTAAGGCATTGGACAAAGCAGTTTTCTCGGCTTGGAGCTTATGATTCTCAAGAGAGGGGATCGTTTTCTGAAGGGGTTCTTTGATAGAAGAGGCCTCCAACAGTTTGCGACTGAAAAACTTGAAGTCATCTAACAATAAGTTGCCGGATCCTTTTTGCAGGCAAGCTCTTTCAATGACGTTTTCCAGCTCCCGCACATTTCCAGGCCAAGGATACTTGGAAAACTGCCATTTGACTTCCTGAGACAGTTCATGGATTCCTAATCCATAGGTGATATTGAATTTCTGAATAAAGAAGTCGGCTAAAGGAGGAATATCTTCCGGTCGCTTTCTCAAAGGTGGAATTTCTAGTTCTACCACATTTATACGGTAATATAAATCTTCTCTAAAAGTCCCAGATCTAACCAAAGACTCGAGGTTTTTATTGGTGCTGCAGATGATGCGCACATCCAATTTGACGGTTTTATTGTCACCCAATCGAACGATTTCTTTTTCCTGAATCACACGGAGGAGTTTGGACTGTAAATCATAGGGCATTTCACCAATTTCATCCAATAAAATGGAGCCGCCGTTGGCGAGTTCAAACTTGCCAATCTTTCCTTGTTTCAGAGCACCGCTAAAGGCCCCAGGGGCATAGCCAAATAGTTCAGATTCGATGAGATCCTTTGGAATGGCAGCACAGTTGATTTTCACGAAAGATTGATCCCTTCGATTGCTGTAGTGGTGGACATGATTGGCAAAGATCTCCTTGCCGGTTCCTGTTTCACCTGTAATCAGGATGGTGGCAATAGTTGGGGCGATTCGCCGGATGGTTTTCTGGAGTGTTTGAATCTCAGTAGAATGGCCAATGATTTCAGTGGGAGACGTTTTTGAGGATTGCAACATTTGTATTTTATGTTTGTATTGCTCATTGGTTCTTTGCAGGTCTTCAATTTTTTGGTTGAGCTGTTCGATTTCTTCAATGGTATTGAAGGTGGCTGATGAGATGACACCCAAAGTTTGACTGGCGTCATCCTTAATGACAATACGATTGCAGATGACTTTTCTGCCGTCTACCATTTCAAAAATGTCACCGATAGTATTTTCACCTGTTTTCAAAACATGAGGAATACGAGTGTTGGGGATAACATCAGCCACATATTTGCCGACCACCTCTTTTTCTGTCAAATGAAACAAATCGCGGTAGTTTTTGCTCATAAATAAAATCATACCATCGGCATCGGTCATGATTGTGTAATACATGGATTCAATCGTGTCCAAGATGATATCATAAAATTTTTCGTATTTTTTTGGCATGACAGAACCTCACTTTTTATCATTACAGTAATAGTTGGGAACGAATTCCCAACCATATTATACCATAATAAAAAACTAATAGTGAAAGGAAGATAAGACAATGAAAAAAACAATCATCACATCAGCGATAACAGGAGGCATTCACACACCAGGAATGAGTGAATACCTGCCCATCACACCGGAACAAATCATAGCAGATGCCTTGAGCGCATACGAAGCAGGTGCATCCGTAGTCCACATACACGCGCGAGACCCAGAGACAGGACGGCCCAATTCAGACATAGGGCTATTCAAAGAAATCGCAGCGGGAATCAAAGAAAAATCAGATCTAATCGTATGCGTGACCACAGGAGGCGGACTGGGGATGAGCATAGAAGAAAGACTCAGACCCGTCACAGAACTAAAGCCAGAACTAGCATCGTGCAACGCGGGCTCCATCAACTTTGTCCTAGCCCCGGCAGCAAAGAAACTAAAGCCAAAATTCGACTGGGAAATCCCGTATTTAGAAGGAACCGAAGATTTAATTTTTTCCAACACGTTTAAAGGGATCAAATCCTATGTAGAAACCATGTACGCCAATGAGACCATACCAGAGTTTGAAGTATACGATGTAGGAATGATCAATAACCTAG
>Ga0334895_1001801_pt1 | contig 20180 bp, 18 predicted proteins | sample GraSluR3_MG_7_FD_207229 | JGI IMG/M metagenome (GOLD analysis project Ga0334895, IMG submission 207229) | Sludge microbial communities from methane-producing bioreactor in Wageningen University, Netherlands - Granular Sludge_31_05-R3 | ecosystem: Engineered > Bioreactor > Anaerobic >... | reverse complement strand
TCCATATCGGGATGGTGTCCCTCCTCTTCAGCCAAGGCTCCTACTTCATTGACAAAATCAAGGGCTGTTTGAAAGTCTTTAAACTTAAATGTTCTTTCAATTTTCATTTGTTTCACTAATTGCCACAATTCATTAATGTTTGGCATAAGTTCTCTGATTTCCTCTTCTTCCATTGGCGGTGTTCCAATAGAACAGGGAATGCATTTTTCTTTGCTTAGATCTGTCTTCATCATGATTCCTCCTTTTCTTAATTTTATTCTCTTTCCTGCTATGAGCCCTCCATTCAATCTTCCAGCAGTAGCAAGGTCAATAGCAAGGTTTTTTGGATCAACTCACCTCTGCTAATGGCTTCATTTGGTGTATATAACCCTTTACTGGCAGGTCCCCCTCCACAAACTACGGGTTTAGATTTTGGAATTTCTCCAGCAGATGACGAAAGCAAGCTTGACTCCACACCAAAGGGGAGTTTCCATTCTTGAGCGATTGCACTCATTCTCTCCAGGAGAGCATTCTTTTTTTTGCGAATTAAAGGCGGTCTGGATTCCAGTATTTCGACATAAGATTGAATGCCTTTTGGATTAGATTTGAAGACTTCCTTAATCTTTTTCTCTGCGTCTTGAGACACCCGTTCATCAAGGTAAGTCAAGTAGATGGTGGCTTTAATGCGGTGAGGCAATAACACACTATACCTTTCCGATTGAACATCATGTACTGCCACTGTTAAACGCTTGTCTGGACGACTGATAGCCTTTAATTGGTCTGCTTTTTCCAGAAAATAAGACAGAACATCCACTTGTTTGGAGTGACTTCCCACACGAATAGGGGTTCCTTCTAATATAATGGAGAGCTTTTTGCTTCCTCTTCTCTGGTCCACCACCTTTCCTGATTCAAATCCTGGTTGCATCACTACAACCTGCTTTGCTTTTCTTGCAGCTTTCACCAACATAGGGCTGCTGTAGCGCATTCCTCTTCCTTCGTCTGTGTAGAAGAATATGCCGATTTTTTTCTTATTGAGAGCTTTTAGATCCTTCAGAGCGCTCAATGCGCCTAAAATTGTCGCCAATCCACCCCTGCTTGAGGCAATGCCTTCCCCATAAATCCATTCTTGCTCCATCCGGAAAGGGATAGGAAATCCTGTTCGATTGCCAGGGATGTCTAATGCCACCACAAATAAGGTACCTTCTTCCATACCGGCTTTGGTCTCCCAAGTCCATGCGGAGCGATCATTTGTAGTCTCGGCATGCTTCTTGAATCCTAGTTTATTCATTCGATCTTCGACTTTTCTCAACACGGCGCTTATCCCAACAGGGTCTTCTGTCCAGCTTGGAAGATTGGTCCACATGCTCAGGTCGTCTTCTACTCTATCTCTTTTGCTGGTTATCATACCAAACGCTTTGTCTGTCAAGCTGTCTATTTCTTCTCCTGTGTTAGGCATCAAATAGGGTCCAAAATATCGTTCATAGGCAATTTGTATCAATTGATTGATCAAGTCTGTATAAGATAACCCTATTTTTTCAGCTGCGTACACGTAAGACCCATTAGGCCCAAGACTCGCCATAGAATTGACTTCAAGAATATAGGGGTTTCCTTCTTGATCCAGCCTAAAATCCACACGGGCACTATCATAACAACCCAAGGCGTTGAACGTATCAATAGCTAGTTGTTGCAATTGTTCTATTTGCTCTGGAGACAAGGCTGCCGGACATATCTTTTCCACCGTTCGATCGCTTCTTCCTGTTTTATCCTCGTAAGTGTAAATATTGGGACCTTCTCCAAATACCAACTCAACTGGCGGCAAGGCTTTGACGGGGTGATTGCCCAATAGCCCCACGTTTATCTCTCTTCCTTCTATGTATTCTTCCACTAATGTTGGTTTTTGGTAAGTATCGTATATGATTTGAACGCCTTCTCGAAGTTCTTCCTCATTATGGACGACTTTTAAGCCATAAGAAACCGCCTCATCTTTTGGCTTCACAATCAAAGGATACCGTAAGTCTTCTTTCATTGGAGAATCTGGTTTGTCCAGCACGGTAAATCTAGGGGTTGGCAACCCTTTTTGTTCAATGATCATTTTAGTCACCACTTTGTCTAGAGCAATAGCATGAGTGTCCGGACCGGATCCCACATAGGGAATTCCCAGCATTTCCAAAATACCGGGCACATGCATGTACCTGCCTTTTCCCTGAATGCCATAACTTAAATTAAACACCAACCCAGGCCTTTCTCCCGATAAGACCGAAGGCATGAATTTCTCCAATTTTTCAATGATATTTTTATCCCCTTCAAAGGTCTTGACTTGATGACCACCGGCTTTGAGGGCTTCCTTAATTCGGTTGATGGTTCCTAATCCGTATTTTTCTCGGTTCAAAGTTCCAAATAAATTGATGACCGCTTGGCTTTCCCGATTGTATACTATGGCAATTTTCATCTCAATCTCCTTTTCTTTCAGGTCCTTTCGCACTACCGTCCCTTCTTGGATCCGCTACACCACAGAATAGTGTTTCAGATTTTTGTGGCATGGCTACTCCTTGCACACATCCTAGGTAGAAGCTGTAGGGTCCTCTTTTTGTAATGCTAAATCTTAGTTCTTTCAAGGCATGGATCACTTCTTCGTCAAATCGTTCCAACTCAATTTGCAGACGTCCTGTATGTGAAACATGAAGTCGTGGTGCAGCAATGGCTTCCGACAGATGCTTCTTTTCATCTACCAATCGTGTGATCACCTGAGCCAGACTGGTGGATATTCTCTCACTCCCCGGACTACCCAAAATATAATGAGGGGTGTTCTCTTTCATCATCAAAGTAGGTGCCACACTGCTCCATGGTCGACCGCCTGGAAGTAAATAATAGGGATGGGTCACATCTTTGTATTCAAAGGCACTCATATAGTTATTGTAAAAAAATCCCAATCCTTTTGCCATCGTTTTACTGCCAAACACCAATTCAATAGATTGGGTGATCCCCACTGCATTGCCTTCTTGATCGGCAACAGATAAATGGGTGGTCTCACCAGAGGTTGGTGGTGGTGCGTAGTTGATCCTTGGATTCTGATGCATCAAGTAATGAATTTTCTCCGCTACTTCCTTTGCATAAGATTTATCTGACATGACTCGGTTTGTAATCTGTGAGAAATAATCTGGGTGAATAGGCATCTTCTGGCGATCACTCAGTGTCATGCGAAAAGCAAGCGCAAAAAGAACAGCTCCTTCCGGCGTTTCTGGATTCAATTGTTCGGACGGAAAGTTTTCGAGAATGTTCATCAACTGTACCAAGACTCTCCCCGCCCCTGGAGGTGGAAAGGTGTGTAAGGTGTATTCTCTATAACTGCTAGTTAATACTTCCCTTTCTACAGGCAGTGGGATTTGAGACAAGTCGGTTTGAGAAATCAAGCCATTTCTTTGAACCATATCTTCTACGATTTTTTTACCTATTTCTCCCAAATAAAAATCTTCCCAGCCTACTTTGGCCATCCTGGATAGAGTTGTCGCCAATTCCGGTTGCTTAATCAAGCTACCTGCGGCAGCTGGCTTACCTTCTTGAAAATAGTGTTCAAAGATGCTGTCATCTTTTCTCATCCAATCGGCTTCTTTGTGAATCAATCGATGTTGCAATGAAGACACTCTAAATCCTTTTTCGGCAGCTTCTATGGCAGGTTCTAAGACTTCTGACAAACTCAGTTTTCCATATTGCTCCTGCATGTAACCCAGAGTGGCTGGTGTAGATGGAATCGTCGAGGCCTGTAATCCCAATTTGAGGGGTTTCTCCGGTGTTTTGTGGGGTTGTATTCGGTAAGGTGCTCTTGACGATCCGTCTAGGACAAATACCCTCTGTTTTTCTTTTAAATAAATCAATGCCATCGTTTGACCACCAAGCCCTGACGCTTGGGGTTCTGTGACTCCAAGGCAAAATGCCGAAGCTACAGCTGCATCCACCGCATTGCCTCCTTTTTCAAGCATGATAGATCCCGCCTCCGTAGCCACTCTTGAAGCTGTCGAAACCATGCCTTGTGCACTCTCACCATAAACAGGTTCTTTTCGTTTTTTCATTTTCTCTTCCCCCTCGAACGATCTATTGCTGCTGATTTGTCTACTATCTATATTTTAGCATCAACTTGCTTCTTAAACCATTCATTTGTGGGTTCCATTTAGTTTTGACAACCTATTTTTTGATGCTATAATCAATCTATGGAGGTGATCGCATGAAATTTGGACACATTGGCATCAAAGTATTGGATATGGAAAAATCACTGGATTTTTACCAGAGTGTTTTAGAAGGTAAGCTATTGAAAGATTACCAGTATCCTGAAAGCCGTCTGGTATTTCTAGATATTGGAGGAACGATCATTGAGTTGATTAGCAAACCTGAAAACACACCCAGAGATTTGGGCCCTATCGAGCATATTGCGTTCAAGGTGGATTCCCTTGAAGATAAAATGGCCCAATTAAAAACTCTTGGCCTCAAACATTCTCAGCCAAGAGTTGTTGGTTCTGCTGAAATCATCTTTATCGATGGTCCCAACAACGAAACATTTGAATTTGTGGCACGGGTTAAAAATCCCTAAGCCTGTCTTCTCTGTATTGATTGGTATATAGCTTAAAGTAGCTGCCTTTCAATGCCATCAAGCTCTCATGAGAACCTTCTTCAATGACTTCACCTTTATCAATTACTAAAATTCTGTCCGCATTTGTGATGGTGGACAACCGATGAGCGATCATGAAGGAGGTTCTGCCTTTGAGGACCTTTTGAATGGCATCTTGAATTTTCTTTTCTGTTTGGGTGTCAATGGATGAAGTGGCTTCATCCAAAACAAATATCCTGGGATCCGCAATCATGGCTCGTGCAAATGAGATCAACTGCTTCTCCCCAGTAGAAAGTTTTCCGCCTCCTTCTCCTACTTGTGTATGGTAACCTTCCGGTAATTTTTCTATGAATTCATGGGCATTGACAAGTTTAGCTGCTTTCACAATTTCTTCCATACTTGCATCTAGCTTTCCGTATCGAATATTTTCTTCTATGGTTCCACTGAATAAATGAGGCGCTTGCAACACGTATCCTATATGCTCATGCAACCAAGCAACGGAACGCTTTTTATAATCCACTCCGTCTATCTCAATCACACCTTCCGTAGGCTGATAAAAACGGCAAATCAGATTGACGATGGTGCTTTTTCCCGATCCTGTTTCACCTACTAGTGCGATTTTTTCCCCAGCCTTGACTGTCAAATTGAAGTTTTTTAGAACCTGCTCTCCATTGTTGTATCGAAAAGAAACATTCCTGAACTCAATGTCCCCATTTAACACCTCCCAATTCTCCCTCTTAGGAAACATCACTGTTCCATACTTCTCTATCACATCATCCTCGTCGAAAATTTCCAATTCTTCATTGATCAGCGACATGACACGCTCAGCGGCTGCTTGTGCCTGCTGAAATTCCGCCAAAACCCTGGCGACTTCCCTTATTGGCTCAAAATACTGGGTGGCATAGGAAACAAATAGAACCAAAGTACCATAGGTGATAGCATTGGCCATAACCCCTTCTCCACCAACCCACACCACCAATGCCATGGCAACACTGGACAAAGTCAGTACAACCGGCAAAAAAATGGCTGAGAAAACCACCGCTCGAATAGAAGACCGTTTCATGTCTAAGGTTAAGCCTTTGAACTCATTCAGGTTTTTTTCCTCTCCAACCAACACTTTTGTGGTCACCGCACCGGAAATCCCTTCGCTGAACGCCCCCGTGATTCTGGAGTTGATTTGTCGAACCCTACGATAAGCCACCAAAATCTTTTTTTGAAAATAAAAACTGATGACTGCCAAAAAAGGGACCACTGCCAATGTCAACAAGGCGAGCTTCACATTATACATCAACATAAATACAGCAACAATGATCATCAAGGAGAGCCCCCACACAATATCTACAATGCCCCATGAAACAATCTCTCCCAATCGTCTTATGTCCGACGTCATTCTGGCCATGATCCATCCACTGGGAGTCCGATCATAATAAGAAAAGGACAGTTCCTGTAATTTCTTGAAAGCTCTTTCCCGGATGTCATAGGTGAGATGCATTTCAATTTTTCCTGCTGTTGAAATGAACATATAGATGTTCAATGATTGCCAAATAATCAACAATGCAAATTGAATGACAAACCTGTTCAATCCATCAATTTTTCCTGGAACAATGTAATCGTCTATGGCCCTTTGAGTCATTTGAGGAAAGATGGCATCAGCCATCGCCACGCTCACCATAAAAAACAGAAGAATGGCCACTAGTTTTTTGTAGGTTAACAAATAGGTGAACAATTGCTTCCAAATTTTAAAATCCAGCTTTTTTGAATAGACTTCTTCTTGATGCTCAAACAATGACATACTGCCTCCTTTCTCCCTCAAGGGATCAAGTCATCTGCATTTCCCAAATATTCCTATAATAGCCCTTCTTGGCCATCAATGTCTCATGGTTTCCCGATTCAATCATTCGCCCATCTTCCATTACCATGATTCGATCCGCATCGTAGACAGATGCCACACGATGGGAAACAATAAAAGTTGTAATCCCTCTTTTCCTTTCAGACAAAGCTTTTCTAATGGCCATATCCGTTTCTGTGTCCACAGCGCTCAAAGAATCATCGAATGCAAGAATCGGATAATCATGAATCAACGTCCTGGCGATGGCCACACGTTGTTTTTGTCCACCGGACAAGGTCACGCCTTTTTCACCCACTAATGTGTCGTATCCTTTATCGAAGGTTTGAATCACATCATGTACTGAAGCCGTTTGAGCAGCTTCGTATATGGCTTTTTCTGAGTTTTGACTGGTAAAGTTGATGTTGTCCCGGATGGTTCTTGAGTACAGGAAAGGCTCTTGCAAAACAATGCCGATGTGACTTCGAAGCCATTTTCTTTCAATTTTTCTAATTTCAGTTCCATCTATCAAGATGTCTCCATAAGACGGGTCATACAATCTGCCTAGAAGATGAATCAAGGATGATTTTCCAGATCCCGTCCTGCCTATAAAAGCGACGGTTTCTCCTTTGTTGACTTGGAAAGAGACCTGATCAAGAATTTTTCGTTCGGGGTTGTCGGGATAAGCAAATGAAATGTCTTTAAAAACAATTTCTCCGTCAATGGGTGGTCTAATTTCATCTGGAGCAATGCTTTCTATTGGTTGGTCCATAATAGCTTGGATTCTTTCAGCTGCCACCATGGCTTTTCCCAAATCAGAAAGGATTCGTCCCATTTGGCGAATGGGCCAAAGCAACCGGTATTCATAATTGACAAACACAATGATTGCGCCAAGGGTGATCTCCCCTATGTAGGCAAAATAGACACCTGCTGCCAATACCAACCCAATGGATGTAAAGGATATAAAATCTGATACGCCCCAATACACCCCTAAGTAATGTATCATTTTATAAGTTTTCTGAGAATAGCTTAAGTTCTTCTCTTTAAACTTATCGATCTCATGTTTTTCTCTGGCAAAAGCTCTCACCACCCGGGTTCCATGAAGGTTTTCCTGGATTACGGTTGACATTTCCGCCTCCGCTTCATCCGATATTTGAAATGCTTTTTGCACCTTTACGAAAAACACCACCGCAAAAATGAAGATAACTGGTGTAAGAGCCATGGCTGCCAAAGTCATCTTCCAACTTAGTTGGAGCATGAAATAAAGGGCGATCCCAATCATGAACAACGCTCTTCCCACTTCCACCAATTGAATACCAAGAAATCTTCTGATAGTTTCCACATCTGATGTCGCTCGTTGTATCAAATCTCCCGTATCTGCATTCTTGTGCGTATTGTAGGGAAGGTGCTGAATATGGTCGTATAGATTGTCTCGAATGTTTTTGGCGATGTCCTCTGATGCTTCCGCTGAAAGTCGGTTGGAGGCAAACAGAAACAAACCATATAATAGTGTGATCAGAATAACAACCACTCCCCCTAACCAAAGGTTGTTGGTCACATATGCCACTCCTCCCACCTTGTCTATCATCCAAATAAGCAGCCCTTTCTCCAGAGGGTAGTCTCCAATAAAATTATCCACCAATATTTGAATCCATACCGGCACCATCAAGGAGAAACTAACGGACAAACCCATTAAGAAAATGGCTAACATATATTTTCCCTTATTGTTCCCCATAAACTGCCATAAGACTTTAATTTTTCTCACCTAATGTCACCTCCATTGTCCTTTCAAGTAAAAAAACCCAGGTAGCAGCCCCAGGGTTTCCATCAAAAAAACCGCAGGGCCATTCTCAAACAGCCTGCGGTTCCAAGTTTTTAACACTAGTAGTCCCTAAAAACAAGGGTCCTTAAGGTTAGAGGCTGATTGATCATCTGTTATTAAATCATTAGAAACATACACCAACATTATCTTGATCATGATTAAGCCTCCTTTTTTTGTATTTGTACTTGATTTTTATACAATCTAAGCATAATCCATCTTTTATCTGCTGTCAATACAAAAATCGTTATTAATTTTTCAAATTCTCACGATCACTATGAACACTTGAACCTCTTATTCGTGATTGGGTATGTCTCTTTATTCTTGCTATTCACTGGAATGCAGTATGGGCAGTTGTAAGAAGAATCGTTAAACACTCTTACTTCAACATCAAAAACACCCTCAAGAACTTCTTTGGATACAACTTCTCTTGGTGTGCCTTCCTTAAACTTAATACCATTTTTCAGGGCGATAATCTTGTCTGAATACCTTGCGGCATGGTTCAAATCATGCAAAACCATTAAAACTGTAATGTCTAAGAAAGCATTGAGCCTGTGGATTAACTCTAAGAGTTCAAATTGATGACCTATATCTAAAAAAGTAGTCGGTTCATCTAATAACAATATTTTGGGTTGCTGAGCAAGCGCCATGGCAATCCAAGCTCGTTGCCGTTCTCCTCCAGATAAAGTACTCACATGACGATGTTGTAAAGATTCTAACTTTGTCTCACTAATAGCCCACTCACTGATTTCTTGGTCTTTTTTGCTCAATCGACCTGTCCATCCTAAGTGTGGATATCTGCCATATCCCACTAAATCACGAACTGTAAAATCATTGGGAACAATGGGCGATTGGGGTAAAAACGCTATTTGCTTGGAAATATCTTTTGTCGTCATCTCTTTGATGTCTTTTTTTCGCAGTGTTACACTTCCTAAATCGGGTTTTTTTAGTTTGGTTAACGCTTTAAAAATAGTTGATTTTCCACAACCATTGGGGCCAATTAATGTTGTTATTGTACCTTTCTCAATAGAAAAACTAACGTTTTTGACCACAATGTCATCTTCGTAGGATAATTGTAAATTCTTAACTTCCAGCACGGTACATCTTGCCCCCTCTCAATAAATACAGGAAAAAAGGTGCTCCCAGTAAAGCCATAATGATGCCTACTGGAATCTCCATTGGATCCATCACCATTCGAGCGATGGTATCACACACCATCATTAAACTAGCTCCAAACAAGGCGCTAGCAGGGAATAAAAACCGGTAATCTGAACCTATGATAATTCTCATCATATGAGGAACAATCAACCCTACAAATCCCAGCATACCTACCACACTCACTGAACTTGCTGCTAACAAGGATGCTATCATAATCATCACCACCCGTGTGCTTTCAACATGTAATCCTAGGCTAGATGCAATCTCATCTCCTAACATCAGAATATTTAATTTTTTGGACATGATAATCGCTAAAAAAAAACCTACCAAAGCATACGGCCACAACATTCTATAATGTACCCATGTTTTTGCTGATAAACTGCCAATTGTAAAGCCAAGTGTGTTGTGTACCCGATCAGGATGGAAAATCAAAATGGTATTCACAATGGCACTCATAAAGGATGAAATCGCAATACCCGATAATATCATTCTCAGAGGATTAATGCCATCTTTCCATGACAATGTATAAATAAAAATCGTTGTCAAAAAAGCCCCTACAAAAGCCATCGGCGTTAGCAAAAAACTATAATTGGGCAGAAGCACCAAAGTAATGGCAGCTGCTAAGCCTGCACCAGAAGACACGCCTATAATATTGGGAGAAGCCAAGGGATTTCTCATAACCCCTTGTAAAATACCTCCTGATAAAGCCAGACAAACGCCTACCATTGCTGCCACTAATGATCTCGGAACACGAATCTTCCAAATAATATTATAAGTCAGTCCTTCTCGATCTATCAATAGCGCTCTAAAAATTTGGTTCACAGACACACGATGGGCACCAAATCGTATACTGATTAAAAAACTGGCGATAACCAACGCAAAAAGAATGAGCAGTACCATTATTTTAAAATGTGTTTTTTTTTGCAATTGACTTAAAGTGTTTTCATTAGTCAAGGTTAAACACCTCTGGTGTCACAATTCTAGCCAAATATTCAAAAGCTTCTGGATATCTAGCATTGGGTCTAAACATAAACAAGTCGCTTGGTAGAAAATGAATTCTATCTTCTTGTACAGCTGTCAATGTGGCCCATGCTTCATGAGATTTTACATCCTGCTCTAATCTCTCTTCACATTGCTCTAAATCTCCCATAGTGGTTACTAAAATAAAGTCTGGGTCCAGCTCTAATAAACGCTCCATACTAAAAGCTACTTTATTAGCACCCTCTGCACCTGTCTCACTAGCTATATTTTCATAATCTAACATGTAGGCAATCTCTCCAGCTAAAGAATTATTTAATTCTAGTTGTACATTTCGACTAGAGGTAAACAAAATAGCAACGGATGGTTTTTCACCTATCACAGCTACTTTCTCAATTAAACCCGCTACCTCCTCTGTAATCTCATGTATCCGCGTTTCAAAAATATCATCTCTGTCTAATATTTTAGAAAACAAATATAAGTTCCTGTGAAACCCTTCGTATGGTCCCATATTCGCGGTGATTGGCACAAATTCAATGTTGTTCTCTATGAGTGCAGGGATAATTTCTCTATGTGAACTAAAAGCGGTACTCATTATAACAAGATCTGGCTCCATAGCAATGACTGCTTCTAAACTAAATCCACTAGTAGAACCTACTGTTGGTAAGTCCATCGCTTCATCTGGTACATTTGTTGTCCCATCAACTCTTGCTATCGCTTCTCCTCCAGCTAAATACCATAAATCTAAAATAGAATTTTGCAATACCACCACTCTTTGTGGACTTCTAGTAACAGTCAGTATTTCTTCTCCACCAACAAAGGTGACGGTGTTTTCAGTGACGTCGTGGACGATTTCTGGAAATAAGCTAGCAAATACTTCAACTTCTTCTGCTAATTGTTCATCCGCAGGTTGGTTTTCTTCTTGGTTATTGTTTTGATCTTGTGGTACTTCTTGTGATGGGCTTTGACAACCTGTCAAGATGATCAATAAAATGATCATGGTTATAATAATCAATCGGTGTTTTTTGTTAAACATGTTTTAATGCCTCCATTTTATTTTTAATATCTTTGAACAATCTATCTAGATTGTTATAAGCCTTAGGGTAATCCATTTTGGGTCTTTCAATAAGAATGAGCTGGGTTTTTGTCTCTTCAACACTTTTTATTTTCTCTTCTAGCCCTCCTTGTGATCCACTATCTTTTGATACTAAATAAGAAATATTCCAAAATTTAATCATTGCCACATTCATCTCTTGACTAAAGGGGCCCTTCATAGCCATCATATGATCTTTGATGACACCTGCCTCAATGGTTTTTTTTAGAATCTCAGGAATGGGAAGGACTCGTACATATAATCTTTCTGTAGGCAGTGATCTTGTAAACAAAGAGACTGAATGACTCCCTGTTGATAGCAATATATTGCCCTCTGTATTTTGTAAAAACTGAATCCCTTCATCATAATTTGAAAATCTTCTGACATGATGACTCTTCCCAGTAGAGGTGCTTTGTCGTTCAAAGCGATAATAAGGAATCAACAAACCTTGACACACATGCATTAGGTTTTCGCTGACTTGAACCGCAAAGGGATGGGTGGCATCAATGACCATTTTAATGTTTTCTTTTTGAAAGACCAGCTCCATTTCTTGCTGGTTAAGGGGTCCAACTTGATGATTGATTGCTTCTTGTCTAATATGAGCATGCACATGGAAATCTGTTGCAGTAAACAACATAAAAGGATGTCCACTACTTTTCAGTTTTTCTGCTATTGCTAGGCTTTCTGTGGTTCCTCCAAACAAAGCAATCATAAAAGATAACCTCTTGGTGTGATCATTTTCCCTTGCACGACTTTTGTATGGCTACTTCCAATAAATACAGTAGATGTCATTGTAATCGGTTGCTGACAAAAGCTCCTAAGACGATCGACTACCCTACTTTCGTCTTCTCTACCGCAATTTGTTACAATCCCCACAGGGGTCTGATTATCCCTATAAGTCATTAATATATCTCTTGCTTTTTCTATATGTGTCTTCCTTCCTTGACTTTTCGGATTATATAATACGGTTACAAAATCTCCTTGTCCTGCTAAATGTAGACGCTTTTCTATTAAATTCCAATCTGTGAGTAAATCACTTAAACTGATGACGACGAAATCATGCATCAAAGGTGCTCCTAATAAGCTTCCACAACCACTTAACGCCGAGATACCTGAGATGACTTCTATTTCACTAAAATCTAGTTGTCCTTCTGCCATTTCATAAGCTAAACCTGCCATTCCGTAAACACCCGAATCTCCGCTGCTGACTAAAACGATATTTTCACCTGTTTTTGCTAGTTCAATGGCTCTTTGACATCGGTCTCTTTCTTTCCTCATGCCAAATTCTTCTATCTGTATATCTGTGAATATTTTTTGAGCTAATTGGGTGTATTTTTTGTAACCAATCACTCGGTCTGCATTTTTAAACGTTTCATACGCTTTGAATGTCATGTTGTCCTGGTCTCCAGGACCCATTCCTACAATTGAAAGCATTTATTTTCCTCCCATACGGACAGCGTCATTCCTTGTGTTTTAATTTTTTCGCAAATCTTCCGTCCAAAATTTGAACCAAAATAGCCACTCGTTTCACTGACAGCACCGACTCCTGCTATCTTTTTGACAAAACTTGAACTGTCAAATAAAGACTCATAGGGCAAGAGAACCTCAACAGGATAAGTTTCCAATGCCACTTGGTATTTTGATGAAAAAGCTAATAATCCTTCTTCATCTTTTTTCAGATGAATAGATACCAGCTTGCTAATGGCTTTAGGGTGAATCCCATACTGATTTAAGCCATCAAATACTACTTTTTCAATAACAGATAAAGGGGTCCCTCTTCTACAACCTATGCCTAGGACAATGTTTTTGGGGATTAGTTGAATCTGTTTTGGATGTGTTTTACTCTCTCTTTTATTTGTCAACCATATGGCAGGCTCATCTAGTGGTAATGCTTCACTGATATATAATGAGTCAGGCAAATTGGAAACTTCAACGGGCCAATCGGAGACAAAGGCGACTTTTTCCCCTCGAATCATCATGGCAGTCAACTCCTTTGCTTTATTAAAAGAAAGTAATTGGCTATCCAATTTTTGAGCAATCATATCCACAGCTAAATGACCTGTCACATCTGACATGGTTGTAATCACTGCTTGTGCCTTAATCTTTTCAGCAATCATTCTAGCCTTATGATTTGCTCCTCCCAAATGACCAGAAAGCAAGCTAATCACATATTCTCCCCTACCATCTATGACAATAATTGCAGGATCTTTTGATTTGTGAACAAGACAATGGGCAATTTCTCTAATCACAATACCAGTTGCCATGACATATACAAGGGTATGGTATCGACGAAACAATTCGCTATTCAATCCTTTTAAACTACTCTGTATGCTATGTAATCCTTCTTGCCATAATGGTGGTGTCACAAATATATCGCAGGGAAAGTGCTCAGCTACACGATAAGCTATCTTTAGACCTTGTGGTGACAAAGCAACAATGCCCCAAGATAAAGGTTTAGACACAGGTGCCTTTTCGGTATTCATGAGAAAACGCCTTGTCATATAGTTTTGATTTTTCATAATCGGTTGAGATAAAATCTCCAACTAAGATTTGTGCTGTCTTATGTATCCCCTGTCTCTTAACAATTTCTGCCACTTTATCTAAAGTGGTTAACACAATTTCTTCATCGATCCAAGAGGCTTTTTTAACAACAGCCACCGGTGTATCCACAGGATAATGGGTCATCAACTGTTCTGCTACTTCTTCAATCATGCCTACCGATAAGAAAATTGCCATACTTGCGCGATGTTTTGCTAAGTCTTCCAACTTTTCTTTATCAGGAACTGCAGTCCGTCCTGCCAATCTTGTACAGATCACTGTTTGGGTCACACCTGGTAATGTAAATTCTCTTTTTATGGAGGCTGCGGCGGCTGTAAATGAACTCACTCCCGGAATGACTTCATACAAGATGTCCATCTCTTCTAAAGCATCCATTTGCTCCTGAATCGCTCCATATATCGAGGGATCTCCCGTATGTACCCTTGCAATGGTCTGCCCTTTCTGACTCGCTTCCTTTATCACAGTTAAAACTTCTTCTAAACTCATCGTTGCACTGTTATAAATGGTTGCATTTTTTTTGTTGACCTTTAAGACTTCTGGGTTGACTAATGACCCCGCATAAATAATAACATCTGCCATTTCTACACACTTTGCACCCTTAATCGTTATTAAATCCGGGTCTCCTGGTCCTGCACCTACAAAATACACTTGTTTCATAGATAATTTCTCCTTCCTGAAATCATGATGATGGGATTTTGAGCCTGTAATAAGGTATAATCATTGACCCGCTTTCCTTTAGAAATCTGTATTTGGGTCAAATCAATTTCTGCATAATCGTAGTTGTCAAATGCTTGATTCAATCTAGACGTTGATTCAATAGCAATGGTGTTAGCAACCACAATGGCATTTTCATTTAGATGGGTTTCTAACCATTGGAATATTGCCTCTATATTTTCGCTACCCCCACCAATAAAGACACGATCAAACTTTTTTTCTGGAAGATCTTGTGTGGCACTTCCTAAAACTGTTTTTAAATTGGGCACATTAAACTTTTCTATATTTTGCTTAATAAGTTCTAATCGCTCCTGATTTTTTTCTATCACAGTAACTTCTGCCTCTGGATTCCATAAGGCAAACGTAATCGCTGTGGCTCCTGTCCCCCCACCAATATCTAATACTTGTTGTTTTCCTTTTAACTCCATACGACAAGCGGCCAACATTCGTACTTCTTCCTTTGTCATTGGCGCATTGCCTCTTATAAAATCCGCATCTTTAATCATCGTTTTTTCTTCCTCTTAAAAGACTAACTATTCACTAGTTCTGCAAAGTGATGGACCTTTTTTCTTGACTTTACACCCATTACTCATCAGATAAAATCACCACATTGATTTGACTGGTTCGATAGTTTTGACCTGTCTCTAATGTCATTTTATTAATGGTTTCATGTTCATAAGATAAATTTTCTCCTATATACATCCACTGATAAACATGCTGAGCTTGTAAAGCGTATTGGGCAATTTTTTCTGGTGTCCAATACTGGTCTGTTAAAAACGCAATACTATAAAACGGTTTTTCCATTTTGGGGATATAACCTTTCCTCCCATGAAAGCTTGTAAAGTAGGCATTCTCATAGCTTAATCCTATGCGACTATACATATATTGGATTGAACTCACTCCTGGAATAATTTCTAATTCTTCTTTATCAAAATGTCTTTTTATGTAATTTGTAAAACTATAAAAGCTAGCATCCCCTGACACGAGTACTGCTATGTTTTTGTTTTTTTTGTATCCCTCAATAATTTTGATGATATCAGTGTATGGGCTCGTTAAAGGAATAAGCACCTGACTGTCTTTCCCAAATACGTTTAAATACCGCATAGCGCCTATGAGCACATCTGACGACTCTAGTGCTTCACGTCCTATTGGCAAAACATACTTTTCGTGGCCAGGCCCCATGCCAATGATTTTAATTTTTCCCATGTGTAAATGTTGCCAACAAATTGGCGCCTCCTCTACTTTGTCCTAAAAAACCATAAACATTGCTAAAAATAATCACTTCAATACTTATTTTTCCTTGTGTTCTCAGTTGACAGTTGTGTTTTGCTCGTTCTGCAATTCTTTCAAATACAAAGAATCTATTTTCACCTAGTATTTCAATGGCTTCATCGGTGGTATTTGCAGAAAGAATCCTTTCAATCTTATCTTTTGAGATGCCTGCCAGGGCCCCATATGCAGCAATGGTTTCTAGTCTTCCGTCTCCATACTGACTATGAGTTTGAAAAACACCGGCTGCTAATTTAGTTAACTTCCCACAGTGACCTACAATCAAAATCTTTTCAAAGGCTAAAACCACCGCATCGTCTAGACAATCACCTACAAAATTACTTATTTTAACCATTGAATCAAGACACACTTTTTGATCTTTTAAGTAATTCATGCCATAATTCCCCGGTGTAAAAATGATGGCTTTGCAGCCTTGTTCTTTTAAAATTTTCATTTCTAATCGTAGGGAATCCTTTAAAGCTTTTTGAGACATGGGTTCAACAATGCCAGTGGTCCCAATAATCGAAATACCTCCTTGAATGCCAAGGCGTGGGTTAAAGGTTTTTTTAGCAATTGCCTCTCCTTCAGGTACCCATAAAGTAATGGCTACTCCTTTGTGTTGAGGCAATACTTCCCTTACTTCTTTTTTGATCATTTCCAAAGGCACAGGATTAATTGCCGGTTTTCCTATTGGCACTGAAAGTCCTTTTTTAGTCACGACTCCAATTCCTTGACCCGCTTTAATCTTAATCCCTGAGTCAATCCATTGTGCTTTTCCGTAAACATGAATCCCATTGGTAATATCTGGATCATCTCCACTATCCTTGATTACATAACATGAAGCTTCATCTTTATTGACATCACTGTCCTGGACTTCCAGTTGAAGAACCCATCCATACGGCGTGTCAATCGATACTTCAGTAGTTTTGTTTTGAGTCATCAACGAGATCACAGCTGCCTTAGCTACAGCAGCAGCACAAGACCCTGTTGTATAACCATATCGAAGTTTTTTCCCTTTTTTTTCGGTCCATTTATTCAACATGTCATCATTTTTAATACAGCATTCACAATAGCCGCTGCTACGGTACTGCCACCTTTTCTCCCATAAATGGTAATATAAGGCCAGCTAGTCTGCTGAGCTAAAGCCTCTTTCGACTCTTCTGCCCCTATAAAACCCACTGGAACACCCATAATAACAATCTCTCTTTTAGGTTGTTTTTCTAATAATTCAAGTAACCGAAATAAGGCCGTGGGGGCATTCCCTATTGCAAAAATTTTAATCACTTCATCATCAAAGGCTTTTTCTAAGGCCGCCATCGATCGGGTTATTTTCTGTGAAATGGCTTTTTCAGCCACTTCTGTATCATGAACATAATTCACTAACTGACATCCATGTTTGTTCAAATTGTGTCGATTAATACCTGATTGAATCATCTGGGTATCTGTATAGATTTTACATCCTTCCCCTATATACGTTTTCATTTTATGAATAGGGTTGTCATAGAAACGGATTAAATCTTCAAACTCAAAGTCTGCTGTTGTGTGAATCATTCTTTTAATGACCGACCGTTCTTCTTCAGAAAAATGCTGACTATTTTTCATTAAATTTTCAATGATTTCCATGCTTTTGTCTTCAATGGCTGTCGGGTTTTTTTCATAATTCATGACATGTCCTCCAAATCAAGTATTTGAATAGTTCTTTTTTTAAGTCTCTTATCCTTTTTTCGTTTTCTGATGCATGAGTGCTTTTTCATAAACAGACTCAATCCACGCCATTTGACTATAGTAATGCAAATGTCCATAGTGACTGATGCCATTTCCTTTAATATAACCGCATTCCCAGTTTTTACTAATACTCCCTTTTCTGGTTTTATAAAGGGATAAGGCTTTAACTTCTTGAATACTCTCTCTAGAACGGTGAAACTCATGTAGTCGTATTTCAGACTGGTCCTCTCCATAAGGACATTCTTTTACCATTTTTGCAGTTGCATACCCAAATCGTTGTAGTTTTTGGGTCATTTCGGTATATCCTTTTAAATAACCTGTCATTTGGTAAGTTCTGCCTGTTAAATCTGTTAGCTTTTCACATAAGTACATCATTCCTCCACATTCCGAGAGGTAGGGTAACCCAAGTTCTAGATGTTGATTCAAATCTTTTCGAATAGCGGCATTATTCTCCAGTTCTTCAGCAAATATTTCGGGAAACCCTCCTCCCAAAATCACGAGGTCGAGTGCACCAGGAATAAATGTACTTTCGATGGGGCTGAAAGGAATGATTTCTCCACCCATCTCCTTCAACAAATCTATATTGTCTTCATAGTAGAAGTTAAAGGCTTTATCATAAGCTAAGCCAATGCGTATCGGTTGATGCTTGGAAATATGAGGTGTTGAATATTTAACAGGTGTGCGGTTTTTTCCCAGTTCATAGAGTCCTTGCCAATCTAAAGTTTGGCTCAGTCTGTTTTTTACAAAGCTTAGTTTTTCAGCAAAATCATCCATTTCCCATATTGGGGTCAAACCTAAATGTCTTTCTTTCAATGACAATTCTGGAATATTTTCCACATATCCATAGACGCTAATCCCTAATGTTTCTTCCACAACTTCTTTAATGAGTTGGTAATGAGATGCACTCACCTGATTAAATATGACCCCTTTAATATTATTGCCTGGATCATAATCTAAAAATCCTTTAATCAATGGAACTACGCTACCCGCCATCCCTTTTCCGTTAACAACCAATACTGTGGGGACGCCCAAAACTTGAGATAGGTAGGCTGTACTTCCAACCATAGAAGTCATTTCTTTACCGTCATAATAGCCCATTACCCCTTCGATAATCCCCATATCGCTGTCTACCAAATTTTTCTCGAATAAATAACGATTTGTATTGTCGTCTAAAATCCATGTATCTAGATTTCTGCTTTTTCGTCCAGTGATCACACTATGATATGCGGCATCTATATAATCAGGACCCGTTTTATATGGCTGAATGCGCATTTTTTCTGATAGCACTGCCATAAGACCTAATGAAACCGTGGTCTTTCCAGATCCACTATGGGTTCCAGCAATCATGATTGATGGTTTCATAAATAGTCAACCTCCATTTTTAGAGTGTTTTTCTAGATGTATAGCTGTGCCATTTCCAATCAGACGGCTTTCCATCGCCATGTTTTCAGGAGATATACCTAGAAAATGATGATGGAATATTTCTATAATGGTGCCATGAGTGACTACAACTATCGGCTCTTGATTTTTTTCTATCAATTGATTGATACAGTGAATAACACGGTTCATCTCAACGATTGTTTTTCCAGCACTAGGAAATTGTGTCAATCCTGCCTGGGAATGCCATGTCGCCCATTGATCAGGATATTTTCTCTCAATTTCTATATAGGTCATGCCTTGCCAATCACCAAAACCCAACTCTTTTAAGTCTTCTACTTCTTCCACTGGAAGATGCCATTTTTCACCTAAGATCTTGGCAGAATTTTTAGCTCGCTCTAATGGACTCGTATAAATCCGATGCCAATTTTTGAAATTTTCAAGTCTATTGGACAACAACTGTATCTGTTGCACACCTTTTGGATTAATATTAATATCTAGTTGTCCTTGCATTCTTTTTTCGATATTCCAATCGGTTTGTCCATGACGAATAAGTGTGATTGACATTTTATCTCCTCAAAACAAAAACACCTTGCCGAAGACAAGGTGTGTATTTACATAAAAATAGACACTGACTTCCCTCCGAAGTAGTTGTTACATGCTCAATGGCAGGTCTCCTGGCTTGCACTCTTCCTAATCTTCCTTCCTTCCCGTTTTCACAGTGGCAATGTTGGAATTTCGTCATGCTTACAGTAGCGGGGGCTGCAGAGGTTTTTCACCTCTTTCCCTCTTAGCTCTCATATGAGAGAACCATTAAACGATTAAATTGTTATCAATACTATATCGGATTGTCAAAATAAAATCAATCCTTATTGCCGAAAAGTTTAAATTCTTTTAGTGCATCTAAAAAAGCATCATTGTCTGAAGGCGATTTGACCGCCACACGAATATATTGACCATCCAGTGATTTGAAGTTACGAGTGTGTCTTACTACAATCCCTTTTTTAAGCAAAAAACGTATCATTTTTTCATCGTGTTTGACCGGCATTAAAAAATAATTCACTTGAGATGGACAGGTAGCATA
>Ga0334895_1001798_pt1 | contig 20209 bp, 20 predicted proteins | sample GraSluR3_MG_7_FD_207229 | JGI IMG/M metagenome (GOLD analysis project Ga0334895, IMG submission 207229) | Sludge microbial communities from methane-producing bioreactor in Wageningen University, Netherlands - Granular Sludge_31_05-R3 | ecosystem: Engineered > Bioreactor > Anaerobic >... | reverse complement strand
AATTAAATTAATCATAGCCTTCAAAGAATCATCATAGTCTTGATTGTTTTCTACAATATAATCTGAATATTTTATATAAAATTCAATACGTTTATTATATATTTCATGTATAGTATTTGAATTTTCTTCAAGTAAGGGCCTATTACTTTTATCAAGATTATTAATAATATATTCTGGTTTTCTATCTATAAAAATAATAATATAATTATTTTCTTTAAGTACTTCTATATTCTTTTTATTAAGTATTATTCCCCCTCCACAATCTATAATAAAATTGCCTTGAACTACATACTTTTTTAATACTTCAGATTCAATATTTCTAAAAAAAGATTCTCCATATTTATTAAATATCTCATATATCGAAAGATTAAGTTCGTGTTCTATCATTTCATCAATAGAAATATATTGCAATTCTAAATATCTCGATATATCTTTTGCCATACTACTTTTTCCACAACCCATTATTCCTATAAAAGCTATTTTTTTCATTTCATTTACCTCATTTATGTTTTATAATAGACAAAATGTCGTTGAATTATTGTTAACATGTTAAAACAATCAAAATTTATGTAAATCTAGGAGAATAATATGAAAATACAAGCTACTAAAAAAATTCTAATAAAAAACATTGAAATCGGGGGAAGCAAAACCCTAATCTGTACTCCTATAACACCCTCTACTCATGAAGATTTTGTTTCAGATATCGACTATGCTCTATCTCAAAATCCAGATGTAGTGGAGTGGAGATTAGATTACTTTGACAATCTCAGTTCATTAGATTATGTATATAATACCTTAACTTCAATTAAATATAAACTAGCAAATACAATATTTATCTTGACTCTAAGAGATAATAAAGAAGGCGGAAAATGCACTCTTTCTCAAGAAGATAAGCTCAAAATAATTCAAAACGCTCTAAAAACAGATACTATCGATATATTAGATATAGAACAAATCCAAGGAAAAGATTATATATCTTCAGTTAAACAAATGATTAATAATACTAATACGAAGCTTATACTTTCTTATCACAATTTTGAGTTTACACCAAATAAAGAAAAAATCGTTCAAAAAATAGAAAAGGCCCTCGAATTAGGGGCCGATATTCCTAAAGTAGCATATATGCCACATTCTAGTGAAGATGTACTTTGTTTATTAGATGCTAGTATTTCATGTAGAAAATTATTAGAGGCTCCTATAGTGAGCATCTCCATGGGTGACCTAGGAAAAATTTCTAGAGTATATGCAGGACAATTTGGCTCTGACATTACTTTTGCCTCTTTGAAAGACTCAACTGCTCCAGGTCAAATTAAAATTAATGATTTAAAGAGAGCTTGGACCCATCTTTTTTAATTCGTCCCTGATTTCACTTAATAGCACAACTTCTTCACTTGGTTTTGCTGGTGCTGCTTCTTTTGGTTTAGCTTTTAATTTATTTATCATCTTAATCATTATAAAAGTAGAAAAAGCAATGATAACAAAATCAACTAAATTTTGAATAAATTGACCGTAGTATACAGCCAGTTCTGGAATCTCTCCTTGAGCTGGCTCAATTATATATTTAAGATGCTTGAAATCAACGGTTCCTGTTATTATTGATATAACCGGCATTATAATATCATTTACTAGGGATGTAATTATCTTACCAAATGCTCCTCCAATAATAATCCCCACTGCCATATCCATAACATTTCCACGCATAATAAATGTTTTAAATTCCTTTAACATGTCCTTCATCCTTCCTTTTCTTGAGTTTCTTAAATAATATCATTATAAATCCAACTATATAATACCCTAAAAATATCTGGTTAAAAACTATTCTATAAGGTAGATATAATTATATGTACTAAAATTATTTTATTTACTCATTAATATAACTAATCAAGAGGTGATATTATGTGGTTTACAAAAGAAATTCAGGATGTTATAAAGGAATATGATTCGAATGAAGCTACAGGACTTTCCAGTCAAGAAGTAAAGCTTCGATTAGAAAAATATGGTGAAAATAAATTAAAATCTAAACCTAAAAAAAGCTTTTTTCAACTATTCTTATCTCAGCTTAAGGATATGCTTATATATGTTTTGCTAGGAGCAGCCGCTATTACTTTATTTATTGGTGAGTATGTTGATGCAGTGATAATACTGCTAGTTGTAATTCTTAATGCAGTTATAGGTGTGGTTCAAGAGTATAAGGCCGAAAAAGCTGTTGAAGCTCTGCAAAAATTATCTAATCCAAAGGCCCTAGTTAAAAGAGATGGTCAAACCTTAGAAATCCAGGCCCTTGAATTAGTCCCTGGAGACATAGTAATTTTGGACGCTGGAAGATTTGTCCCCGCTGATTTGAGATTAATTGATTCAGCTAATCTTCAAATAGAAGAATCTGCACTAACCGGTGAATCTGTCCCTTCTGAAAAAAGTGCATCTGAAATATATACTAACCTTAAAACTCCACTGGGTGATCAAAGTAATATGGCATTTATGTCTACAATAGCTACCTATGGCCGAGGTGAAGGAATAGTAGTCGCGACTGGTATGAATACTGAAATTGGTAAAATAGCTCAAATACTAGATGAAGATAATAATGAATTAACTCCTCTTCAGGTAAGACTGGAGGAGCTTGGCAAAACCCTAGGGTACATTGCTATAGGAATATGTATCTTGATATTTGCAATCGCATTAATCCAAAAAAGAGATTTATTTGAAATGTTTCTTACAGCAATTAGTTTGGCTGTAGCCGCTATACCGGAAGGATTGCCAGCAATAGTAGCTATTGTTTTAGCTATAGGCGTTACTCGGATGTCTAAAATCAACGCTATAGTAAAAAAACTGCCAGCTGTAGAAACTCTTGGCTCAGTAAACATTATTTGTTCAGACAAAACTGGTACCTTAACTCAAAATAAAATGAAAGTAATGAAATATTATACTCTAGATAATTTAAATGAAGTTGATGATAATAATGAAATAAATAATCCTGATTCCATAAAACTAGTTCAAGGAATGATACTTTCCTCAGATGCTACCTATGAAAATAACGAAGGCACTGGAGACCCTACTGAAATTGCCCTAGTTCAACTTGGCGACCACTATGGTATACTCAAATCCAAATTAAATGAAACCTATCCTAGAGTAGGAGAAAAACCATTTGACTCTGATAGAAAGCTCATGTCTACATTAGTAAAATCAAATGATAAATTTCTTGTTTATACTAAGGGAGCTCTCGATAGTCTGTTAAAAATTTCAACTCATGTAATTAAAGATGGTAAATCCATTCCACTTACTGAGAATCATAAATCTGAGTTCATAAAAACAAGCGAGGAGCTTTCAAATAAAGCTCTACGTATATTAGCACTTGCATATAAGGAGGTAGAGACTGAAATATCCTCTGATGAAATGGAAAATGATTTAACTCTTATAGGTATTGTTGGAATGATGGATCCTCCTAGACTTGAGGTAAAATCATCAATTGAAACAGCTAAAAAAGCTGGAATTACTCCTATAATGATTACTGGTGACCATAAAACTACAGCGTTTGCAATAGCTAAAGAATTGGGCATTGCAGATGATATATCCCAGGCTATTATGGGAACTGAAATTGATGAATACACAGATGAAGAGTTTTCAAAGCTTATAAATAAAATTAAAGTATTTGCTAGAGTTTCTCCTGAGCACAAAGTAAAAATAGTTAAAGCTTTTAAATCTCAAGGAAATATCGTATCTATGACTGGAGATGGTGTAAATGACGCCCCTTCACTTAAAACAGCTGATATAGGTGTCGCAATGGGCATAACTGGTACCGATGTATCAAAAGGCGCTAGTGATATGATATTGACTGATGATAACTTTACTACAATAGTTCATGCAATAGAAGAAGGAAGAAATATTTATAACAATATAAAAAAATCAGTAGTGTTTTTATTATCCTGTAACCTTGGAGAAGTAGTAACTATACTGCTGTCTATATTATTTTTCTGGCCTGTACCACTTCTTCCAACTCAAATTTTATGGATAAATCTAATAACTGATACCTTGCCAGCAATTTCACTTGGTATGGACCCTGGCGATAAAGATGTTATGAACAAAAAACCAAGAAACCCTAAAGAAAGCTTTTTTGCCCACGGAGCTGGTCCAAGAGCTATAATGGGTGGTATTTTAATTGGATTGCTGACCTTAGGAGCCTTCTTTTATGGACTTTACGAGCATGGTTATTCACTCGGCTCTAGAAATATTCCAGAAGATGTTTTGACATATGCTAGAACTATGGCATTTGTTGTACTTGCAGCTTCACAATTATTTTATTCACTTGCAATGAGAAATCCAACAAAATCAATATTTCAAATCGGTATATTTAGTAACCTTTATTTAATTGGAGCTATAATTATAGGTTTTATACTTCAATTCAGTGTGATTTCTATACCATTTTTAGCAAATGCATTCAAAGTTCATAATATAAGTATTCAGGATTGGGGATTAGTTATATTATTTGCCCTTATCCCTCTTATGATAAACGAGATAGTTAAAATCTTTCTTAGAAAAAGAGAAGCTCGTATTTAAACTTAGCCAATAAATAATTTTAGAAATTAGATAATTTGCTTTTTTAAAATTACAAAAGGACTGTTGAAAATAAAGTAGTATATTATATTTGATTTTAATCAAATATAATATAGGTTAACTTCATTCTTCAGTCCTTTTTAAAGTGTCTAACATTCAAATTTCTAGTAATTACTTAATCATTACATCAAGGGAGCAAATAACCTAAGCACTGAACGACCAATAGTCTTATACCATTTGATATTATCCAAATAAGACTTTTCAATCTCAGTACATTTTTCTAGAGTACTAACAAAATCTGTTTTTAAATCTTCTATGCTTGTTGTGTTATACATCCACACTCCACATTCAAAATGAAGGTATAGGCTCCTATAATCCATGTTAATAGTACCAACAACCCCAAACTTATCGTCACTTACATAGGTTTTTGAATGAATAAATCCAGGAGTATATTCATATATTTTTACTCCGCTATTTACCAAGGGCTTATAATAGGATCTAGTTACAGCATGCACATACCATTTGTCACCATGATGTGGAGTTATCATTCTTACGTCCACACCATTTTTTGCAGCTATACATAAGGCCGTGAGCATTTCATTGTCAATAATCAAATAAGGCGTAGTTATATAAACATAATCTTTTGCATTGTTAATGATATTTAGATATACTGTTTCTCCCACTGACTCTTTATCTAAAGGATTATCTGAAAAAGGCTGAATAAATCCTCCTTTATATTCATCCATTCCATTTTTATATCTATATTTTTCATAATCCTCATTGCTTGAATCCAAATACTCCCATAAAGATAAAAACATAACCGTTAAGCTCCAAACTGCTTCTCCATCAAAGAGAATCGCTGTGTCCTTCCAATGTCCATGAAGCTCTATCTCATTGATATATTCATCTGCTAAATTTATTCCACCAGTAAAGCCTACCTTTCCATCTATTACAGTTATCTTTCTATGGTCTCTATTATTAAAAGCTAAAGATAGAATTGGTCTCACAGGATTAAAAACATGGCATTGTATTCCCATATTTTCCAACTTTTTATTATATTCTTTTTTTAACTTTCCTAAACAGCCTATATCATCATATATAATTCTAACATCCACGCCTTTTGAAGCTTTTTCTTTTAGTATATCCAATATGCTATTCCACATCATGCCTTCTTCAATAATAAAATACTCCATAAATATAAAGCTCTCAGCTTTATTTAATTCCTCTTTCAAGCGTTTAAATTTTTCCTCTCCAAGTCTATAGTATTCAGTGTTATTACTGTAATAAAGCGGATAATAGGCATAGTTTGATATATAATGAGATATCTTTGCTGCGTCCATATCTTGTTTTTTTAGCATAGTATTTTTTTCTTGATTATCAATTAATACTTCTTTTGTCTTTTCTTCTATTTTATGCATTTTGCTTACTATTTTTTTAGAAAGACTACTTTTTCCTATCAAAATATAAAACAATCCACCAAAAATAGGAAATAGCATAATAGGTATAATCCAAGCAATTTTATATGCCGGATTGCTTTCGTCATTTACTATCCAAAGTACAACTAGAGAGCTTATAAAAATATTCACTGCATAAAAATATGTGAAATACTGGTAGAATTTAATAACCATGCCTATTATAAGAGCTATTTGCAATATTATTGCAAGTCCTAAAAATAAAATCCGTGGTATTGTATAGTTTTTCATAAAATTTCTCCCTTGAGCCAGTTTTATGCTTTTCAAGCTAATTATATCATACCCATATTTGTTACTTCTTCATCAGCAAAGAGTTAGCTTTGCGATGTTGGTGTTATTAGTAACAAATATGGCGGATGATTTTGACTAAAGGAAAATTAAAGCTAAAGTTCGTTATCTTTTATTAGCGATCTACTTAGAGCTATCTCAAGATTTCCATTACGGCATCTTAGTTCATCAATGAAAGCTTTAGAGTTCATATTCTCTTTAAAACAAACCTGATAAGAGAGCTTGAATAAGCTTCCCATATCAGTAGTCTTAACTTGAATAAGCTCCCAGCTATTTAAATATTCACATAAAATATCATCAAATAAAGTCTCATAATCCAAATCCTCTGGTATTGTTATTTTTAGTAGCTTCTCATTCTCTTTGCTTTTGCCTATATCAAGCTTTTCATAAATAATATTTGCTGTTCCAATAAGCAGTACAAATACAAAAGCCAGTAAATAATACCCTATACCCACAGCTAAACCTACAGCCATGGCCATAAAAATAGCAGTTATTTCTTTAGCTCCTCCTGGCGCTGATCTAAATCTTATAAGGCTGAATGCTCCCATTACAGCTACTCCTGTCCCTAGATTTCCATTTACTAGAGTTATAACAGTCTGAACTATCATTGGAAGAAGCGCCAAGGTTATAACAAAACTCTTACTATAAGAGTTCTTATATTTATAAATTATGCTTATAAAATAACCTAAAATACATGAAACTACCATTCCTAAGCCAAAATTTTGAATCACACTGAAAGACTCGTTAAAATTATTAATTGCTGCACTATACAATAATTCTGTTGTCATAAATACTCTCCTTTATTGTTTTTTTATAGGCTTCTCCATATTTTGAAAATGAATGCTGAAATATTTCCAAGTCTACAAATATTTTATTAAGCCAAATTGGTATTGCTCCTGATATTTTTATTTCCATAAGCATGAACTCCTTGTCAATGAGGTTAAGTCCATAGCTACCATTTTCCAAGCTTAAATCAAAATCTCTATATTTTAGATTGTAATCAAAGGTTATTCTCAAACTTTCATCATTAGCTCCTTTATATGAATATCTGTCATAATAAATGTACATTGCTGGCTTAAGAAAATTATGATAGTTAAAAAAGTATTCAATTTCTTTACCTATCTGTCCCTCTTCTTTAAGAAGTGAAATATCATTTATATAAGTCTTGCTTTGTTTTACGGTAGACTTTATTCTTCTTTTGTAAACTACTTTCTTATACTTTTTTTTAAGCTCTAAAAATACTTCATCTTCTGCCTTAGGGTAAGGACTGTAGCTTCTGATTCTAAACTTTTCTTTATAAATTGGTTTTTCAAGCGATTGCCTAATCAGCTTATATGATGGCGTATCATAGTAAATATTTGATATTGAAGATTTGTTTATGATAATCTAAAAATACCCCAAAATATAATTGAAAATTCCCCCAGAGGAAATATATAATTTCCCTATGATAATTCATAGGGAGGTTAAGGGGATGCTTAATTTAATGGATAAACAAAAAATAATAATAAAGAGTTTCATAGAAGGGAAATCTCAGCATTGCATCCACAGAGAAACTGGATTTGATAGAAAAACTATCAGAAAATATATTGGTCAATATGAAGAAAAAAAGAGTGCTTTGTTAGAATCTAGTTCAGATAAAATGCTACTAACAGAAGATATCGTCTCTATTGCAAAGTATGATTCAAGTAGTAGATCTAAGGTTAAATTAACTGATGAAATAATAGAACAAATTGAGTTTTATCTTAAAGAGAATGAGGTGAAAAGAGCTACAGGCAGAAGTAAGCAGCAAAAGAAGAATATAGATATATATGAATCTTTAGCCGAAGGCGGATATGATATTAGCTACTGCACTGTAAGCAACTACATTAAGGCAAAATTAGATAAAGCAAAAGAAGCATATGTTAGGCAGGAATATAAATTAGGAGATGTCGCAGAGTTTGATTGGGGACATGTTAATTTAATAATAGCTGGAAAAACTAAGGCTTTTCAAATGGCAGTTTTTACAACAGCTAAAGGCAACTTTAGATTTGCTCATCTATACAATAATCAAAAGATGCAAAGTTTTTTAGATTCTCATGTTAAATTTTTCAATAAGGTAGGAGGTGTTCATAAAACACTAGTTTATGACAATATGAAGGTAGCTGTAGCTAGATTTGTAAGTAAAACTGAAAAAATGCCAACAGAAGATCTTTTAAAGCTCTCTATCTACTATGGTTTTAAATACAGGTTTTGCAATGCAAGAAGGGGCAACGAAAAGGGCCATGTTGAAAAATCTGTGGAATATGTTAGAAGAAAAGCTTTTAGTAAAAAAGATATATTTGAAAATATAGATGAGGCCAATAAATATTTAGAGGATATGCTAGAAAAATTAAATTCTAAGCCATCTAAATACCATGATAATAAAAGTCCTTCGGACATATTAGAAGAAGAATTTCAATACCTAAATGCACTGATGCCTAGTTATGATATTGCAAAAACTATGGAAATAAGGGTAAATAAATATTCAGTTGTTACCATAGATGAAAATAAATACTCCGTACCAGATGCCTTAGTAGGGAAATTTGTAACTGCTAAAATATATCCTGAGAATATACTCATATATAATAATAACAATATGATAACTAAGCACTTAAGAAGTTATGGTAGGCATACCTGGAACATTAAGATTGAACATTATTTAAAGACATTAAAAAAGAAGCCTGGAGCGATTCACTCAAGCACAGCCATGCAGCAAATGAATCCCAGACTTCAAGCAATATTTAATAAATATTATACAGAAAATCCTAAAGATTTCATAGAGTTAATTGAAATAATTTCAGAAAATGGCTTAGATAAAATAGAAAAAATAATAAATAAATTAGAAAGAATAGCTCCGCTAGGAGTAGATACAGAAAAAATTAAGATGTTATGTAATAGATCAACGGATACAGTTTTAGAAAATAATAAGGAAGGAATAACAGAGATTGAGAAACATTCAAAGTCACTATTAAATCAATATGCAACAATGTTAAACAACTCAGCGGTTCCTTTTCATAAGGAGACCTCAATAATATGATAAATAATGAAATAAATGAAAGAATAAAAATTCTAGCAAAAGAGCTTAAGCTGCCATACACAATTAGAAATCTAGCTGAAGAAATTAATGAAGCAAACCTTGAGAATAAATCATATGATTCTTTTCTGTGTGAAATTCTCGAAAGAGAATGTGAGCTAAGAAAAGAAAATGGAAGAAAAAGTAGAATTAGATTAGCTAAATTTCCATATAAAAGATATATAGAAGATTTAATACTAGAGGATTTACCAGAAGATGCAAGAAACAAGGTTAAGATATTTTCTACATTAGAATTCATAAATACAGGTCAAAACATAATACTTGCAGGTAATCCAGGAACTGGTAAATCTCATATGGCGATAGGTCTTGGTATCAAAGCATGTAATGCAGGATATAAAGTGCTATTCACTACAATTCCTCTACTAGTAAATGAATTAAAAGAATGTAGATCTAATAAAACATTAAGAGCATTTGAAAAGAATTTCGAAAGATATGATTTAATAATAGCAGATGAACTAGGCTATATATCGTTTGATAAAGAAGCTTCAGAGCTTCTTTTTACCTACCTTTCTTTAAGAGCTGGAAGAAAATCAACAATAATAACTACTAATTTATCATTTGAAAGGTGGGATGAGATATTTAAAGATCCAGTAATGACAGCTGCAATGATAGATAGACTAACCCATAAATCATATATAGTTAATATGAATGGAAATTCGTATAGACTAAAAGAAACTAAACGCTGGTTATTAGAGCAATAATTTTTTTGCTTCTCTAGAGGAATTTTCGGTTATAATATGGGGGAATTTTCGATTGACAAATACAAACATCTATCCTCTATTAATATAAAATTTTTCTAAACTGAACGCCTGCTTTTGATTCTAATAAGCGCATCCTCTCTTTCTCTTATGACAACTTCTTCATTCAATTTCAAGTCTTTTAATAATATCTGCATTAGTTTATCCGAAAAATCAATTTTCCACTTGCTTTCAGGATAATATGTCATACCAAAAGCCAGTAAACTGCCTATGTCTGTTTCCAAATTACCTTGATTCACCTCTTCAAAGTCTATACCAAAAACTTCATTTTCCTTTATTATAAAGTTTCTAAAATTTACATCCCTAAGTACAATGTCATTTTTATAATAATTTTTAGTGACAAAGTAAAAAGCTTTCATCCATTGGCTCAGTTTTTTAAGCATAGCTTCATAGCTCTTCGAATCCTCTCTTTCAGCTTTTTGATACCAGTCTAATAAAGTAACGTCTCCCAAATCTTCTAGTATCAGAGTGTTTTTATAAGCTTTAATTATCTTAGGGGCATTACAACCTTTTTTATTCAAAAGCTCTAGTATCTCGATTTCAATTTTCATATTTTTAGGTTCATAAAATATTTTTTCTATATAGCTTTTTCCACCCTCAACAACTCTATTAACCTGATTTTTTTTACTTATAAGTCTCGTTTTCGTATACATATATCCGTATCCTCATTCTCTATATGTAAGCCTAACTCTTTTGTCATAACTTGCATAGTATGACATAACAGCTCTTGTAATTCTGATGATATATTAACTTTCTTGCCCCCAATTACAACATTATATTTCGCTTCTTTTTTATCTTGAAAAAATTCAATTGCATTTTTTTCGATTAAATCAACGAGCTTTTGAATATGGGTTATTCCATTTATTGAAGGTATATTTTTATACATATCCATTTCACTAGATATTCTGCCTGATATAGCAAAAACAGTTTCATCTAACCTATCTTCAATTCCATTTATATTGTGAGCTGTTAAAATTTTAGGAATAGATATCTCCCTGACTCCTTCTAGAATTACATAATCATGGTTGTAAAATGATAGAATTTTAGCTATGTTCAATTTTTCTTGAAACAAAATATCAGTCTCATTTTCTCCTCTTGCTGTAACTAGCTGTGAACCAGCTTTTTTATGTCTATCTGTATTAGTACCTTCTACATCCATCTTAAAGTTATGAAAATGGATTTCCTTTACAGTTCCTACCGTATAGTTCCTTAATCTGAGTTCCTTAATAATATTTTCTATAGTTGTAGTTTTTCCTGAATCTGTTATCCCAATGACCGATACTACTTTCATATTACACCTCATTTAAAAAATGATGATAAATGTCCAAGCTCCTATTAAACTTATTGTAATTATTAAATAATCAATTTTATTCATTTTAAGCATTCTATAGCTAGTTCTTTTAGGATATGCTCTAAAAGCTTTCATTTCCATAGCAGTTGCAAGCTCTCTTGCCCTTAGGATTGAATTAGCCGTAATTGGCAAAAGCAAATATTTATAGGTCAGCAGTTTTTCTTTTAGCTTTATTTTTTTTAGGTCGATTCCTCGAAGCTGTAAAGCAACTACCATATCTCTCATCTCATCTTTAAATAGTGGCAAAAATCTAATTGAAATAGATACCATAAAGGCAATTTCATAGGGCAGTCCCATCTGTATCAATGCTTGTATTATTTCTCTGCTCGTTGATGTAGTAAGTATTACTGATGATACGATTATTATCATTAGCCTTAAAATAAATTCTGCAGCTTTCATAATCCCAATATCAGTTAGGAGACTTAAACTCCCTAGGCTTATTACTGAATTGCCTTCCTTTATAAAAATACTTTGTATTATTGCTATAATAAGAATTAGTCCTAGCAATTTTTTTAGTCTTGATACTACTGAAATAAAATTACTATTTAAAGCTAAGGCTATTAGAATTGCTACAGACAAAATAATTACTAAGCTTAGCAAATTTTTGTATATCAAACCCAAAGTTGATAATAGAGCAACTATTGCAAGTTTTGTTCTTGGATCTATATTAATTTGCTTCATCCTTTACAATTCGACCCCCATCCAAGTAGATTACGCGCTCACCGTGCTCTTTTATAAAATTTTTGTCATGAGTTATGATAAGTTTTCCAACATTTTTTTCTTCAAGCTTATTTAAAATCATAGAAAGGTTTATAATTTTATCTTTATCTAGAGAAGCTGTGGGCTCGTCCAAAATAAGATATTTAGGACTGCTCATTAAAGCTGAGGCTATAGCAAGCCTTTTTTTCTCCCCATAGCTTAAAAAAAATGGATAAACGTTTCTTGCTTTTTCTAAAGCAAATAGTTCTATCATTTCTTCTGCTTTTTCCATCACAGCTTCCTTTTTTTCTCCTTTTAAGAGCTGAGCAAAGGTAAGCTCATCTATCACAGAAGTAGTAAAAAGCTGTCTTTCTGGATATTGAAAGACATATCCTATACCTTGACCTATTTCGGAAAGAGTCATGTTTTTCGAATTGTCTCCAAACAAAATAATATCTCCTTCAAGTGGTTTTAAAATTCCCATAATAAGCTTGCTCAAGGTTGTCTTTCCCGAACCATTATTTCCTGTGATAACCGTTGTTTTTTTGCAATCTAATTGCAAGGAAAATTTTTCAAATAGCTTTTTATCTTTATGATATTGATATTTCATATTTTTTATTTCAATTAGATTATCCATAATCATCCCTAAATATATATTATATTATTTGCAATTTTTATATTTTCCATATCATGATCTACCATAATTATTGTTATTCCTTCTCCCTTTAACTTTACAAGTATATCCTTAATAACCTCTTTTTTTTCTTCATCAATCCATGACATAACTTCATCACATATTAGTATTTTAGGCTTCATCATTAGAACTGACGCCATTGCAATAAGTTGCTGTTGGCCTCCTGATAAATTATTTGGATTATCATACCTATATTCTTGCATATCTATTAGTTTAAGGATTTCATCTATTCTCTTTCCGATTTCATTTCTATCTACACATAAATTCTCTGGCCCAAATGCCAGTTCATCTTCAATAGTGGGTGAAAATAGCTGAGTTGATGGATTTTGAAATATAATGCCAACTCTAGAAGCAATTTCAGATAGAGCTATATTATTTATATTTTCCCCAAACAACAGCACTTCTCCTGAAATATCTCCTTGATATAGTTTGGGAATAAGGCCACAGATGCACTTACATAAGGTGCTTTTCCCACTGCCGCTTTCTCCTAAAATTGCAGTTATTTCTCCTTCTTTTATATTTATAGATAGATTGCTTAGTATATACTCTTTGGAGTCCTTATACTTAAAGCTTAAATTCAGAATTTTAATCGCATTCATTTTACACACTCGATTCTTGTAAGCCATTTGCATCTTCTGTTGCTAAAATCATCAGCTACTACTATAGATTCGTAGGGGCCTCTTCCTCCATTTTCTTTACTTCCCAGATAGTTACCATCCTCTTTAAAAACAATATAAACATTGTTATTTTTAAGTATCTCCTCAGTAGTATAGGCTACTGAATAATTGTCCATTCCACTAAGTACTAAAGCCGAGCTTTCATCTAAATCTATTTGGTAATGGGATAATATATTTTTCAACTGTACACCAGTATACTTATGGTTTGTTGGATTTGTAGAAGATGTATCTAGTACTGAGGTAAATTCTTCTTCTCCTATCTCCATCAAATCATTTAATCCTATCAAATATTCCTGCTGATTTGCCAAAAGTAGAATCTCAGAGTTTTCTAATAATTTTTTTTGCTCTTCAATATTTGGCTGATTCAACTTCAAAGATATCCAAACGGCCACGAATAGGCACAAAAATATACAAATTACAGCGAAACTTTTTTTGTGCATTTTTATTGCTCCTTTTTAAAATAAGGTACTAGCATATCTTCTTGTATACAGCTTCCATGACTTCCACCATCTTCAAATTTATGCATCCCATGATCTGCTGTCAATATTATTGGTCCATTCCAGATGCTACTAAGTTCTTGAATATACCCATCGATTTGCTTTATATAATTCATGGTTTCTAAAGCTTGAGGCCCGTAAGCATGCCCTCTATCGTCAATTCCATGAAAATGTACAAATATCAAGTCGTACTCATCCTTAGCTACTGATTTTGCTGTTTCAAATATTTCGTCGTCTATATTTTTATCATTATTAGAATCAACATGGAGTTTAGGTTCGATTTCAGTATCTAGAATTTTTATATCGGCTTCAAGCAGTATCGCTTGCTTTTTCTTGCTCAAAGCATAAGCAAACATACTCTCTACGTTCATGCTTCTAAAGCTTCTATCGTGGACTCCATTTATATTGGGATTTTCACCAGTTATAATGGCCGCAAACCCTGCATTCGTAACCGGCGTATATACACTCAAGGCTTCATTTTTGTAATACTTGCTAATATATTCTATATAGTTGTTCTTTTTTGCATAGTTGTACTGGTTAAGAGAGAATCCATCAAGCAATATCACCATTACTTTTTCATCAGAATCCAAATGTTCTTTTGCATCGTAAAAAGCATCCCTTATACTGTACAAATTATCATGTAAATAAATGCCTACAACATTACTTATTATTTTATCTTTATAGGTTATATTTACTCCATTTGAATTACTTGAGAGATAAATATCAGCTGTAGTTTTTCTTACAGAGCCATCTCCAGTTATTATTGAAATATGCTTACTACTTTCTTTAACCAGTTCTTTAAAATGTATTTTTTCTTTTGGTATATAATTCTTAACCAAGTTCTCATCTTTATTAAATACAGTTACTCCATTTAGCTCCAAAGAGTTATTCTTTTGTAATTTAGATTCAGAGCCACATCCCCCTAGAAATAAATTCGAAATTATTAATGTTAATAGTACAATTATCTTAGATATCCTCATTGTACACCTCTATATATTCAACTTCACGCTTTCTAAGCTTTTGACAATATTTGATGCTATTAGGCCTCCAATAGCTCCGGATAAAGCTGCACTTGAAAATAAAAGCAGCAGCACAGTAGAAGGAAGCCTAAAAAATAGTAAATTAGAAATAGCTGTACCAGTTATATTCGCTGCCATACATCCAAAAATATAATGCATAACAGTGTATTTTTTGTCCCTGCATACTAGAAATACGAGATCAGCAACTATCCCTGGGCAAGTATATGAAATAATACTCATAATTCCATGCGTCCCCATAGCTCCACTTGCTATTACTAAAATACTCTGGACAACACCTATAAGTGTCCCTGTTCCAATTTTTTTTACATATCCAATTCCTAGAACAATCCAAAGCATGTAAAATCCTCCAGCAATAGCACCGCCTGGTATAAATAAAGGGCCTGTAAGGATATGGACTAGGGGCACTATAATTGGTTTCGTTGCTATCCCTAGAGAAGAGATAATTGCTATAATTACAAGGTCAAAAACTGTGTAATTTCCTAATAAGCTTTTTTCTCTATTCATAATTACCTCTATAATATTTTATTTGGTTTTATTCTAGAATAATCTCATCCACATGTTTTATCCAGCGCTGACTAAATGAATCTTTCCTTATTACTAGTTGAAATGGACCGTTTCCACCTTGTTTTTTTGACTTTAGATATTCTCCATCTCTTTCAAAGGTCAAATATACATTCCTTGGCATCATTATCTCTTCAAGTGGTAAAATTATCCGATATCCATCAGTTGCATTAAAAGTAATATTTTTAATCTTTGTAATATCTATCCCTAAAGATGAGAATAATAAATTGATTTCGATACCCTTATATTCAGTTTCTTCTGGTTTTTTTCCACTACTTCTCACTACAGCTGGAAATACAACTGCCTCTGGATGATTATATATATATTCACTCTTTATGACCATGTCTTCTTCATTTATTAATATATTTATGGACGATTCTTCTTTTTTTGTTAGATTAAATATAAAAATAATAATTATTATTAGCAGCAAAGGAACTAAATTTTTTTTGAATTTCATACTTTACCTCTTATTCTTTATCCAAAGCTTGACTAAGTCCACTTTTTACTCCATTTATAAAAGCTCTACTAGTTACTGTAGCTCCACTTACACCATCTATATTTAAACTTTGAGTTTCAATAATTTGAAGGGTCATATTTTTATAAACCTCTTCATAGTATCCAGGAGTTTCATTATGGCTTATAATGTCTATTTTATTTATTTTCTGGGTTTTTATAGTCACGATAACCTTAATGTTTCCTCCAAAACCTGTCCCTGTACCCTTATAGCTTCCATCTTTTATTCCCTTTAAATCCATAGCTCCTGAATACTCTTCATGTAATGGAATTGCTGGAAGACAGAAATATGTGAAAAGCATTAAGCCTATACCCATGGCTAAATAAGTGCTATTTTTCAGCTTTTTTCCAGCAAAGCTTACAAAGTAGCCTGAGGAATCCCTTAAACACATCTTTTCCGTACAATTAAGACAATTTATACATTCTGGTGATATATAAGTTGCTTCACTAGTGGTAATATCTACAGGGCAGCTTAAAAAACAATTTGAGCATCCACTGCAGGTTTTTTCTTTTTTGATTTTTAGTGGTCCAATCGCATAAAGAAGGCCTTGAATAGCTCCTAGTGGGCATAAGCACCTGCAAAATACTCTTTTATAAATTAAAGATACTATTATTATTAAAACTAATAAAAATGTTCCTATTTGTAGATTTATTCCTACAAAGATATTAGCAAAGGCTAGCCATACTGAAAGCTTTGAAATGTATTGTCCTAATCCAAAAATGCTTAGAATCAATATTAATATCAGTATGAAGTATTTAATAACTTCAGGAACAAAAAACTTACCTCTTGGAAGTTTCTTTTCTTTGATTCCAAATCTATTTCCAAGGGATTTAAAAAAATCCTGCATAGCACCTATGGGACAAATATATCCACAAAAAATTCTGCCAAATAAAGTAGCAGTAACTACAATTGAAATTGTAAGTGCAATCGACTTTGTTATTCCCCTAAACCTATATGCTACCTCTGTAAATGAGGATTTTAAAGCGCTCCATCCACCATAAGGATTTAAATCGCCTATAGATAGAAACTTAAAATCAATAAAATCATTTATGTATAAACTATAGGCTACAAAATTTAAAACAATAAAAGAAGTTATCAATAATTGAATAAGGCTACGCTTTTTTAATCTCATCGCTTTTCTATCCTTAATACATTCTCCATTAACTGAGTATCTTTATGAAATAAATACACATTTTTATCTTTATAGGTAATATAGTAATTTGAAAATTCTTTTAAATCCAACAAAATCTCAGAACCATCTATGCTGACTACATTCAAAGCTATATCTTCTTCCCATATCATTCCCGAAGTAATTAGTACATCTTCAAGGAGCAAACCCTGCTGTCCTTGTATTTCTTTTGTTCTAACAACTTTTTCCATGCTTTTGGGAAAGATTACTGCATCCTTTGTAGTTGAGAAATGAGTCATTTCTTTTACATTCATTCCAAGTTTAAAGTTTGGAGCTATGTTCATAGGTGCATTTTTCCCATCAACTTTAATGAAATACCTTTGTCTGACTATAGAAATTGTTTCATTTTTTATCAGTCCATCAGAAGCTGCCATGGTAAAAAAGCCTTTTTCATCCACAAAATCAAATTTATTTAGGATTTTCCCTATCTCAATAGATTTGTCTTTGCTTCCATAATACTCATAATAGTATGGTTCTATATCTCCCGTTAAAGCATCAAACATATAGACTTTATCTATCTCCTTAGGAGATATTTGTTCATATAAGTCTATACTTGAAACCATTTTCACCCAGTAAGGCCCCATCTCATTTGGCAGTGCAACTCTAACAGGCTTTTCTTCTTCCTTTAATTCCTTTCCATCTACTTCCCAGACCAAAATAACTTCATTTGCTTCTAACTTTTCTCTGTCTATCATGGTATAGTAGCCATCTCTGCCTGTGATGCCCACTCCTTCAAATTTGCTTAAATCCAGCCCTTGCTTTTCTAGAATAGTTCTAAGGCTCGGCCCCTTTACTTTCATAGGAGTCTTGGTTCCTGTAGTATTAATTAATACTACACTCATATCGAGCTGTTCAAAATCTTTTAGCTTTTTGGTATCAATTCTTTGAGACCCACCATCCCAGTTAATTACAAAGCTATTGACATCATTTTCCCAAATCTCTTGCGAAACTACATCAGGCACTTTTTCCATTTCTATACCACGCACTTTATATTGATAAGCTCCTATTGCAGCATTTACTGCATTAACAACTGCCTGTGAGCTCACTGTAGCACCCGTAACCTGAATTATGTCCTCAGGTTTTTCCTTATCTAGTACGACTAGATTCAAATATTTATTTGCTCCTATACCTTTAAATCTTTCTAAAAACCAGTTTTCTTCTATATGCTCAGCATATCCAACTGTTTCATTGTGATTTAGTATTTCTATTCCTTTGAGTTCATCACTCTCGTCATCTAAGGCAGCCAATACTTCAATTGGACCAACATACCCAACACAACTAACTACAAAAGCCTTTATTACTCCATCGATTTCATATGCTCTTTTTACAGCAGGTAAATTAAGAGAAACAAATGTGTCATCAGCTATATCTTTTACTAATTTGATTTTTTGGGCCTCAGGATAAAACGCTTTTATTTTTAATTTTTCCTGCGATGCAGTATTGTTTAGAATAAATGAGCTCCCAATTACAACAAGTATTATCCCCAAAATTATTATATAAAATTTTCTGTTTTTCATTTTATCACTTACCTTACTCAACTATTATTCTATCAATATTAGAAACCCACTGAGGCTTATTTACATCGCCCGCTTCTTTTTGGCCTACTATAAGCTTATAAGGTGGTCCGTCTGCGACATCATATTCTATTCCCTTTTCTTCCCAGGCTATAATCATGGGAAATTTTTTCTCTGGATTGGTTTCATCAATATAATCTAATTTCTTTACCTGATTCACTGTAAATTCCATACTATATCCATCAGTGGCTATTAAAGTAATTTTTGATGCATTTGGAGAAATTTTTGCTTTTTGTTCTAGCAAACTCCACAGCTTAACTCCCTTAAATAAGGTATGACCTGTTGTTCCAAAACTATTTAATGAATAAAATTCATCCTCAAAAATAATATCATTCATCGATTTTAATTCAGCTAAGGTTAGATTAAGCTTGTTTGCGATATTACCTTGTATTTTCAAAGTGTTTGCTTCTACTTTTTCTTCTACCTTTTGAGCTTCTGCTAAGCTAGGTTCTGCGGAATTAGTTTTTGCTATATCATTATTTTCTTGTTTTTCTGGAGCTTGAATTGACTTAGATTCCTCAGAACTTTCTAATTTTTCTTCAGAATTCTCTTTGTTAACATTGGAAGCTAATTCCTGAGAAATTTCTTCCTCAGGAATATTACTGGCACTGTTATCTTCTTTACTAACTTTTATATCTTCATCTTTTGGCTTAGTATTTTCAGTTTGCGTAGATACATCCACGGATTGCTCTGTATTTTCTTTTGAAGTACATCCCCCTAGCATTAATATCCCAAGCAATAAAATTAATGCTAGTATACGTTTTGATTTAGATGGCATCTTTGCTAGCCTCCTTTAAAAGGTTTATTCTTCTGACGAAATAGCTGCTCCTCCATTACTTCCTACAAAAATACTGTCTTTGTCTACATCAATATAATAAATATTATCCCATTGTCTACTTGGAAAGGTATTTGTCGAATCTATTTTTTTTAGAATTTCACCTACTTCTTCACTTACAAGTAGCCCACTTCTATGAGTTGCTATATATAATCTTCCTTTATGTTTTTTATCTGCTTGTATAGCTCTTATGTCATCTTCTGAAGCTATTTCAGGAAATAAATCTTTTGCCTTATATACTTTTTTTACTCCATTTTTAATGTAATCAATTTCTGCATGTCCTTGCCCTGGATAATTTCCTGATCTAGTTATCCATATACCGCCTTCACTGTCAATTGAAATACTCCTTACCCAGTTTGTTCCAAAAGACTTATTCTCAAAGTCAGTATACGTAGTGATT
>Ga0334895_1001794_pt1 | contig 20238 bp, 14 predicted proteins | sample GraSluR3_MG_7_FD_207229 | JGI IMG/M metagenome (GOLD analysis project Ga0334895, IMG submission 207229) | Sludge microbial communities from methane-producing bioreactor in Wageningen University, Netherlands - Granular Sludge_31_05-R3 | ecosystem: Engineered > Bioreactor > Anaerobic >... | reverse complement strand
TTAATCCTCTTTAGCATATTGGGATGTGTTGTGAACAGCTCCATTAATTTTTCAGATGGACTTAATTTAATTTGTTTTTCTCTTAAAAAAAGCAATTCCTGTTCGTCAATTGTACCACTGAAATTTCGGTCTAGTTCTTTCATGTCCTTAAATTCCTGGTATGCCTTGGAAACATCATTAAGAAAAAAGACTTTCAATCCTTCAACCTGATGCAGTGCTTGCTGCCCTGCTTTACTCCCCTTGAGTTTGGCAGAACCATAGGATAACTTATAAAGAGCTGATGCAAGCTGATGAGGTTGATTACCCAATTTCACACTTCCCTGATCTGCATAATACTCTCTAATTCGAGAACCATATTGAACAAGAAGGTTAGAAATAAAATAAAGCACAAAGGCAATTAGTCCAATAAAAGCTGCAGAACCACGATTTTCATTATCCCTTAAACTCCCACCATACATTATTCGAAAACCTACCCAATATAATATTAATGGAACTACTGAAAGAACCATAGTTATAATCATATCCCGGTGTTTAATATGGGAAAGTTCATGTCCTATTACTGCTTTTAATTCATCTTTATTTAACAGTGATCTTATTCCATTAGTTACACAGACTCTTCCGTCTTTAATACTTTTTCCAAAAGCAAAAGCATTGGGGACTGCCACTTGAGAAATGCCTACCTTAGGTTTTGGTATCCCAGCCTTTTTTGACATTTCATCTATCATCTGATGAAGCTCAGGTTCCTCTGATGGTTCTACCCATTTCACTTTCATGGTTGATGTGACCATACTGGGACCAATTAAATATTGAAATAATGTGATTCCTATAGCCATTATAATATAAACAATAACATTTCCTGCACCCAGGTAGGTGCCTACACCAGCAATAACACCATAAAGTATTGCAAACATTAATGTAATTAATATCCACATTCGTACTTGAAGATTCATATGCTCACCTTCATCTAAATAAAATTGTTTTTAGCTACTATATTATATTTGATTTAATCAAATAATAAAATAATATTTTTACTATAATAATAGATTTCTTTAAAAGTAATAATAAGGATAATTCGGTTTATTTTTTATCCTCTGATTCCTCAAGAATCTCTGCATCAACTGTTGTTTCACCCTGTTCCTCTTTTTTATGGTGATTTGATGACCCGCTATTTGATGAATGAAAATCATCTGTTAAAGGCTCTAAAGGTATAATAAGCCAGGCTATGATATATGCAACGATTCCCCCTCCTCCAAAAAAGATAGTCAAAACTGCCAATAATCGAATAATAGTAGGGTCAACATTAAAATATTCGGCAATGCCACCGCATACACCGGCAACTTTACTGTCTTTTCTGGAACGATATAATTTTTTCATTATTAACCTCCAAGAATAAAAGAATTTATAATTTGATAGTGAGTGCTCGTTATATAATTTATATTTAATTTAACTAATTTCTAATAATAGTTATGTTGTTAATTTATTTATTTTTAACAGATTATAACCCTAATTCCTTTTTAATAAGTATAATTGTGATTCTCCCCGGAGGGTAAGACTTTTCAACTATACTCCAGGAATTACATATTCTGTCTTTATTCTGACAATCCATACATTTTCCAGTAAATACACAGGGTGTCTGAAAATGATGCCTCTTAGCATTAAGAGGAGCTGCATAATTTTTAATTCGGTTCATTGCCGCAGGGATATCAGGTACAATCTTATTTTTACCTGCTATAATAATAACATGTTTTGGTCCGAAAATAATAGGGGCAATTCTATTGCCGATACAATCTAAATTAATAATTTGTCCCTGCTCAGTGATAGCATTACTTCCTGTAAGAAACAGATCTACTGTCAATGCTTTTCTTCTTCTTTCTATTATTTCCTTTCGCGGTATAAGATTATCAAAGGTTTGAATAAAACTAATATCTACTTTTTTTTCTAATACTTCCAATATTCCTGTTTCCATTAAGGTTAACGAGTCTCCCCATGAAGCTGATTTAATATTCAATTTCGGAACGATATCATCTATTACAATTTTTTTTACTTCAGAGAGTTCATCTACAATAATAAAATTGAAATAATTTTTTATAAAATTTTGTTTACATTTGTTTATTATTATGTTTTCAGTATTATTATTTGTATTCATATTTATATTTTATTTTGAAATTCTTAAAGATTTTTTGAAAAATAAAAAATTTTAGATTTGCTTTATCTTTCTTTTCCTAATCATATTAGAAATATCATAAAAGTCAACAATTAATAGATAAATACATTAAGTGTATTTATCTATTGACCCATGCTTTTAAATATTATAGTATATTGATATATTTGAATATATAGATAATATAATATATATTTTGACGAAAAATACTATATGAGGTGCAGGATTTATGAAAGTTGTAATAGTAGGAGGAGTTGCTGGTGGGGCATCTGCTGCGGCACGTTTAAGAAGATTAGATGAAAAGGCAGAAATAATTATGGTTGAAAGGGGTCCATATGTTTCTTATGCTAATTGTGGATTGCCTTATCACCTGAGCGGTTTGATCGAAAAAAAAGAAGACCTTGTTGTACAAACACCTGAATTACTGGGAAAACGTTTCAATCTGGATATCCGTACCAATCAGGAAGTCATTGAAATCAAACGGGACAAAAAGACAGTAGTCATTGAAGATAAGATAAAGAAAAATATTTATGAAGAAAATTATGATAAGTTAATACTATCTCCCGGGGCAAAACCCTTTCATCCCCCTATCAAAGGTTTAGATTCTAACAAGGTATTCAGCTTGAGAGATATTCCTGATGTCCTGGAAATTAAAAACTTTATTGAAACAAAAAAACCTGAAAGAGTTGTATTATTTGGGGCAGGCTATATTGGAATAGAGATAGCTGAAAACCTTAAAAAAGCCGGAGTATTTGTTACTATAATTGAGTTAATGCCCCAGGTTTTAGGACCGCTTGATTATGAGATGGCAGCCCTGGTTCATCAACATTTAAAAAATAATGATGTTGAATTTTATCTGGAAGACCCGGTTCAAGTTATAGAACATGAAGGGGATTGTCAAATTTTAGAATTAGCCAGTGGCAAAAAGGTAAAAACAGATATGATTATTATGGGTGTAGGAGTCAGACCAGAAACAGCATTAGCAAAAGAGGCCGGTTTAGAAATAGGGGCAACCGGGGGGATAAAGGTAAATAAATACTTAGAGACCTCAGATTCGGATATTTATGCTGTTGGTGATGCAATTGAGGTAACAGATTTTATTGATAACAACCCGACTCTTATTCCACTTGCAGGTCCAGCTAATAAACAGGGCAGAATTGCCGCTAATAATATTTTCGGGAATAGAGAAGTCTATAATGGTACTCAGGGAAGCTCTATTATAAAAGTATTTAAAATGACTATTGCTACAACCGGAAATAATGAAAAACTACTTAAGAGAAAGGGTATCGAGTACTTAAAATCGTATACGCATTCACCTTCCCATGCCGGATATTATCCAGGTGCTAAAACAATTTCACTTAAGCTATTATTTACTCCGAATGGCAAAATATTGGGAGCCCAGGCTGTAGGAAAAGAAGGAGTGGATAAGCGTATAGATGTTATAGCCACTGCTATTAGGGCTGGTATGAAAGTTGCTGACCTTGAAGAGCTTGAGTTATGCTATGCCCCGCCTTACAACAGTGCTAAAGACCCGGTTAATATGGCTGGCTATACAGCTAACAATATTCTAATGGGTGCTGTAGAAATATTTCATTGGGATGAATTCAGTAAATACAAGCCAGAAGATACCATTATTCTTGATGTTAGAAAACCTAAGGAATGTAAAAAAGGCATGATTCCAGGTGCTATCAATATCCCACTGGATGAATTAAGAGAAAGATTGGATGAACTAGAAAAAAATAAGAATATATTAATATATTGTCAAGTGGGATTAAGGGGCTATTTAGCCTACAGATTGTTAAAATTGAATGGATATAAAAGTATTAAAAATCTTAGCGGAGGATATAAAACATATTATCCTACAACATGCAGACAGGATAATTGTCCACTTTACAGTTATGAAAAAATATTAAAATCAGATATTTTGGAAGCAACCTCCAAAGAATAAATGAAAAGGCAATGATTTATTTGTAGACTGATGCTGTTTAGAAGCTTTATATTATCAGGATATCCGGGATGTGTGTTCCGGCTGTTCTGATAAAATCAAATATAGAGATGGTAATAGGGATGGTTAATAAAAGAATACAAAATAAAAGCGAATTATTGAAAGCAATTGCACATCCTGTACGTCTTTGCATTATTCGCAGGTTGATTGAAAAGCCTCGCAATGTAAGTGAGATGCATAGCTGTTTAAAAAAGCCTCAGTCGACCATATCACAACATTTAGGTAAGTTAAGGGAAGCGCGGATAATTGAGGGAAAGAGAAATGGGACACATGTATGTTATAAGGTAATTAATGAAGAAGTAAAAAAAATAGTTGCTATATTATTTTCCTAAGTTATCATAAATTATTAATTATTGATTTTATTTTTTTCTCTGCCTGAGCATAATAAAAATACCCAGGAGTATTAATACTAAAGGTCCAAGAATACGGTATAATCTCTGCATTACAGGAATATTTGCTGTTTCTGTGATCAGTACAAAAAGTCCGAAAAGTATGATAATCAGACTAGTATATAATGGCCACTTTTGACCGGAAGAATTATCATCTGAGAAATGGCGGGTATGAATAGCATAAACCGGCAAAAAGGCTATTCCGATAAAAGAGAAGAACAATGGGCCTTCAAATGGTCCGAGATAAAAACTCTCATTAATTGCAGCAAACAATCCTACCATAAAGATAATACATCCGGCGATGAGAAAACCTATGGTCCCTCTTTTCTGAATTCCACCACGATAGAGATAGACGGCAAAGAAAATAATACCGATGAAAGGCAAGATCCACTGGTTATTGATCAGGTTAAAATTAGAGAGTGTCCAAAGTATTCCAATTACTATTAAAATTATTCCCATAAAGGTGTTTCTGGTAATCATTTTAAGAATAACCCCCTGCAAATAGAGTGTAGTCTTTATTTTAAAAGACCCTGAATAATAAGGTCAGTCGCCTCGTTCTCATTCAACCCCCTTGCCATCAATGTCTGCAACTGTTTAGAATCTACACTACCCAAAGCAGCCTCATGTGTTATATGTGCTTTCGGGTGACTTACTTCAACGATAGGTATAGCACTTACTACGCCGTTATCTTTAATAATTTCTGTACAATCCACATGTCCTCGTGCATAAGCAGCGGAAGCGGTCAGTTTATTATAAACCTCAGCCCTGGTACTGCCGGTTGCTGCCACTCTGGAACTTAAAAATCCGCGGGCTCTTTCGCCACTTAAGTGGCCAATTTCTTTTATATTGATTATATCATTTTCTTTCCCGCTGATTCTTGCAATCATTTCAAGAACACTGTCTGCTTCACAAATAGCCTCGTATTTAATATCAACTAATCCTGCACGTCCCTTTATTAATTCAAATTCAGAGTAATAATGGGCATTTTCAGAGAGATGAATTGTAGCATGAGGGTATACTTTTACTCCACCATGAGGTCCGTGAATATGTTTCTCCAGGTAACTAAACCGGGCATTTTTGCCGACTTTAATATCACCATTCATAATATGTTGAATATCAACCGCATTCGGAAAAGCACAATGTGCAAGAAAAGAAGCTGAAGAGTTCTCCATGAGTTCAGTATTGATTACCATTTTTTGAATTCCATTTTTTGGTATCATGCCAAAACACATATGTACAGGTTTTTCAATTTTAGTGTTTTTTTCAACAACAGTGTTAACTTCAACATGGTCATCAAACTCTTTTACATCAACCTTTAGTCCGGGCAAAAGATGAGATTGAACAACCTTATGCTGGTGAATAAAGATATGGGCAATATCTGGCTGTTTAAAAATATCATCAGTTTCAGTAATTTTGGACAGTTCTTTTGTTAAATCTATTTTATTCAAGGTTTACACCTTCTTTATCAGGAATATTTTTGTGTTTGCAAGGAATGCATTTATTTTCAAAATAAGGAATAATTTTTTTTGCCTCAGCCTTTTGTATTATTTCTCCGTTGCAGAACATAAAGGCATGGTCGGCCTGTTTTAAAACCGCTAAGCTGTGAGTTATAAGAACTATAGTCCTTTTCTTCTTTTTCTGTTCTTTGATAACTTCAAACATCTTATCCAGAGTTTCCACATCTATTCCAGAATCAGGTTCATCCAGTAGTACCAAATCCGGGTCCATTGCTAAGATAGAAGCTAATTCTACTTTCTTTCGCTCACCCCCGCTTAGTGTCTTATCGGCTGCACGTTGGGCATATTCATCAGGTTCTAAGCCAACCCTTTTTAATTGTTCAAAAATAAATTTATCATTTTTCTCCTTAGCGGCAGCTTTTAAAAAATCATTAATTGATAATCCTTCATAACGGGCTGGTTCCTGCCAGCCAAAAGTAATACCCATCCGGGCACGTTCATCGATACTAAGCTGACTGATATCTTTTCCCTTGAAATAAATACTACCCGTAAAATTTCTATACCCTTCCAGACCCATAATAGTTGAGGCAAGAGTTGATTTGCCTGCACCATTAGGCCCTACAATTGCATGGACATAGCCTTCCCAGATTTCCATACTGATATTTTTTAAAATTTTTTTCCCGTTTAATGATAAAGATAAATCCCGTATTTCTAACAGATTGACCATATTATCACACTTTCTAAAGTATTTTATCTAATTTTATTAATAATTTTATCACTATAACTTCTTAATTAAAAAATTTTTTTTAACTATAATAATTGTAAAGTGTACCATATAGTTCCTAAAAACATTCAATTAGGCAGTAAATTACAAAAGATTCTTTCAGATAGATTTAAGATTCAATCTTTTCCCCGTCCATATATCTGGGTTAATTCTTTTAATTTAGGAAAGGCATGTCTTTTAATTTCTGACATTTCATTTTTTGTTAACCGCCATTGCCAGTTAGAATCTGGATGAGAAGGGTAATTCATTCTGGCTTCTTCTCCTAAACCGAGGATATCCTGAACAGGAATAATGGCTAATTTTGCAACAGATGCCAGGGCAAGCCTGATTAATTCCCAGTGAGCATTTTCTAATTGAATATCTTTTCCCAGGTATTCTGTTAGCAATCTTTTCTGTGCCTTTTTTATCTCCTTTTGTAGCCATCCCTGAATAGTATTATTGTCATGGGTACCAGTGTACACTATGCAATTTTTTATATAATTATGAGTAAGATGTATATTATGTGGGAAGTTTTCCTCGTCAAAACCAAATTGAAGTACACGCATTCCCGGTAATCCCAATTTTTCAATAACTTTTACCACTTCTTCGGTAATCACTCCCAGGTCTTCGGCAATAAAGGGCAGCTGGGGATAATTCTTTTTTAACATTTTAAAGAAGGCATTCCCGCCACCGGTTACCCATTTTCCCTTAATAGCGGTTTTTTCACCTGCGGGAATTTCCCAGTAAGCTATCAATCCCCGAAAATGGTCAACTCGCAATAAATCCACTATTGATAGGTTATGGCTGATTCTGTTTTTCCACCATTCAAAATCCTGTTTGCGATGTGTAAACCATTTATAGACCGGATTTCCCCAGAGCTGTCCGGTTTTACTGAAATAATCAGGAGGGACTCCCGCTTTAAAAGAGGGAGCTTTATTTTTATCTAACTTGAACAATTCAGGGTTTGACCAGACATCTGCACTGTTGTGAGTAACATAAATAGGCATATCACCGATTATTTTAATTTTATTCGCTTTGCAATAATTCTTAAACTTTTCCCATTGTCGGTAAAATAAAAATTGAACAATCTTTAGTTTTTTAATTTCTGATTTTCTTTTTTTAGTCAAGGATATCAGAGAAATATTTTTACGGTCTCTTATCTCAGCAGGCCATTTATTCCATATTTGAGAATGGAATTGAGAGCGTAATATTTCAAAAAGTACATAATTATCCAACCAGAAGGTTTGTTTCTGGCAGAAATCTTCAAATTCATACTGAAATTTATTTGTTTTATTAAATATTTCACATGATTTTGCAAGCATTTTTTTCTTCATGGTATATACTCCAGGAAAGTCTATATGAGTTTTTTCCGGGAGATAATAACTTTTTAAATCATCTTTAAATATTAAGCCATCATGATAGAGTAATTCCGGGCTGATAAAAAGAGGGTTACCTGCAAAAGCAGAGTAAGAATAATAAGGGGAATTACCATGCTGTAATTCTGTAGGATTTAAAGGTAAAATTTGCCAGAAATGTTGTCCATTTTTTTTTAGAAGATCTGCAAAAGAATATGCTGTTGGTCCCAAATCTCCAATACCAAACTTTGAAGGCAAAGAGGAGATATGGAATAATATTCCACTGCTACGGCTATTCTTCAATTTGATTCTCCTTTTTATTTAGCATTGTTATTTGAGTTATAACTTCTATGATTCAATCTAATATCTTTTATAATTTTAAAACTGTATCCGCGAGAAGGATTAAGCTGGATATGACAAATTTATAAAAGAATTTTAATTAAGATACTCCAACACTTAGCATTACTCCTAATTTTTTAAATTCTCCCAACCATATGTTTGCATTTTTATTTCCCTCAATATTTTTTTCCTGGTAAACAGGTATTAATTCCTGTTTCATTTTAAAATATATATTTTGAGCTTTCCAGGGATAAAAAGCAACATCAATATTTTCAAGTATATTTAGAGTATCAGTTATAGCTTGAATATGCTCAATATCATCGTGTTGAGCTTGTAATCTTTCTAATGCACTATTTACCCATCGCTCAATATTATATGCCAGTGTAATTTTATCTATCTTGATGGACCAGTCTTGAATTTCCTCCACCAGTTTTTTTAGTCTTTCCAGATCTATATTAATCTCTGAGAAGGTACTGCTTAATTCAAGATTAATAGCCTGTTGAGTTATAACTGATAACGAATGCGGAATTGGAATATTCAGTTGTTTCAAGAAATTCATGATAGCATAATTATCCGTATATATTTTTCTAATAGTCCTTTCAGCCTCTTCCTTGTCGGGCTGAACTATTTTCTGAATGACCTTTCTCTGTTCATCTTTAAATAAATACCAGAGAGAATAACTGTTAGTTTTAAAATATTTATCCATCAATCGAATAATATTCACTACATTGACCTGGCTGAAAGCTGTTTTGATTTCTTTGACCATTTCCCGGTAGGTTTGTTCATCCTGATAACGCCTAACTCCACCGTTCACATTATGGTCTCCTAAATGTAGAACGGCGAAACTTATTTTATCCTGTTCCAGAGTAACGTTTGAGTTGATAATGGTTTGCCCGATCGCTAATTTTAATTGACCTTTTTCAGAGCGTTCCACTTCATCTTCCAGGATTTGGTAAGAATAAATATTTTTTTGTTTACCGTTAAATAAGGTAGAGACAGCATAATGTGCGCCAACCCTTAGTAAATCAATTACTGCCGGTTGAACTATTTTTTCATAGATTTTGGCTCCGTTTTTATATCTGTGAACATTACTGGGAGCCTGGCTTAACCTTTCCATATATTCTGGCTCTAAATCAATGTCATGCAATTCTTTTGCTAATTGCATGCAGCGGGCAGAATAATGCATAACCTGGATTGTTTCGATGCCCGATATTTCATCAAAGAACCAACCGCAACTGGTATACATGAGCATGGCGTTCCTTTGCATTTCCAGGTATTTTAAGGCTTTAATTTTTTCCTCCCGGTCAAGAGAGTGGCTGGCAAATTGATTAAAGAAGTTATCTATATTTTCTGTATTCCGGTTAAGAATAACATTTATATATTCATTTCTGGCCTGCCATACATCCTGGAAATAGACTGAAGCCCCTTCTTCAAAGAGATTAATTGTCTTATCTCTTAACCAGTCCATGGTTTCCCGAAGTGGTTTTCTCCATTTTTGATGCCAATCTGGATTCATGCCGGTATTACAGCCATTGTCATTTCTCCAGCGTTCAATTCCATGAACACAACTCCAGGAGGTGTTATCAACAATCTGTGCTTCATAAGTTGGTGGGTGTAACTCCAGGTATTCTCCGTAATTGGTTATTTTCGCCAGCTGATTCTTTTCAATATGATTTAAACAGAAGGATAACGCCATATCCCCAAAACGATGATGGTGTCCAAAGGTTTCTCCGTCAGTAGCCATATGTACTATTTCCGGTTTTTGATCATCCATAGAAAAATTACCTAATAGACTATCAGCAAATTTTTTGCCATCACGTAAAAGACCCCCAAAACTGACTTCATGAGCCAGGGCTCCATTATAAAAGAAAATGTTAATTGATTTACCAGATGGTAAGTTACATAAATATGGTTGTCGAAAATCGATATTACCTTCTCTTATCTCTTGCCATTGACTTTCTTTATCTATCTTTTTCACTCTTGATGCTTGATGAGGTGCGAGAATAGTATATTTAATTCCCAATTCAGCAAGGATTTCCAGGGTATCATAGTTTACTGCTGTTTCCGGAAGCCACATGCCTTCCGGGTAACGTTCGAAACGCTCCTGGAAATCTTTAATTCCCCAATATGCCTGAGTATATTTGTCTCTTTCATTAGCCAGGGGCATAATCATATGATTGTAAGCCTGGGCAATAGCTGATCCATGTCCGTTAAATTTTTCCACACTGGCTTTATCTGCATCTAAAATTGATTGATATATTTCCGGTTGATGTTTTTTCATCCACGAGAGTAAAGTTGGTCCAAAATTAAAACTTATACTGCTATAATTGTTGACAATTCGAATGATGTCTCCTTCCCCATCCAGAATGCGGGAGGCGGTATTGGTTTTATAACATTCTTCTGATATCCGTTCATTCCAGTCATGGAAGGGATAGGCAGAATCCTGCAGCTCAATATCTTCCAACCAGGGGTTTTCCCTGGGTGGCTGGTAAAAGTGCCCATGAATGCAAATATATTTATTCTTTTCCATTTTTAGCTTGCTCACTCCTTTTTCAGTATAAAAAAGATTAATAGGGCTTTAGAATTATATCATCCTTTCTGTAAAGATATCAGGTACAAATATTTTTTTCTCAAATTACTTTTTGATTATTATTAATAAATAGCTCGATAATATATTATAGTGCTAAAAATTAATCAACAGAGTTAACTGCAATCTTTTTTAAAAAAAGGATACCAAGAGGTGGTATAGTTACATTAATAGAAAAATCAAATCCATGCATAGGGGCCGGAGTGGCTTTAACTTTACCCATGTTTCCCTGTTCGCTTCCCCCGTATGGAGAGCCATCACTATTGAGAATTTCCCCCCAGATTCCATTTTCAGGAACCCCAATACGGTAATTGTACCAGGGTGTAGGAACAAAATTACAGATAACTATTAATTTTTCTTTTTTATTTTTGTCTATTCTAAGAAAAACCAGTACACTATGATTCCAGTCATTACTCTCTATCCATTGAAAGCCTGAACTTTCAAAATCTACTTCATGCAAAGTTTTTTCTTCTCTGTAGACACGATTAAGGTCTTGCGCCCATTTTAATAATCCAGCATGCTTTTCGTCTTGAAGCAGATGCCAGTCCAGGGAATAGTCATGTTGCCATTCCTGCCTTTGTCCGAATTCACTACCCATAAAAAGGAGTTTTTTCCCTGGATGCGCATACATATAGCCTAATAAAAGTCGTAAATTAGCAAATTTTTGCCAATCATCCCCGGGCATCTTTTCTAATAATGATTTTTTACCATGAGTGACTTCATCGTGAGATAAAGAAAGAATAAAGTTTTCATTAAAAGCATATAAAAGACTAAAAGTGAGTTCTTGATGATGATATTTACGATATATAGGATCTCTGGCGAAATAGGATAGAGTGTCATGCATCCAGCCCATATTCCATTTCATACCAAAACCAAGACCACCCAGGTATATAGGTCTGGAAACCATAGGCCAGGCAGTAGATTCTTCGGCAATCATCTGTATATCGGGGAAGAAGGAATAGCAATTCTCATTTAATTTTTTAATAAAGTTTATTGCTTCTAAATTTTCCCTGCCGCCGAAACGGTTTGGTATCCATTCCCCTTCTTTTCGGGAATAATCCAGATAAAGCATGGAGGCAACAGCATCCACACGCAAACCATCAACATGGTAGTAATCCAGCCAGAAGAGTGCACTGCTTATTAAGAATGATTGCACTTCTTTTCTGCCATAATTAAAGATGTAACTATTCCAGTCAGGATGAAATCCCTGCTTCGGGTCAGCATGTTCATACAAGTGGGTGCCATCAAAATAAACCAGGCCATGTTCATCTCCCGGAAAATGAGAAGGTACCCAATCTAAAATTACACCAATTCCTTGCTGATGCATATAATCAACAAAGTACATAAAATCCTGGGGTGTGCCATAACGACTGGTAGGAGAAAAGTAACCTATTTTTTGATAACCCCAGGAACCGTAAAAGGGGTGTTCCATCACCGGCAAGAGTTCTACATGGGTAAAACCATTTTCTTTGCAATAATAGGCTAATTCAATAGCTAATTCCCGGTAATTCAGGAAATCATTTTCTGGTTTTAGTTTTCTACGCCAGGAACCAATATGTACCTCATAAACCGAAAATGGTTGATCTAATTGATTTTTTTCTTTTCTCTCTTCCATCCAGATCTGATCCTGCCATTGATATGATAAATCCCATAATACAGATGCTGTCAAAGGTGGTTTTTCACCATAAAAGGCATAAGGATCTCTTTTGTCTACACAATATTCCTGGTATCTGGATGTAATATGATATTTATATTTATCCCCATTTTTCAGGTTGGGTATAAAGCCTTCCCAGATACCACTTCCACTGTGTAGTTGCTGTAATTTGTGATCGTTGGATTTCCAATCATTAAAATCACCAATCACTGAAACAGATTTAGCGTTAGGAGCCCACACTGCGAAATGGAAGCCATTTTTACCATTTTTTGCTATTGGATGTGCTCCTAAATGTTTGTATAACTGATAATGTGTTCCTTCATTAAAAAGAAAAATATCATCTTTACTCAGTATGGACTCTGTATGTAAAATCTTATTCTTTTTCTTCATTCTGAATCGCTCCTATTTCATATAGTATACCTTTTAGAGGAATTGCTAACCAGTCAGGCCGGTTATTTATCTCATAACCTACTTCATATACTGATTTTTCCAGCAAATAAATAGATAGTAATTTACTTATATCTTCTTTATCTTCAGGGATAATTGTCGAAGATTCAATATTTTTCAGATAAGCAACAAGAAAAGTTTTACTTACAAAGTAAGTCCATAATTTTGCCCAATATTCCAGATCTTCATATTCTCCTGTGATTTTTTCCTGTATTAATGGAGCAAAAGCTGCATAATGGAAAGATCGGAGCATTCCCGCTACATCCTTTAATGGCGAGCGTTTGAGTCTTCTTTCTCCTAAAGGTCTGGCAGGTTCACCCTCAAAGTCAATAATATAAAAGTCATTCCCAGTATAAAGAACCTGACCCAGGTGATAATCACCATGTACTCTTATTTTTTTAGCTTTGATTTTTTTGGACAAGATCTTTTTACAATGATTAATAATGGTGGACTCTAAAGAAAGGACCTCTTCCAGGTCTTTCTTAATATTTTCCGGACATCTATTGAGATTTTTATTCAAAGTCAAAAATACTCTTTTTACTAAACTTTGGATTGATTGATAAAGAGATCTTTGATAAAGCAGGGAATAAGATTCAGGCTTAAAGTCAGGATTTTGAGTAGGTCTTGCTAATGCCTGATGCAATTCTGCTGTTCTCTTGCCAAGCTGGTAAGCCATTTCTATAAATGGTGCACCAATCAATTCCAGCATTATTTCCGGAATGTCATCTTCAAGTTTTTCAAAGAAAGATGATGGAAGAACAGGATACTTTTCAATCTGGGTTATTTTAGACAATACCCTTTCATAATACCTAATAATATAATCTTGTGCATAATCCCACATATTTCCTTCACTCTGTACAAAAGGATATAGAATTCCCAGAGTTAAAAGTGAACCATCTTTTTTCTGGTATTCTATTGCCCCGGCAAAAGATGGGATATTTTTGTAATCAGTTTTCTCAGTAATATATTTTACTATTTCTAAGTCAGGATTAATACCCTCATCCAGTTTTCGGAATAATTTATATATCAGTTCATGACCATATAAGATTGATGTATTACTTTGCTCTGTATTTAAAGGATTAGATTGTTCAAAAGACTCTATTTTTCTCCGAATATTTTTGAAATATTTGCCGGGATAGGCTTTTAATTTTCCTTCAGAGGTTTTTATGACTCTCCTTTTAGCAACAAATTGAAGGATGGTCTGATGGAAATCCTTATCCAGCACTGAATCATAGATAATTCCATCTCCCTTTGAGGATTGGTATTGAAGTAAGACTAAATTTGGTTTTTCCTGTAATATAGTTGCCGCTTTATCAATTTCTAAAAAAGATAAAGGAAGGTGATAATATTCCTCAGGTCCATAAGCATAAGTAACTTTTAAAATAAGTATTAAAGAGTTACTAGTCTGATTTTTAACGGGAATTGTTTCAGTGATATTAATCTTTAATATTTTTTTAGATTTACTGCCAAACCATCTTTGTACCTTCAAAAATTCCGGTAATATTTGATTTTCAATTCTTGACTTTGTTCTATTACCAAAAAGGTCCAGCCATTTTTTCTTGGATTTCATAACCGGAATTTGATTACCTGCTTTTTCTTTGACAGTTTCTTCCTCTTTTTGTAATACAAACCAGAAATAGTCATAGAAACCCATGGTCATTACATAAGGCTTATCTTGGATAATTGGGAATTGATTCTTGCTGAATATTTCTATTGGATGATATCCTGCATATTCAGATAAATTCAATTCTGCTAGTTGGGAAAAGCGGGAAAGATTTATAACAACTAAAATTATTTCATCTTCATACTTACGGATAAAGGCAAGAATTTTAGGATTATCAGGTTGTAAAAATTGTATGCTACCCCTTCCGAAAGCCTTATAGTTCTTGCGCATATTTATGACTCTTTTCATCCACCAGAAAAAAGAAGTTTGATTTTGTTCCTGGTTTTCTACGTTTACAGTTTGATAATGATAGGCAGGGTCAATGATAACCGGTAAGTATAGTTTCTGGGGATTAGCCCGGGAAAAACCGGCATTCCTGTCAGCGCTCCATTGCATTGGAGTTCTAACCCCATCACGATCACCCAAAAAATGATTATCTCCCATTCCGATTTCATCACCATAATAAATAGTAGGAGTACCCGGGAGAGAAAACAGCAATATTTTCATTATTTCCATTTTTCTGCGATGGTTTTCCAATAAGGGTGCCAAACGTCTTCTGATACCTAAATTTATACGGGCAGAAGTATCTCTGGCATACACCCGGTACATGTAATCCCGCTCCTCATCTGTAACCATCTCCAGGGTTAGCTCATCATGATTTCTCAGGAATAGTGACCATTGGCAGTTGTCCGGGATATCGGGTGTTTGTTCTAAAATGTCTATAATCGGGAAGCGGTCTTCCATTCTCAAAGCCATAAACATACGGGGCATAAGAGGAAAGTGGAAGGCCATATGACAGGCATCGCCATTACCGAAATAGCGAATAGCATCTTCAGGCCATTGATTGGCTTCTGCCAATATCATACGATTCTTATATTTCTGATCTACATAAGCTCGCATTTTTTTTAAAAAGTCCAGTGATTCAGGCAGATTTTCACAATTAGTACCCTCTCTTTCAAAAAGATAGGGTACAGCATCTAATCTCATTCCGTCCACACCCATTTTCATCCAGAAATCAATTACATTTAAAATGGCTTTTTGCACGTCAGGGTTATCATAATTTAAATCCGGTTGATGAGAATAAAACCTATGCCAGAAATATTTATCATTTTCCGGGTCCCTGGTCCAGTTTGAAGCTTCAAAGTCCTGAAAGATTATGCGAGCATCCTGGTACTTATCCGGGGTGTCACTCCAGACATAAAAATCCTGCCATTTTTTTGGAGCATTTTTTTTGTGAGCCTTCTGGAACCAGCTATGCTGGTCAGATGTGTGATTTAAAACCAGCTCAATAACTACTTTTATTTCTCTTTTGTGGGCTTCCCTGAGAAAGTTTTTAAAATGGCGCATATTTCCATAATGTTGGTGGATGCTATAATAATCTGCAATATCATATCCATCATCTTTCAGTGGAGAAGGGAAAAAAGGTAGTAACCAGATAGTATTAATACCTAAATTTTCCAGATAGTCGAGTTTTTCAGTTAATCCCCTGAAGTCTCCAATACCATCACCGCTTTTATCAAAGAATGTTTTTACATGGAGCTCATAAATTATTGCATCCTTATACCACAAAGGGTTTTCCATAGATTCTTCCTGGCTAATCATCTGCTTCCTCCTAGTTAAAATAATCAAATTGATTTTCTTTTTTTAAGTATTTTTTTATTCTTATTATATGTGCTGGTAAAATATGAGGGTTAAGTTCAACATAATTATATTCACCCTGCCAGACATATTGCCCCCCACCCAATAAATCATGAGCCAGGAAAGAATGGTCCTCTGAAATTCCCAGTTCATAGAGTGGCACTTTTATCCAGCCCGACTGTGTATAGTTGGGATCCAGATTAACAATAATCAGGATAGCATCTGTTTTTTGTTCATTAAATTTTACGTAGTATAGTAATTGGTTGTTTTCCACTGGTAAAAAATTAATATTATTCGTTTTATGAAATTCCGGGTTTTCCTTTCTAATTTTATTAATTTTGGTAAATAGATTGCGTGTGCTTTCTTTTACTTCTTCCGGTGCCCAGGATTTCAGTTCATACTTTTCTGAATTATAGTATTCTTCCTTACCATTGATAGCCTTGTTAATGAATCGCTCATAGGGAGGCCCATAAATACCGTAGTTAGATGACAATGTCGCTGCCAGTATGAATCTAATAATAAAGGCAGGGCTACTGTCAGCCTGTAAGTATTCAGACAGAATATCCGGAGTGTTAGGCCAAAAATTAGGGCGGAAAAAGTCTTTTACCGGAGTTTGGGTTAATTCAGTTAAATATTCAATTAATTCCTGTTTAGTATTCCGCCAGGTAAAATAAGTATAAGATTGAGTGAATCCCAGTTTAGCTAATCTATACATTACTTTAGGTCTGGTGAAGGCTTCTGCCAGAAATAATATATCCGGATAATCTTTTTTAATATTATTAATTAACCATTCCCAGAACAGAAAAGGTTTGGTGTGGGGATTATCAACTCTAAATATTTTAACTCCCTGTTTAATCCAAAAAATAACAATGTTCTTTAATTCTTCCCATAAGCTTTGCCAGTTCTCTGTTTCAAAATTTAAAGGGACAATATCCTCATATTTTTTAGGTGGATTTTCAGCATACTGAATTGTTCCGTCTACACGCCAGCGAAACCATTCAGGGTGTTCTTTTATATAAGGATGATCGGGTGAACATTGGAATGCTAAATCCAGGGCGATTTCCATCTCATATTCAGCTGCTTTTTGGACTACTTTCTGAAAATCAGAAAAGTCTCCAAGTTGGGGGTGAATGGCCATATGTCCACCCAATTTGCTCCCGATAGCCCAGGGACTGCCCGGATCATTTTTACCTGTAATGACAGAATTATTTTTCCCTTTACGGTGGATGATACCAATAGGATGTATTGGTGGAAAATATAATACATCGAAACCCATCTGGGCAATTTCCGGTATTTTTTGCAAGACATCCTGGAAATTACCATGTTGTCCTGCCTTGTCTGAGCAGGAGCGGGGAAAAATTTCATACCATGCGCTATAACCGGCTCTTTTTCTATCCACAGTCACTTTTAAAATGTTATTGTAATAAGTGATATGGTTTTGTACAGGGTATTTTTGTAAAAATTCATCAGTTAAAATATTTTTTAATTTTTTAATTAAAGTATCCTGTTCTTTACCTATTTGAATAAGTGTAATTACCTTTTGAATCTCCGCTTTCTTATCCGGCTCCTGAATCTGTTTCATAGATTCAGCCAGGATGGAAAGGCCGCTTTTTATATCAATAATAATATTATTGCCGACTGTTGACTTTTTTTGAATATCCTTCCACCAGGTTGAAAGATGGTCAATCATTGCCTCCAGGGTGTATTCATATATTCCAGATTGGCTGACTGAAAAGGAAGCCTGCCAAAAATCATTTACAATGAATTCCATTGGCTTCTTTTCCCATTTCTGGTCCCCCTGTTTTCGAAAGAGCAGATTTGCCAGAAGCTGGTCATGTCCGTCAGCATAAATATCAGCAGAAACTACAATTCTCTCCCCCTCAGTTCTTTTAATGTTGAATTTACCATTATTTATTTCAGGTTGTACATTTTCAATTACAACCCTTTGTTTTCCGTTAATATCTCTTAACTGTGTAATTTTAAAAATCCTTTCTGTTTTTATTCTGTTGTTAATTTTCCAGAAATTTTGTAATTGATTTCAACATACCATAAGGAGAACGAGACATCTTCATCCTTCTTGCCAGTTCTTTTTCCCCGAATACATCCCGTATCCAGTTAGCAAAATCATTATTTTTTCTGCTCACATGATAATTAAATACTTCTATATCCATATTTGCCAGTTGATCCAGCAATTCTGCCAAATTTTTTATTGGAATACCATTTTTTATATAAAAATACTGTTCTATTGATTCCGCTTCCTGGTAAATATCAATTTTTGCAGGCTTCTCAGTCATCTTATCCTCCTTCAAATAAATAGAATATTTCCATTATTACTTCGTGTTACATTCTGGCTGTTTCGAAATGGTATGAATATTGTGTAGAGTTTCAAAACTGTAATGGATTTGTATTACTTAATATTAATAGCTATATTTTATTGGCTAAGAACAAAAAGTCAATCTTTTTATTGATTTAATGATATATTTCACTAATTTTTAAATTATTCGGTTCTTCAGCAAAACAATCCTGGAAAGATAATATTTATTGTATTGTCCCACTTTTAATTAATATTATAGAATAAAAAACACTTAATTCAAAATTAAACTATTTAAAAATATCCCAATCTTTCTTGAATAGTTTAACCTAAACTATAAGATATTTTTTAGAAAGCTTATAGCACAGCCAGATAACTATAGTATATGATATACTATAGTTAAAAACTATTGTCTTAGATAATAATATTCAGAAAAAATCCATTGCTAAAATTTAATATTGTATGAAAAAAAAGATAGAAATAGCTAAAGAAGTAATTTATAATAATTCAAGTATTTTCAGGTGCCCAATTTGTAAACAGAAAATGATTCTTCAAGAGAATTCCCTGCTCTGTAGAAATGATCATTGTTTTGATTTGTCAAAAAATGGTTATATAAATCTGTTAAGAAATCCAGGTTATTCAAAATATAATAAGGATTTATTTAATGCCAGGAAAAAAATTTTACAGAATGATTTTTTCAAAAAACTGATAGTGGAGATTGGCAATTTTATTGTAAAGGTTATAAAAAATAAACAATTACCAGATTTAAGGATATTAGACACTGGTTGTGGGGAAGGAACTAATTTAGTAAGTATATCCAAATTTATTAGAGAAAAATCAGAAATTAATCCTGTCGGAGTAGGTATTGATATCTCTAAAGAAGGGATTTGGATTGCTGCTAGAGAATATCCTGGATACATCTGGTGTGTTGCTGATCTCGCAGATAGTCCATTAAATGATAAACAGTTTTATTTTATTCTAAATATTTTGTCTCCGGCTAATTACTCTGAATTTGGCAGACTCCTGAATGATGATGGATTTTTAATAAAAATTATTCCAGGAACTTTTTATCTGCAGGAAATTAGAAAAATATTTTATCCAAAAAATGAAAAAAAATATCCATCCAGCGAAGAAACTATTAAACTTTTTCGAAAAAATTTTACTATAATAAAGCAACAAAGAATAACCTATCAGCAGAAAATAGAGAACAATAATATCCCGTGTCTTATTGAAATGACCCCCCTTTCCTGGAAATTTAAAAGAAATAACGAGGAAATTGAAGGACTTAAATTTCCAAAAATAAACGTTATAACGATAGATTTAATTATTTTAATCGGGAAGAAATAATATTTAATTGATTCTCTTTGGAAATTGCCTTAATTGCTTGCTATAATATAAATATCTGCAAATATCCGTAAAATAGTTTTCGAAGGATTCAAAATGGCCGAAGAAAGAAAAGGAAACGATAA
>Ga0334895_1001788_pt1 | contig 20265 bp, 19 predicted proteins | sample GraSluR3_MG_7_FD_207229 | JGI IMG/M metagenome (GOLD analysis project Ga0334895, IMG submission 207229) | Sludge microbial communities from methane-producing bioreactor in Wageningen University, Netherlands - Granular Sludge_31_05-R3 | ecosystem: Engineered > Bioreactor > Anaerobic >... | reverse complement strand
GGGCCGGAGGCCCTGAGGATAGAGGAGTGCGCCGAAATGCTCGGGAAGCGGTACCCGGACGTGAAGGTGCAGCTCCACGATGAGCGCTTCTCCACGACCATGGCCCAGCAGGCCCTTCTGGAGGGTGACGTCTCGCGGAAGGGCAGAAAGGGGAAGGTGGACAAGGTCGCCGCTGCACTGATCCTGCAGAGCTGGCTTGACCGGAAGGCGGGCGGTATGCCATGACGGGGCTTCCCCCCGGCGTGAAGATGACTCCCATGCTTTCCCAGTATACGGAGTGGAAGGCCCTCTACCCGGACTGTATCCTCTTTTTCCGCATGGGGGACTTTTACGAGATGTTCTTCGACGACGCGAAGAAGGCGTCGGAGATCCTGGACATCACCCTGACGGCACGGGATCCCTCGAAGAGCATCCCCATGGCGGGGGTTCCCTGGCATTCGGTGAGCGGCTACCTGGGAAGGCTTGTCCGCGCCGGGTGCAAGGTGGCTATCTGCGAGCAGACGAGCGAGCCCGACGGGAAGACGCTTGTGGACCGGAAGGTGATCCGGATCGTCACGCCGGGGACCTACGTGCCGGAGGAGGCAGGGTCGGGCGGCCGCCTGGCCGCGGTTGCCCCTGCGGGAAAAGACGTGGCCGCGGCCCTGCTCTCGGTGGAGACGGGGAGGCTTGAGGCGGGGGTGTTCCCCCCGGGTGAAGCCGTGTCCCTTCTGGGTTCCTTCGGTGCGGGTGAGCTGCTGTACCCGTCGAACTACCAGGTGTCGAAAGAACTTCCCCTCCTCTCGGATTATTTTCCTATTGAACGCCCTGCAGAATTTTTCAGCCCCGTATCAGGGACCAGGTGGCTTTCGCAGCGGTGGGGAGTAGCATCGCTGGCGTCCTTTGGTGTTGCGGACGGTTCACCTGAGGCGGGATGCGCGGCAGCCGTACTGAAGTATTTTTCCGAGACCCAGTTCGGGGCAGTGGATCACGTGAAGCGCGTGTACCCGCTCAGGTCGCGGGAGTACCTGCACCTTGACGTGACGACCCGGCGCAACCTGGAACTTTTCGGGGAGGACGGGCCGTCTCTGTTCGGGACCCTCAACCGGTGCCGGTCGCCCATGGGGAAGCGGATGCTGCGGGAGTGGATCCTCCGCCCCCTGCTGGACACTGAGGCCATCAGCGGTCGTCAGGACGGAGTGGAGTATCTGCTCTCCCGGCCTGCGGAACGGCGGAAACTCCGTGATCTGCTCGGAGAGTGCCGGGATGTGGAGCGGGCGTCGGCGCGGCTGAGCATGGGAACGGGGAACCCCAGGGACCTGGGGGCGATCAGGGACACGCTTCGGATCCTTCCGTCTGTCCTGGAACTGTGCGGCGGCCCCCTCGACCGGTGGACGAAGGATCTGCCCGATTTTTCGGATCTCGCTGAGGAACTGTGCTCCGCCCTTGAGGACGACCTGCCGCGGAACCGGAACGGGGGACGGATCATCCGGCCGGGGTACGACCGGGAGCTTGACGAGTGGCGCAGGATGGAATCGGGGGCATCGGAATGGATGGAGTCGTACCTGGAAAAGATCCGGAACGACACGGGGATCTCGAAGATAAAGGCGGGGTTCAACAAGGTCTTCGGATATTATCTCGAGGTGAGCAAAGGCTCCCTTTCATCGGTGCCGCCGGAGTTCATCCGGAAGCAGACCCTTGTGAACGCTGAACGGTATATCACGGAGGAGATGAAGACCTTCGAGGAGAAGATGGAATCCGCCTCCGCCGAGATCTCCCGCCGGGAAGGCGAGCTGTACGACCGTCTTTCGGGGGAGGTCCTCGGCAGGGTGGAAGCCGTCCAGGCCCTGGGTGAAACCCTCTCGGCCCTTGACGTGCTGGCATCACTGGCGGAGGTCGCCCGGGAGAGGGGATACGTGCGGCCGGCGGTAAACGACGGTTTCGATCTCACCGTGAAGGACGGGCGGCACCCCGTGGTGGAGGAGGTGCTCACCGATTCGCCCTTTGTACCGAACTCCATCAGTCTCGAGGCGGGCGGGAAGCGCGTCGCCCTGATCACCGGCCCGAACATGGCGGGAAAGTCCACCTACCTGAGGACGGCGGCCCTGCTGGTGATCCTCGCCCAGATGGGGAGCTTCGTTCCCGCCGAGTCGGCGGAGACGGGGCTGTGCGACCGTATCTTCACCCGCATCGGCGCACGGGACGACCTGGCGCGGGGAAGCAGCACGTTCATGGTGGAGATGGTGGAGACGGCGAACATCCTGCACAACCTGACGGACAGGAGCCTTGTGATCCTCGACGAGGTGGGGCGGGGGACGTCCACCTACGACGGCATGAGCATCGCATGGGCGGTGCTGGAGCACCTGGCAGACGAATGCGCCGCGGCGAAGGCGAAGGTGCTGTTCGCCACCCATTATCACGAGCTGACCTGCCTGGAGGAGAGGTTCCCCTGCATCGAGAACCTGAGCATGTCGGTGAAGGAGGACGAAGGAGGCGTTTTCTTTCTCCACCAGGTGGTGAAGGGGAGCGCAGACAGGTCGTACGGCATAGAGGTAGCCCGTCTCGCGGGTCTGCCCCGGCCGGTACTGAAGAGGGCGTTCGATCTGCTTCAGCGCTTTGAGAAGGAGGAGCGGACGGGAAATTTTCCGAAGAAGAAGAAAGAGGTTCCCGGCATACGGCAGATGGAACTCTTCGATTCGGGGAGGCATGCCGTGATCGAGGAGCTTGCAGCCATCGAGCCCGACGGGCTCACCCCTTTCCGCGCCCTGGAATTGCTGTACACGCTGAGCGAAAAGAGCAGGGAGGTGCTTCGTTCTGAAAATCACACTTCTTCCTGAGGACGTTTTTTCCCGGATCGCAGCCGGAGAGGTGGTGGAGCGGCCCGCTTCCGTGGTGAAGGAGGCCGTTGAGAATTCCATCGACGCCGGTGCGTCGGATGTAAAGGTCTCCCTCTTCGAGGGCGGAAAGCTTCGTATCGTGGTGGAGGACGACGGTGAGGGGATCGCCTTCGACGACCTGCCCCTGGCGGCGGCCCGTCACGCCACAAGCAAGATCCGCTCGGTGGAGGAGCTGGAACGGATACAGTCGCTGGGGTTCAGGGGAGAGGCCCTGGCGAGCATCGCGTCCGTGAGCCGGTTCGAGATCCGTTCACGGAGGGCGGAGGACGAGACGGGCGGCCTTCTCCGTATCGAAGGAGGGGAGACCGTTCTTCACACGGAAACGCCGTGCCGGAAGGGGACCCGCATCGCGGTGGAAGATCTTTTCTATACCCTACCCGCCCGGAGGAAGTTCCTGAAGTCCGCCGCGTCGGAGTGGAGGCGGGCATCGTCGCTGGTGCGGGATTTCGCCGTAGCTTATCCCTCGGTGGCATTCTCTGAAAGCCACGACGGAAAAAGCGGGTTTACCTCGGCCGGGAACGGTGACCGGAGGAGGGTCCTCCTCGACCTGTGGGGCGATGAGTGTGATTTGCGGTCCTTCGAGGCGTCGTCGACCAACCTGCATCTTGAATGCTGGTGGGCGGCGATCCCCGGAAGGGCGAAAAGCCAGGTGACGGCCTTCGTCAACGGGAGGACGGTGAACGATGCGGTGATCCGCGGGGCTGTGGGTTCTCTGTGCCGGTCCATGCCGGGCAACTGGGTCTTTTTGTTCACCCTTCCTCCGGAGTTTGTGGACGCCAATATACATCCCGCAAAGGCAGAGGTGCGGTTCCGGTATCCCGGCGAGATATTCGACACGGTCCAGCAGGCTGCCCTGAACCTTTCGGGGGGCGTTCCGCAGGTCTCGCCAGGGGCGTTTTCCACATCTTCAGCTCATTTTCCGGGTGCCGGTGGGAGAAGTCCCTTCACCGGGGAAAGCGGCGGTTGGAGGGCCCGCAGCGGGTGGCAGGCTCCAGGTGAGGAACGTGCCGCGCCGGGTACCCTCTTCGCCAGGATGGAGGCTGATCCCCCGTTGCCGGAGACGGCCGAATTTCCTTCCGCTGCAGATGAAGTCGGTGGGGGGGATATCCGGTTCATGGGGCAGCTTGCCTCAGGGTACCTGGTCTTCGAGACCGGGGAGGGGCTTGCCGTGATGGATCCTCACGCGGCCCATGAGAGGATCGGGTACGAGCGCATGGGACGTATATCGAGGGAATCGGTGACGATCCAGGGATGCGCGGTGCCCCTTCCGGTGGCCCCGTCGTTCTCCCAGTCGGTATGGGAGCACAGGAAGGGCCTTGAGGAGATAGGGTTCTCCTTCGACGAGAGGGACGGCCAACTCTACCTGACGGCGTTTCCGTCACTGCCGGGGGGCATGGGTGAAGACCCGCTCAGGCTGCTGCGCTCCGTGCTTCTGGAATGGACGGAGGACCGGCAGGCTCCCCTCGAGGAGATATTGTGGAAGAGGCTTGCGACCGCGGCGTGCGGTCTGTCGGTGAAGCTGGGCGACAGGATCTCGCCGTCGGAGGCTCTCGCACTGTGGCGGAACCTGTGCGAATGCGGGTCTCCGTGGTCGTGCCCTCACGGGCGGCCCACGGTGCTCACCCTCGCACGGGGAAAGCTGGAATCTTTTTTCGGAAGGGAATAAAAGGATATGGAACAGGGAAAACCCGTAAAAGTGGCCGCCATTGTCGGGCCCACGGCGGTGGGAAAGACGGCCGTAAGCCTGATGTTGGCCGAGCGCCTCGGGGCCGAGATCATCTCCGTGGACTCGAGGCAGGTGTACCGTTACCTTGACGTGGGGGCCGACAAGATATCCGCCGAGACGAGGAAGCGGATCATCCATCACATGATCGACGTGGCAGACCCGGACCAGGTGTATTCCGCTGCGGATTTCGTGTCTGACTGCAGGGACACGGTGCAGCGGATCCTGAACCGGGGAAGGATCCCCCTGTTCGCCGGGGGAACTCCCTTTTATTACGAGGCCCTGTTCGGCGGGGTGCTGTCGGAGAATGTTCCCAAGGACGAGGGGCTCCGCAGGGAGCTCGAGGGGATAGCGGAAAGGGACGGAAATGAAGCGCTCCACGGAATGCTTGCTTCCGCTGATCCGGAGACTGCGGCGAGACTGCATGCGAACGATGTCCGGAGGGTGGTGCGGGCCCTTGAGATATGCAGGCTCACGGGAACGCCGGCCTCGGAGTGGTTCCGCAGGACGAAGAAGATGCCGGGATCTGATGAGTTCGACGTGCTCTATATCGGTCTGTCGAGAAGCAGGAGCATGTTGTTCGAATCCATCACGAAGCGAGTGCACGAGCAGTTCGCCGGAGGCTTTGTGGAGGAAGTGGAGTGGCTGCTTGCCCATGGCTATGATGAGCGGTTTCCGTCGATGCAGGGCTTTGGGTACAAGGATATTGTGGACTACTTCCGGGGGAAATGTTCCCTTGAAGAGGCTGCTGAAAGGGATATCAGCCAGACGAAAGCGTTTTCGAGAAGACAGATGACGTGGTTTGGAAAATTTTCGCCGATTATATGGTATGATACTTCAGTTAGCCCAATGCCGGACTTGTCAGGGCGTATTGAAAAGGAGGTCCGTGCGCATCTTGGAAAATGAACGCAAGCCTATCGAGGTCGAAGTGGCGTCACCCACGGGATTCTGTTTCGGGGTGAAACGGGCCATCGAGAGTCTCGAGAAGTGTATCGGCGAGAGCGCCGCGTCTGACGGTGCCGGGAAAGTTTACTCCATCGGCATGCCCATCCATAATCCCCAGGAGGTTGCCCGCCTGAGCAGAAAAGGGCTCGTGGTGGTAGAACGGATAGAGGATGTGCCTTCGGGAGCCGGGGCTTTCGTGAGGGCTCACGGCGTTCATCCGTCGGTGAAGAAGGCGCTTCTGGAGCGATGTTGCGGCCGTGTGACGGACGCGACATGCCCCTTTGTGAAGAATGCCCAGGAGAAAGCAGCACTGCTTGCAAAGGAAGGGTATTCAGTCCTTGTGCTGGGAGACCCGAATCATCCGGAGGTGCAGGCCATTGTCGGCTGTGCCGGAGAAGATGTTTCCGTGGCCTCGTCCCTTTCGGAAGTGAAAGGGGTTGGCAAAAAGGACAGGTTGGGAGTAATATCACAGACGACGCAAAAAAAGGAGTTTCTGGGCGCGGCATCCGAGGTTCTTGCGCCGGCCGTAAGAGAGCTCCGTATCTTCAATACGATCTGCGGCGCCACAACACAGCGGCAGGATGCAGTAAGAAAAATTACCGGCAGTGTGGACGGCCTCATTGTTGTCGGGGGAAAGAACAGCGCAAACACGGCCAAGCTTGTGGAAATAGCCCGGTCCCGGAATTGCGATACGCTCTGGATAGAGCACTCCGGGGAGCTCGACGGGAGGTGGTTTGCCGGAAAGGCACGAATAGGAATTGCGGCCGGTGCGAGTACTCCGGACTGGCTAATAGAAGAACTGAAAATTGCATTAGAGACATCGCAGGTGTCAAGGGGGATGGAAGGTTATGACGGAAGAAATGATGAATGAAGGACTTCGGAACGAGGAGTCCGCGGAAGTGACCGAAACAGCGGAGAGCACCACGGGAACCATGGAAAACGCCGAAACGACGGAAACAATGGAAACGATGGAAACGACGGAAACGATGGAAACAACGGAAAACGACGGCGAGGCCATGGAGAGCATGGAAAGCATTCTTGAGCAGTACGGCGAGGTCGAGGAGCTTCACAGGGGCAAGGTAGTCACCGGAACTGTTGTTGAAGCAGTGGACGGAGGATGGCTTGTGGACGTGGGCTACAAGTGCGAGGGGTTTCTTCCCGCAAGGGAATGGTCGCACAAGGTCCTCGTGGAAGACTCCGAGGGACCTGCAGTCGAGGAAAAGATCCAGGTGCAGGTCGTCAGTATCCGCCACGGCGAAGAGGCTCAGCTTCTCGTCAGCAGATGGCGGTGCGAGTTCGACCGCCGCTGGAGTGAACTTGAAAATAAATTCGCCCAGAACGAAGTGGTTCAGGTCAAAGGCCTAAGGAAGGTGAAGGGCGGCCTCATGGTTGAATCATGCGGTCTTGAAGGCTTCGTGCCCATCTCTCACCTTGCCGAAGAAGGCAGGGGCGTGAACCCCGGCAAGTTCGTGGACGATACATTCGATGCTAAATTGCTGGAAAAGGACAAGAAAAAGCACCGCCTCGTATTCTCCCGCAGGCTTATCGTGGAAGAGTCGCTGGCCGAGGAGCGGGAGAAGTTTTATACCGATGTCCAGGAGGGAACGGTGCTCGAGGGTGAAGTGAGCAGCATCACTTCCTTCGGTGTTTTCGTGAACGTAGGCCCCATCGATGGCCTGGTCCATATGAGCGAGCTTTCATGGAAGCGGAACATCAAACCGAAGGAGATGTTCAAGAAGGGCGATCCGGTCCAGGTCAAGGTGATCGGCATCGACCGGGAGAACAACCGCCTCTCTCTGAGTATGAAGCAGACACGGGAAGATCCCTGGACGACGGCCGGCTCCCGCTGGAAGGCGCAGGATCGCGCCACGGGTGTTGTGACCAACGTGACCGACTTCGGCGCCTTTGTGGAAGTGGAACCCGGAATTGAAGGCCTTATCCACATCGGAGACCTGAGCTGGACCAGGATCAAGCATCCCCGGGATGTGCTGCGGAAGGGACAGGAAGTTGAAGTGGTCGTTCTCGAGGTCGACATGGACAGGAAGCGGATGAGCCTGGGATACAAGCAGCTGAATGATCCATGGAACGACGTTGCCGGGAAGTACAGCAAGGATCAGGATCTCACCGTCAAGGTAGTCCGCCTTGCGGACTTCGGTGCGTTCGTCGAGGTGGAAGAGGGCGTGGAAGGCCTGATCCATATCTCCCAGCTGAGTACGAAGCGGGTCGACAAGCCCCAGGACGTACTTTCTGAGGGGCAGGAAGTGGTCGCGAGGATCATCGAGATCAACCCGGCGGACAGGCGGATGCGCCTCAGTATAAGCGCCCTTGAGGAGCCCGAGCATCATCCGAAACAGCGCGACGATGAGAGAAAAAGGAGCAGGGGAGACCGCAGGGAACAGGAGGGGTACTCGAAGCCGGCAGGCAACGACGGTGAACCCAATGTAACCATCGGAGAACTCCTCAGGAACATGCAGGAATAAAACGATGACAGGGGCGGCCGGAAAGGCCCCCCTTTTTTAATCTTTAGGAAAGAGCGGCGAGTCTGTATGGAAAAACTATCTTTGCGGGTATTTCCGGATCCTGTCCTCAGGGAGGAAACAAAACCGGTGACACGGTTTGACGGATCCCTGAAGGATCTTGTTGCTGAGATGGCGCGACTCATGAACCAGCATGACGGCGTGGGGCTTGCGGCGCCCCAGGCAGGAGTTCCGTTGAAGCTGGCCATTGTCTTTTTCGGCGGGGTGCTGTATGTGCTGGCGAACCCGCAGCTTCTCAGCTTCGAAGGGGAGCAGGAGGGCGAGGAAGGATGCCTGAGCTTCCCCGGAATTTTCGGCAACGTGAGGCGCCCTCTGAAGATACGGGTGCGGCACCAGGATATAAGCGGAGGAGAACATGAAATAGATGCAGAAGGATTTCTTGCGAGGGCCTTTCTGCACGAAATAGATCACCTCGAAGGAAAGCTGCTTATCGATCATTTCTCTCCCATGAAAAGAACCATGGCCCGGAAGAAGCTTCTTCGGTCCGGGAGCGCGGCAGTTTCGGAGAACTGAATATGGGGCGTAACGAAAATAAGGGCGGACCTCTCTGGTTTTTCGGGACCGGACGGTTTGCCGCGAAATGCCTTTCCCTTCTGGAGAAAGACATTTCTTTTGACGTAGTGGTGACGTCGCCGCCTGCGAAGGGCGGACGGGGGCTCAGGACAGTCTCTTCTCCCGTTGACGAAGTCTGTTCGACCCTGGAGATCCCGGTGCGCCGTTCGGCGAACGTCGGGCAGGACGACGCCCTCCTTTCCCTTCTGAAAGAAGCACCTCCTCTTGCCATACTGGTGGTCGACTTCGGCCAGAAGATCCCCGAACCGTTCCTTTCCGCCCCGTCGGGGGGCTGCCTCAACATTCACCCGTCCCTTCTTCCCCTTTACAGGGGAGCGGCACCAGTGCAGCGGGCCCTCATGAACGGTGATGAACGCATTGGGGTTACCCTTTTCCGCCTCGTTGAGAAGATGGATGCGGGACCGGTACTTTTTCAGGAGGAGTTTATCCCCGGTGACAGTCGGAGTTCAGGTGAAGTTTTGGATATTCTTGCGGAAAAAGGTAGCAAACTTTTTCTGTTGGGTGTAAAATGCTTGATTGAAGGAACTTGTGTGTCTAAAGAGCAAAATTCCGAATCAGCATCTTATGCACCGAAAATTACCAACAATGAAGCTGAAATATTCTGGACATATCCCGCGCGGCGGATAGTCAACGCCGTTCGAGCATTGGACCCTGCTCCGGGAGCTTTTCTGTTCATCGGGGGAAAGCGGGTCAAGATTTGGAGCGCGGAATTCAGTCCATTATCAGGATCTCCCGGAGAAGTCCTCGATTTTGACGACGGGTATCCCGTTGTGAGCGCTTCTGAAGGTGCGGTGCTGCTGCGATGCGTCCAACCCGAGGGAAAACGGCGGATGGACGGCGCGGAATGGGCGAGAGGACTGCGTTTGAAGAAAGGAGACTTCCTTCATTGACGGATCCCGACATTACCATCGTATCTGACCTGTTTTCACAGTACAGGGAGCTTATGCCTTCCGTGCCGTACTGGCCGCGGGTGATCGCAGTCACCGGAGCCCTGGGTTCAGGGAAAACTGAATGGGTACTTAACCTCGCACTTGGTTTCGCAAGCCTCAGAGAAAAAGTCACCATAGCCGATATTGATATCATCAACCCCTATTTCTGTATCCGCCAGGTAGCGGAAAAACTCGAAAAAAAAGGATTCCGGATCATTACGACGCCCGAAAACGCGAAATGGTCCGATATGTCCGTGGTCTCGCCGAAGGTGTCCCGTGCCCTGGCGGAGGATGACGGGCGGCTGCTCCTCGACATAGGGGGAGACGCCGAGGGAGCCCTGGCGCTGAAGCAGTTCGAGCCGGATATCACGAAGGCCGGCTATCTGCTGATCCTTGTGGTGAATTCGTTCCGTCCCCAGACCTCCACGGTCGCAGGGATAGAGAAGATGCTCAAGAAGATGGAGTCGATCTGCGGGCTTTCTGTTGGAGCACTCGTGAGCAATTCCCACCTCATGGCGGAAACAGAGGCGGAAGACTGCGTCAACGGCCTGGAGAACGTTCTGGATGCCGGAAGGAAGCTTGATCTTCCCGTTCTGTTCGCCGGGGTGGATCCCCGGTTGTACGGGGAGGCTGAATCAATTATGGAGTCCCGGGGTATTTCCGTTCCCCTCTGGCCGGTGGCACGGTACATGATGCTTCCGTGGGAGGACGGGGCAATGTGGTCCCGTGGCGAAACGGGCGATTAGATACCTGACAAATCTGTGTGGAAGGGGTGCAAAAGGTAATGGCGAAAGGACGCATTGAAGTTCTCGAACAGTACTGCAAAAGCTGCGGACTTTGTGTGGCGGCCTGTCCGACGAAGGTCCTCCGGATATCGGAGAAGACCAACGCGAAGGGCTATCGGCCTGTTGAACAGTTCAAAGAGGGGTGTATCGGGTGCGGCGTCTGTGCCGTGACCTGTCCCGACGCTGCTATTGAAGTGTTCAAGATCCAGGAATGACCTGGCTTTCGGAGGTGAAAACGACATGGGACGCGTTTTGATGAAAGGAACTGAAGCAATTGCAGAGGCCGCGATCCAGGCGGGCTGCAAGTATTTCTTCGGGTATCCAATTACTCCCCAGAATGAAATTCCCGAGTATATGTCCGCCCATCTTCCCGAGATCGGAGGAGTATATGTCCAGGCGGAAAGCGAAGTGGCATCGGTCAACATGATCCTCGGCGGCGGCGCGACAGGGTACCGGGTGATGACCTCGTCATCGAGCCCCGGGATCTCCCTCATGTCCGAGGGAATCTCCTACATCGCGGGATGCCAGATCCCGGCGGTCATCGTCAATGTTATGCGCGCAGGTCCCGGTCTCGGCGGAATCCTGCCCGGACAGGCGGACTACTACCAGGCCACGAAGGGCGGCGGAAACGGTGACTACAACATCATCGTCCTCGCTCCGAGCACCCTGCAGGAATGCGTTGACCTGACCCAGCTTTCCTTCGATCTCGCCCAGAAGTACAGGATCCTCGTCATGGTTGCTGCCGACGGGTTCATGGGCCAGATGATGGAGGCGGTTGAAATTAAGCCGAGTCCAACGAAGGACCAGCCTGCCGATCAATCATGGGGTCTTGGGTTCATGGAGGAGCGGGGTGGGAAGAGAAGCCATCTCCACAGCCTGTTCCTTGCTCCTGAACCGCTGGAAGAGCACAACCGTAAGCTTCAGGAAAAATACAGCGCAATAAAGGCGGCGGAGCAGAGATGCGAGCTGTACCACGCCGATGATGCCGAACTGCTGATCGCTGCATACGGCACAACCGCCCGAATTTCGCGGTCCGCTGTGAACAACCTCAGGGCAGAGGGACTGAAGGTCGGCATGATCCGGCCGATCACACTGTGGCCCTACCCCTACGAAGCCTTCAAGAAGATCCCTTCCACGGTGAAGAATATTCTGGTGGCGGAAATGAACGCCGGGCAGATGGTGGATGACGTGAAGGTCGCCACCGGATGCCGGTATCCGGTTTCCTTCTATGGCCGCACGGGCGGTTTCGCCCCCTCGGTGAAGGAGATCGAGAACGAGTGCAGGAAGATCCTGGGCCTGTAAGAGGGAGGGGAAAACCATGAGTGAAGTGAAAATCTACGAACGGCCGAAGACATGGATGCCGGACGTGAGCAGTCATTACTGCCCGGGCTGCGGACACGGCATCGCTCACCGGCTCGTCTGCGAGGTCATCGACGAGCTGGGCATACAGAACCATTCTATCGGTGTGGCTCCCGTCGGGTGCGCCGCCATGATCTATGACTATATCGACACAGACTTCTGCGAGGCGCCCCACGGAAGGGCACCGGCCGTGGCCACGGGCCTGAAAAGGGTTCGCCCCGACAGGATCGTCTACACCTACCAGGGCGACGGCGACCTTGCCTCTATCGGCATGGGAGAGATCATCCACGCGGCAAACAGGGGCGAGAACATTACGGTCGTCTTCATCAACAATGCAATTTATGGAATGACGGGAGGCCAGATGGCCCCCACCACCCTCATCGGCCAGAAGGCAACCACCTGCCCACTCGGGCGGGACCCCGGAGTGAACGGCTATCCCATCAGGATAAGCGAGCTTCTTGCGGCGCTTCCAGCACCGGGGTATGTCACCAGGGTCACGGTAGCCCAGCCGAAGTACATCATCAAGGCGAAGCAGGCCATTAAGCAGGCCTTTCAGAACCAGGTCGACGGGAAGGGATTCTCGCTGGTAGAAGTGCTCTCATCCTGCCCGACAAACTGGGGCATGCGGCCCGTGGAGGCCTTCGACTGGCTCATCAGCTCGATGATACCCTATTATCCCCTTGGCGTTTTCAAGGATTTCGACTAGGGAAGGGGGAGAAAGGAATGTCCGTATTCTACAAAACGCTTCTTGCGGCGGGGTTCGGCGGACAGGGAGTCATGGTCCTCGGTCAGCTGGTGGCCTACACCGGCATCGAGGAAGGACGGCATGTGACATGGATCCCCTCGTATGGTCCGGAGATGCGGGGAGGCACGGCAAACTGCGGCGTGGTGCTCTCGGAAGATGAGATCGGATCACCCGTGGTGGATAATGCCGATGTGCTTGTGATCATGAACCAGCCCTCCCTCGCGAAGTTCCTTGATAAGGTGAAGCCGGGCGGCGTGCTGGTGTACAACAGCGACCTGGTGGAGTACGATGGTTCGCGGAAGGATATTGTCACTATCCCAGTCCCCGCATCAAAAATAGCCATGGAGCTGGGCAGCGACAAGATAACCAATATTGTTATCCTCGGCTCGGTGGTTGAAGCGAGCGGCATTGTGAACGACTCGGTGTGCGTGGAGACCATAAAGGAGAAACTCGGCAAAAAGAAGCCGAAATTCCTTCCAATGAACCTCGATGCGTACGCAAAGGGGAAAGATGTGGCCCGGACCGCTCTTTCAAAGTAGACGGACAAGCGGTCTTTCATGGATACCAGGGAAAAGACGATTTCGAAAAACACGGCCTACCGGGGCAGGATACTCAATCTCAGGATAGACAAGGTTGAGATCCCAGGCGGTAAAAAGACCATCAGGGAAGTTGTGGAACATTCCCCGGCAGTGGCCATCCTTCCCGTGGCGGATGACGGATCTGTTCTGCTGATCCGGCAGTACAGATATGCCATCGGTGAGGACATCCTGGAGATCCCGGCAGGACTCGTGGAGCCCGGTGAGGACTTTGACAGGTGTGCCGAGAGGGAACTGCAGGAGGAGATCGGTTATTTCCCCGGAACGCTGAAGGAGATCGGGCGGATGTACAATTCCCCCGGGTTCTGCACCGAGATGCTCGTGCTGTACCTTGCTTCGAACCTGAAGCCTTCGAAGCTTCAGGCGGACGATGACGAGTTTATCCACCTGAACCCTGTACCTCCCGGCGAGATTGCCTCCATCCTGGGGGACGGCCGGATCCGGGACGGGAAAACCTTCGCAGCGCTCTCGTGGTATCTGGCTTTCCGCGGAGAAATATGATTTTTAAGGGGCCGGGAAATTTCCGGCTCCTTTTTTTATGGTATTATGTGTAACTATTATGACATTATATGACTTTGAGACATGCGTCGAGAATTTCCTCTCGTATCTGCTTCTCGAGAGAGGACTGAGCCCTAATACCATTGCCGCCTACAGGAGGGATCTCCGTGAGTGGGCATCATTCTGCGCTGAACGGAATGCTGCCCCCCTGCCGCCGGATCCGTCTGTTCTTTCACTGTTCCAGAGGAGCCTCGTTGAGGGGCCGAAAAGTCCGGCTACCCGCCAGAGGATCGTGGCGGCCATGAGGACGTGGATGCGCTACCTCGAGCAGGAGGAGATAATAGGGGAGCAGCAGCGGCTTCCCACCCTTCCCGGCAGGCAGAAGCGCCTGCCCCAGATCCTGAGTGAAGGGGAAGTGGAACGGCTTTTCCAGGCATGCGGCGGGACGTCGCCCCTTGACCTGCGGGACAGGGCGCTGTTCGGCATTGCATACGGGTGCGGACTGAGGGCGAGCGAACTGTGCGGTCTTCGCCTCGAAGACCTGGATTTTTCCGGAAGGGTCCTGAGGGCATTCGGCAAGGGAGAGAAGGAGCGGGCCATCCCGTTCCTTGGGGAAGTGCTTGAACGAGTCGCGGTCTATCTTAGGGAGGGGCGTCCCAGGATGGTAAAGGAAGAAACGGATGTCCTTTTCCTGACCAGGAACGGAAACCCCATGAACAGGGAGGACGTATGGCGGACGCTGGGAAAGCGCGGCAGAAAGGCCGGCATACCAAGGTCGAGGCTTCATCCCCATGTCCTTCGGCACAGTTTCGCCTCCCACCTTCTGCGGAGGGGGATGGACCAGAGAAGCCTGCAGGAGCTGCTCGGGCATTCTTCTATTGCGACGACTGAAAAATACCTGCACTTTGACCTCGAGCTGCGGGACGTTTATGATAAAGCCCATCCGAGGGCGTGAGCCCCGGAAGTCGGGAGAGGAGGAGAGCGGATGAAGAATAAGGTTGAAGAGACCGTTGAATTTCTGCGGCACAGGGGAGGCGAAGCCCCCGAAGCGGCGGTGGTGCTGGGCTCAGGCCTTGGTGCCTTCGCCGAAGCCCTTGAAGATAAAATCGTGATCCCCTACGGCGAGATCCCGAACTGGCCGGCCTCGACAGCTCCGGGCCATGCCGGAAGGCTGGTGCTGGGAAGCCTGTCGGGAAAAAGGCTTGCCGTTATGCAGGGCAGAGTCCACTATTACGAGGGGTATTCCATGGAGGAAGTGGTGTTCCCCGTGCGGGCCCTGGGTGCCTGGGGCGTGAAGGCGTATGTGGCGACAAATGCTGTGGGCGGTATCGATCATTCCCTTTCGCCGGGGGACGTGGTTCTGCTTTACGACCATATAAACTGGATGGGAGCCAACCCCCTCAGGGGGCCGGACACGCCGGAATGGAACCCCCGTTTTCCCGATATGACCCATGCGTACGACAGGCAGTTCCTGGCTTCGGCGGAGCGGGCAGCGGAAGCGGAGGGGATCCTGGTGAAACGGGGTGTCTACATCGCCTTTCCGGGGCCGTCCTTCGAGACGCCTGCGGAGATACGGATGGCCCGAATTCTTGGAGGTACAGTGGTGGGAATGTCCACCGTTCCCGAGGTCATAACGGCCAACGCTATGGGTATGCGGGTGTGCGCCGTTTCATGCGTGGCGAACTACGCGGCCGGGATGACGGAGAACCGTCTGACCGGCGAGGAGGTACTTGAGGAGATGGCAAAGGCATCTGACAAGCTGATCCGTCTCCTGAAGCGGTTCTTCAGCGAGATGGACTGATATGGACGTGATCGGCTTCATCGAGAAGAAGCGGGATGGAGGGGCCCATGCCCCCGGTGAGCTTGAGGCATTCGTCCGGGCCTTCGCGTTGGGAAAGGTTCCGGAGTACCAGGTTGCCGCATGGCTCATGGCAGTGTATTTCAACGGTCTTTCCGATGAGGAACTGAAGGAGTTCACGCTTGCCCTGGCCCGTTCCGGGGATATCCTGTCCTTCGGGAACGACCTGTGTATCGTTGACAAGCACAGTACAGGAGGGGTGGGGGATAAGATCACCCTTCTTCTCGTGCCCCTGGCGGCTGCGTGCGGTCTGTCGGTGGCAAAGCTCTCAGGCCCCGGACTCGGGTTTACCGGGGGAACCGTGGATAAGCTGGAGTCCATTCCGGGCTTCAATACCCATCTTTCATCCCGGGATTTTCTGAACCAGGTGAAGCGCATCGGGTGCGCCATCTCGGGGCACTCAGAAGATCTCGCCCCTGCGGAGGGGAAGTTTTACTCCCTCCGGGACGTCACGGGAACAGTTCCGTCAATGCCCCTTATCTGCAGCAGTATCGTGAGCAAAAAAATAGCGGGGGGCGCGGACGCCTTCGTCTTCGACGTGAAATGCGGAAGCGGGGCGTTCATGCAGGATTACGAAAGCGCCGAAACCCTTGCAAACGGCCTTGTGTCTCTCTCAAACAGCCTCGGGAAGAAGGCGATGGCCCTTATTACCGACATGGACCAACCCCTTGGAGAATGGGTCGGAAACGCCGTGGAGGTGCTGGAAGCGGTCCGGGTGCTCCAGGGAGAAGGACCGGAGGACGTTCGGGAGGTGGCTGTTGCCCTTGCAGGGGCGATGGTCTCACTGGGAAAGGGGATTTCCTTCGACGACGGGTGCATCCTTGCACGGCGGAAGATCGACGACGGTTCAGCCCTGGAGAAGATGAAAGAGCTTGTGGAAGCGCAGGGAGGCCGGGGAGATGTGTGTGAAAATCCCGACAGTGTGCTGCAAATCGCCCCGGAAAGCTTCGTGGTGAACGCCGGCAGGGGCGGCAGGGTTGAGCGCATAGAGGCCCGGAGTATCGGTGAAGGGGTGAAGCGCCTCGGCGGCGGCCGAATGGAGCTTGGAGAACCCATAGACCTGGCGGTTGGGGTGAGGCTCCTCGCGAAGAGAGGCTGCTGCGTGAAAGCGGGGGCACCTCTTCTGGAGATACGATATACGAACGGCGAAAAACTGGAGAGCGCCCTTCCGTATTTTGAGAAGGCCTTTTCAGTTGCGGATACAAATTGCGATTCCTCCCGGAACGGAGAGGAAGGGAAGAGGAGTTTTGTTCTTGGCAAGGTTGAATAACAGAATGACGGCCGCGGCAGGAGCGGCCCTGCTGCTTCTGCTGATGGTGCCTGCGGTGGTCTTCGCCTATGCGAATATCCAGTATCCTGCGTCGGTAGGGGTGGGAAAGCCTTTTGTGGTCCGGGTCACATCCGCCGCACCCCTGGAAAAAATATCCGCGGTCTGGCAGGGAAGGACGATACCGCTGGATATCAGCATATGGAACGAAAAGTATATCTCCCTGGGCCTGTTCGGGACGCAGGTCGGAAAAGTGAAGCCGGGCGTCTCGAGGATGAGGATCGTCATGGAGACACCGGGGGGAGGAAAGAAGCAAGCGGACATATCCATCCGGGTACGTGCGATCAAGTACAGGGAGGACCACCTGACCCTGCCCGAGAAAATGGTTACGCCGCCGAAGTCGGTGCTGAATAGAATAGCAGCGGAGCGGAAGGAAACAGGCAGGGCCCTTTCCGTTCTGACGGTTTCAAGAAACTGGGGACTTCCCCTGGTAAGGCCGGTGGGCGGCATTGTGACAAGCCCATACGGAAGGCGGAGGATCCTGAACAAAAAACCCAGGAATCATCACGGGGGGGTCGATTTCAGGGCCGCTGTGGGGACTCCAGTGAAGGCTGCGCTGCCGGGACGGGTCGTCCTTACGGGGGATCATTACTACGCGGGGAAAAGCGTGTACGTGGATTCCGGAGGAGGTGTTATTTCCCATTACTTTCACCTGGATTCCATCGCCGTAAGCGAGGGTGACGTCATTTCCCCGGGGAAGACTATCGGGAAAAGCGGCAATACCGGCCGTTCCACAGGGCCGCATCTCCATTTTGGACTGAGTATCGCCGGCCAGATGGTGGATTCGTTTCCACTTTTCGATACCACTATCGCGGGGATGCTGAAGGACACGGCCCTGAAAAGGGTCGAGCTGACAGGGAGGCAATAATCAATGGGAGAGTCGAAATCTTTTCCCCTTCCGGTGGTTTTCTGCTTCCTGCTTTGCGGTGACAGGGTGCTTCTTTTCAGGAGGATGACTCCTCCGTGGAGCGGTTCGGTGACTGTCCCCGGCGGCAGGAAGGAACGGGGGGAAACAGCCGGGGAGGCCTGCATCCGGGAGATGGAGGAGGAAACGGGGTACCGGCTGAAGACGGTGAAGCTGAGAGGGATCGCCCACATTGTCTCGGGGGAAACCGAGGCCACGGGGTATTATTTCTCGTCCAGGGATTTTGAAGGCGATCTGAAGGAGAGCAGTGAGGGGATGCCCTTCTGGTGCGGCATGAAGGAGAGCTATTCCGTCGGGGGAGTGAACCCATTTTATTCCCTTCTTGCTCCGGTGATCCTTGATGAATCGTCCCCACTTTTCGAGGCCAAGATAGCCTCAGACGGGAAAGGGATCCTCCGATCGTCCTTTTCGATTGCGGAAACGGGCTGTTTCGTGCAGGGAGCATCAATGAGGTGATGAAGGTGCTGAAAAAGTTTTTAGCGGCAGCGGCGGTGTTTCTGCTGACCTTTTTTTTGCCGGGGCCTGTTTCAGGGGAAGAGACGTACGAGTCTCTGTTCACACGGTATTTCGAAGGGAAGATCGATGCCGGATCAGTGCTGGCTGTTCTCTCGGCCGACGAGGAGAACCTGCGGAGAGGGAACGTTCCCTCTCTTACCGTATGCATCGAGAATGCCGCCGTCGAGGGGGTAGCCTATGACAGGCTCCTTCTTGTGCTGACCGATGTGTATTTTACCGTTGACGGTGGAGGAGTCCGGATCCATTCTTATTCCGAGAGCCGCCTTTCAGGGAGCATTCTGAAAAAAGATTTTATCGCCCGCCTGAAAAAGAATATGCCCCATTACGCGGTCTCGGAACTTGAACTGAAGGACGGCAGGGTGATGGTGAAGGGCGTATACGAGAGAAAGGGGCTCTTCAAGCTTCGGGCGCTGATACGTCTTACGGGGCAGTATGTTGTGGGAAAGGACGGCATTGCATCCATACGTTTCGATGATTCAACAAACGACAATCCGATGGTATCGGCCGCCGATGTGGGAAGAGCCGCGGCAAAGGCTGCACCCGTTATTTCTTTCAGGAATTTCTTCGCGGCACCCCGGGTTTGGGAGGTTCGCGTGGATCACGATATGGTCTGGTTCTCGGCAAAATAAAAGGACCTCTGTCCTGAGAGAGGTCCTTTTATCTGAAGGCGTTTATTTCATCGTGGAGATAAACATGTAGATTCCGACAGCGGCGATGATCAAAACAATGGCAATAGCTCCCATGTTCATTTTTTTCCCCTGCTGTTGCTCAGCCATTCGTTTCATCTCCATTTCATCAGAATATTCGTTTCTTTTTTACCTTTCAAATGGAAATCCTACTCCCGGCGAAAAGGGAAAGCAATTGTCCGGAAAACAGATGGTTCTGACTGCATGAAGAAAAAAAGCCATATTCTGCAACTTCCCTGTATGGTTCTATTCCTTTCTTCATTGATCGCGCCGATTTAAAATGAATGTGTACTGTAATGAAATGCCTGAGCGGGAGATAATACCCGCCAAAATACGGCGGATCAGGCCGGAGGAATGGCGGCACGTTCCCGAGATCACGGTATTCCACGGGGACCACAGCAGCGTCAGAACATGTTCCATCTTTATGTGTTCGCCATTTCAATGACTTCGGTACATTGAAAACCGCACCGGACTATGTCCGATCCAACTACATTTTTCTCTTTTATCAGATAACGGGAAAAATTTACGGATGCGGTTGACACCTTTTCCTGAATGGCTTAATATGCTGTGCGCATGGAGGCGAATGTGTCCTGGTGGGTGCCCTGGACTTCAAATCCAGTGGGGGGCAGTATAGGCTGTCTCCGGTGGGTTCGATTCCCACACGCCTCCGCCACCTTTTTGTAATGAACAGCCGGAAGAGCAGAAAGCTCCCCGGCTGTTTTTTATGAAACTCGATTTTCTCCGCCTGCTTCGAATAGCTCCTGTGTACCGTCATGGTCTCTTCCTTCAGTTCCCATCGGCGATGAGGCCGGCGATTTCTATCTTATGTGCCGATATCCCGTGAGGGGAGATCGATGGCGGGGTTGCCCCTGTGAGAGCCTGTGTCTTCGTCTTTCTTTCCCTCTTTCGGATATGGAGCGGAGGACCAACTGCTCAGGTTCGCATCTCCCGGTTGAAGGGCTTGCCGAGCTCGGTTGGACCCATCAGCAGGCTTTCCCGGCCGAAGGCAAGGACGACGATGACCAGCGCGTAGGGGAGCATGACGGCGAACTCGTAGGGAAAGTCGATCCCCTGTCCCTGGATGGCGAGCTGGAGCGCCTGGGCAAGGCTGAAGAGCATCGCTCCCCCCATGATCTTCAGAGGCCGCCAGTGACCGAAGTACACCAGGGCCACGGCTATGAAACCCCGCCCCGCGATGATTTCGTCGCTGAACATCTTCACCTGGCAGAGGCTGAGATATGCCCCGGCAAGGCCTGCGAGAGCCCCGCCGACGGCCAGCGCCTGGAAGCGGACGAGGTTGACCCGAATGCCCAGGGAGTCGGCGGCCCGGGGATTTGTTCCCGAGGCACGGACACGCAGCCCCCAGGGTGTCTTGAAGAGGATGTACCAT
>Ga0334895_1001785_pt1 | contig 20269 bp, 20 predicted proteins | sample GraSluR3_MG_7_FD_207229 | JGI IMG/M metagenome (GOLD analysis project Ga0334895, IMG submission 207229) | Sludge microbial communities from methane-producing bioreactor in Wageningen University, Netherlands - Granular Sludge_31_05-R3 | ecosystem: Engineered > Bioreactor > Anaerobic >... | reverse complement strand
GAGAAAGTGTAAAAAAATATATAGACCTTTGTGGTGGATATATGAATCCACATGGTGAAATTGTAATGGGAGGACCTTTTACTGGAAGACATGTAGAAGAAGATGCTCCAATAACAAAAACAACTGGTGGAATTTTAGTAGCCATGCCTTTTACTCATGACGAGAGAAAAGTTGGTCTTCTAGCTTGTGAATGTGGAGCTCAAGAAGACAGACTAAGAGAAATCGCCAAAGAAATGGGTGCAGAGGTTGTAGCTGTAGAGAAATGTAAGAGAATGGTAGAGGTAGATGGAAGATACCGCTGCGATAACCCAGGAATATGTCCTGGTCAAGCTGAAAAAGTAATCAGCATGAAGAAAAAAGGTATACAAATTCTTTTGACAGGTACTTGCGGAGACTGAACTAACACAGTGATGAATGTAGCTCCTAGGTTAGGAGTGCCAACTTACCACAGTACAGACCATGTACTTAGGGCAGCAGGTCAAAGACTTGTTAGAAGAACTGATTAATAAAAAATTATGATTTAGATAAGGAGGAAGGCTTGTGTCAATAACTTTAGAAAGTGCAAAAGAGCATGCTAATGATTTAGCCGTTTTATGTTGTCGTGCAGAAGAGGGCGTAGTGATTGAACCTAGTAATTTAGAAGACCCAGCAATATTTGCTGATTTGGAGGACTCTGGATTATTAACTATTCCTGCAAACTGCCTTAAAATAGGAGAGGTTTTAGGAGCGAAATTAGTTAAAACAGCTGATTCACTTACTCCGCTCACTCCAGATTTACTAGAAGGAGTAAAAGCTATAGAAACTCAAGAAGCAAAAACTGAAGAGGCTCCTGAGCAAGCAAAAGCTCCAGTAGCTCAAGCTGCAGCTCCAGCATCTGTGCCAGTAGCAAATCTAGCTGGTTCAATGCTTAAAATTCATATAGGTGAAGGAAAGGATATTAACCTTGAAATTCCTCTATCTGTAGCAGGACAAATGGGAGTGGTTGCACCAGTTTCAGCTCCAGCAGGTCAAATAGCAGAAGTTGTTACAAATCAAGAGCAAGCTACTAAAGAAGCTCAAGAAGCAAAGCTTATAAGAACACTTCAAAAGAAGTATTTCAAAATTGAGAAGGTAGAATTTGGACCTGAGACAAAAATTGAAAATAATACTATTTATATTAGAGAAAATATCTGCGAAGATGCTGTGAAAGTAAGTAACCTAGTTACAGATATCAAAGTAGAAATTGTAACTCCAGCTGATTATGGTAAGTACAGTGAAACTATTATGGACGTTCAACCTATAGCGACTAAAGAAGGCGAAGGAAAAATAGGACAAGGTATCACTCGTGTTATCGATGGAGCTATAATAATGGTTACAGGAACTGACGAAGATGGAGTTCAAATCGGTGAGTTTGGTTCATCTGAAGGAGAACTTGAAGCCAACATCATGTGGGGAAGACCTGGAGCACCTGATAAAGGAGAAATCCTTATCAAGACTCAAGTTACTATAAAAGCTGGTACTAACATGGAAAGACCAGGACCACTTGCTGCTCATAAAGCGACTGATTATATCACTCAAGAAATCAGAGAAGCTCTTAAGAAACTTGATGATTCTGAAGTAGTTGAAACTGAAGAGTTAGCTCAGTACAGAAGACCTGGCAAGAAGAAAGTTGTAATCATCAAAGAAATCATGGGACAAGGCGCAATGCATGATAACCTAATCCTTCCTGTAGAGCCAGTAGGAGTAATAGGTGCAAAGCCAAACGTTGACCTTGGAAACGTTCCAGTTGTTCTTTCGCCTCTTGAGGTACTTGATGGAGGAATCCATGCACTTACTTGTATAGGACCTGCATCAAAAGAGAACTCTAGACATTACTGGAGAGAGCCTCTAGTAATTGAAGTTATGAATGACGAAGAATTTGACTTAGCAGGTGTTGTATTTGTTGGTTCTCCTCAGGTTAACGCTGAAAAGTTCTACGTATCAGAAAGACTAGGTATGCTAGTTGAAACTATGGATGTAGATGGAGCTTTCATCACAACTGAAGGTTTTGGAAATAACCATATAGATTTTGCAAGTCACCATGAGCAAGTTGGTATGAGAGGAATTCCAGTTGTTGGAATGTCATTCTGTGCTGTTCAGGGAGCTCTAGTTGTTGGAAATAAATACATGAAATACATGGTAGATAACAATAAATCTGAGCAAGGTATAGAAAATGAAATTCTTTCTAATAACACTCTTTGTCCAGAAGATGCAGTAAGAGCAGTTACTATGCTAAAAGCTGCAATTACTGAAGAAGAAGTAAAAGCTGCTGAGAGAAAATACAATAAAAACGTTAAAGAAAGCAACGTTGATTTAATTGAAGAGCAAACTGGAAAAGAAATTTCTCTACTTCCAAATGAGCAGGTTTTACCAATGAGCAAGAAGAGAAAAGAAATCTATGAGGCAGATAAATAAACCGTTCTTTTAAAATGAAAAGGTGATTATATGAAATATGGAGACAAAATCATATATATGGAAGGTATCATAGTAGATTTTGATGATTGTTCTGTATCTGTAGATTTTAAAGGAAGATTAGGTTTTCTTAAAATTCCTAGAAGGATGCTTATTACTGACTATCCTGTAGAGATTGGTCTAGAGGTTGCTATGAATATGAGTTTTATAGAAGTATTAAGTGATGAAGTTAATGAAAAATATTTGAGTAATATCCAAAAGAATAAAGATAAAAGGAGGAAGATGAATGTCTGATTTGACTGTAGTAAAAGGATTACAATCTGAAATTTATGTACCTATTACACCACCACCAGTGTGGACGCCAGTAACAAAAGAATTAAAAGACATGACTGTTGCGCTTGTTACAGCAGCAGGAGTTCATTTAAAATCTGACAAGAGATTTAACCTAGCAGGAGATTTCTCTTACAGAATAATCCCAGGAGATGCATCAGTAAAAGATATGATGGTATCTCACGGAGGATATGACAACGGAGATGTTAATAAAGACATCAACTGTATGTTCCCGATAGATCCAATGAGAACATTGGCTGAAGAAGGATTTATCAAAGCTTTAGCACCTATCAACATTGGATTCATGGGTGGTGGAGGAGACCAAAAGAAATTCTCAGAAGAAACTGGTCCTGAGATAGCTAGACAACTTAAAGAAGAAGGCGTAGATGCAGTTCTTCTAACAGCTGGCTGAGGTACTTGCCATCGTTCTGCAGTTATAGTGCAGAGAGCGATTGAGGAATCGGGTATTCCTACAATAATTATAGCAGCATTACCACCAGTTGTAAGACAAAATGGAACTCCAAGAGCTGTTGCTCCACTAGTACCTATGGGTGCTAATGCTGGAGAGCCTAATAATCCAGAAATGCAAAAAGCTATTTGTACAGATTCTCTAAAGCAATTAGTTGAGATTCCTAGTGCAGGAAAAATAGTACCACTACCTTACGAGTACGTAGCAAAGGTTTAATGGATTATATTTCTAAACAAAGGGCATATGCCCTTTGTTTAGAATAAAAATGAAGGTGAATAATATGCTGACAAACGAAATTGATTTAAGAAAACTTGTCATTAGATCTTATCATGTAGATAAAGTAGAATTTGCAGAAAAAGCAAAAATTAATGACAGTTGCTTAAGTTTTTCTTTATCCAAGATTGACAATATTATAACTAAATATCCATCGATTAAAGAAATTTCAGTAAAAATAATTAAGCCTAAAGAACATAATATTTGGACTAACAGTATTATGGATATCTTGCCTATATCTGTAAAGGTACTTGGTAATTTGGGTGAGGGCATTACCCATACTGTTACGGGAGCTTATATTATGATAACTGGAGTCGATGAAGAAGGTACTCAAGTTGCTGAATTTGGTTCATCTGAAGGGATTTTAGCTGAAAGGCTAAAACTAAATAGACCAGGTACTCCTTCTGAAAACGATTACATTGTTTCTTTTGATTTGACTTTATACAAAGGAAAAGGTCTCGTTAGAGAGGCAATTATAGAATGTCATAAAGCTTGTGATGAATTTTTAGAAGATATAAGACTATATCTGAAGGCAATGGATAGCAAATTGTGCACAGAAAAGTACAAATTTTATGACAAAATAAGGAAAAATGGCTATAAGGTAGCAATAGTTAAGCAAGTTGCTGGCCAAGGAGCCATGTATGATAATTTTATTTTGCCATCTAGTTCAAGCTCTGTTGCTGGAGCTAGAAGTATCATAGATATGGGCAATGTACCAATTATTTTAAGTCCTAATGAATACAGAGATGGCGCTATTAGGGCTATGACTTAAAAGAAGGTGAATGATAATGGGTGTAGGACCATCTACAAAAGAGACTACTTTGCACCATTTTAGAGATCCGCTTTTAGATGTAGTATCTAATGATGATGATATTGATTTGATGGGAGTTATAGTTGTTGGAAGTCCACAAAGTAACGAAGAAAAGGAATATGTTGGAAAAAGAGTGGCAGTTTGGTTAGAATCTATGAGAGCTGATGGAACTATTATTTCAGTTGACGGATGGGGAAACAGCCATGTTGATTATGCAAACACTATTGAAGAAATTGGTATCAGAGGAATTCCTGTTGTAGGGCTTAGCTTTATAGGAACTCAAGCAAAATTCGTAGTGGAAAATCAATATATGGATACTATAGTAGACTTTAATAAGTCGAAGGCAGGTATAGAAACCCAAACTGTGGGAGAAAACACAGTTGAAAAACTAGATGCTAAGAAAGCTTTAGCGTTTTTGAAACTAAAAATGAAGGGAGCAAGAAGATGAAGTTTTCTAAAGGAATTCACGCGATAGATTCACATACTATGGGAGAACCTACTAGAATAGTTGTAGGAGGTATTCCACAGATTAATGGGGAAACAATGGCTGACAAGAAAAAATATCTTGAAGATAACCTAGACTACGTTAGAACAGCTTTAATGCATGAGCCAAGAGGACATAATGATATGTTTGGTTCTATTATAACTAGCTCAAATAATAAAGAAGCTGATTTTGGAATTATATTTATGGATGGCGGCGGATACTTAAATATGTGCGGTCATGGTTCAATTGGAGCTGCCACTGTAGCAGTTGAAACAGGAATGGTAGAAATGGTAGAGCCTGTTACTAATATCAACATGGAAGCGCCTGCTGGACTTATAAGAGCTAAAGTTAAAGTTGAAAATGAAAAAGTAAAAGAAGTATCTATAACTAACGTTCCTTCGTTCTTATATATGGAAGATGCTAAATTAGAAGTGCCTTCTTTAAACAAGACTATTACATTTGATATTTCTTTTGGTGGAAGCTTCTTTGCTATTATAAATGCAAAAGAGCTAGGTGTTAAAGTAGAAACTAGCCAAGTTGATGTACTTAAAAAATTAGGTATAGAAATCAGAGATTTAATAAATGAAAAAATCAAAGTTCAACATCCAGAGTTAGAGCATATCAAAACTGTTGATTTAGTAGAAATCTACGATGAGCCATCTAATCCTGAAGCTACATACAAAAACGTTGTTATATTTGGTCAAGGACAAGTAGACCGTTCTCCTTGTGGAACTGGAACTAGTGCTAAGCTTGCAACACTTTACAAAAAAGGACATCTTAAGATAGATGAAAAATTTGTATATGAAAGTATTACTGGAACAATGTTCAAAGGAAGAGTTTTAGAAGAAACTAAAGTTGGAGAATTTGATGCTGTAATCCCAGAAATTACTGGTGGAGCATATATTACAGGATTTAATCACTTTGTAATTGACCCAGAAGATCCACTTAAGTATGGATTTACAGTATAAAATGGTGTATAATTGTTAAAATATGATTTAACAATCTAATTTAAAATTAATTGAGGAGGCTACTATGATTACAGGGATATTAGGAGTTTTAGGCGCACTGACGGCATGGTTCAGCTTTGAGTTTGTTAAGGATGTTGCAAAACACAAAGACAATCTAGAAACTGAGACTAATTTCTTAACAGCAGGTATTATCGGATTTATAACAAACTTTTTTGATACACTAGGTATAGGAAGCTTTGCACCTACTACCGCTTTACTTAAGGCATTCAAACAAATACATGACAGGGTTCTACCTGGAACATTGAACGTTTCTTGTACATGGCCAGTTGTTACAGAAGCATTTATCTTTATCACAGTTATCGATGTTGAGCCAGTAACCCTTATTGGTATGCTAGCTGCAGCTACAATTGGTGCTTGGTTAGGGGCTGGATTTGTATCTGGACTTCCTGAGAAAAAAGTTCAGCTTGCTATGGCAGTTGCTCTATTTGCTACAGCGTTTTTAATGCTTGCTGGTCAAATGGGATGGATGCCAGGAGGTGGAGATGCTATAGGACTTACTGGAGTAAAACTTATTTTAGCTATAGTTGGAAACTTTATCCTTGGAGCTCTTATGACACTTGGAATTGGACTGTATGCACCTTGTATGGCTCTAGTATACTTCCTAGGAATGAGTCCAGCAGTTGCTTTCCCAATAATGATGGGTTCTTGTGCATTCTTAATGCCAGTTGCGTCTGTTAAGTTTGTAAGAGAAGGAGCATATAACAGAAAAGCTTCTTTAGCAATAGGAATACTTGGAATAGTTGGAGTGTTTATTGCAGCGTATATCGTTAAATCATTACCTCTTGATGTTCTTAGTTGGTTAGTAATTGGAGTTATCTTCTACACTTCTATTACTATGTTTAAAGCCGCATCAAAATCAGCAGACTCAAAAGCTGCTTAATTTAAAAAATTATATTTATAAAAAAGGTTATATCTTGAGTAGGTTTATTACTACTTGGGTATAACCTTTTTAATTGAATATATTCTTGCTAGTATTTAAAATTATTTTATATTTGAAGGGTGGCGAAACAATGAATGTAAAAAAAACTCAAAGACAAAGTCGATTAAGGTTAAACTTTTATTTATACCTCTTTTAGTTATACTCGTAGGAGGTTTTGTAATTGGAGCAGTATCAAGTTTACTTACTAAAAATAGCTTATTAACTGAAATGAGGCAAAATGGGTTTTTTATTACTCATTCATTTGTTGACAGGCTTAATGAAAATGCACAAGCACTAGATAGTATGAATGAAATGTTAGCTGAAAAAATTATTTCGACTGGGAATATTATAGTGTCAAATAATGAAATATTAAGTCTTGATTATATGCAAACTTTAGCTGAGGATTTAAAAGTCGATGAGATAAATTGGTTTAATTCACAAGGTACAATAGTTCAATCTAATATAGCTGACTATATTGGATGGCAAGCACCAGCTGATCATGCAGCCATGGCTTTTGCAAATTCGACTGAAGAAACTCAAATAGAGGATATAAGGCAAGATGTAGAATCTAAAGAATATAAGCAATATGGTTATGTGAGAGGAAACAATGGTTACTATGCACAAGTGGGTATTAAGGCAGACATAGTTCAGAAATTCAGTGAGCAATTCAGTTACCAAACTCTCATTGACAATATAGTAGATGATGAAAAGATTGTTTATGCGCTTTTTATAAATGAAAATTTAATTGCAACAGCACATAGTAACAAAGAAAGAATTGGCATTACTTTATCTGATGAAGGAAGTAAGACTGCAGCAGTTGATAAAGAAGAATATGCATCGGAATATTATTATGAAGCAGAAAATGTTGATGTTTATGATATACTTATGCCTGTTGAAGTGGCGGGGAATCATTTAGGAGCAATTAATATTGGATTTTCCATGGAGGCTGTCAATTTAGCTATAGCAAAGAATAATATGATGATAGCAATATCAGGTATATTAATTTTTCTAGTACTTGCGTTTATATTATACACTAATCTAAGTGGCTCTATAAAAATTATAAATATACTAAGAAAATATTTGCTTCAAATGGCATCAGGAGACTTTTCTAGTGATGTAGATGCTGCGCTTATAAATAATCGAGATGAGTTTGGTCAGATGGCTAATGCTTTAAATGATATGAAAAAATCTATTAGAACTATGCTTTTTACTCTTATATCTCGTTCAGAAGAGATACATGAAGCATCTAATAAATTTGCAGAAGTATCTAAAAAAACTGAATTTACATCAAGAGAAATATCAAAGGCTATTGAAGAAATAGCTAATGGAGCGACATCTCAAGCTAAAGATACTGAGCAAGCCAGTGAAAATGTAAGTGAGATGGAAGACTCTATAGAAAAAGACTTTGAACATATAAAGGAATTGAATCAATCTGTAAGTCAAATAGACAAGCAAAAAGATGAAGGCTTTGTTTTGCTAAAAGATGTTGTGAATCAAACAAATAGCAATATGAAGGCTTCGGATATGATTTATAAAATTATTATAAATAACAATGAAAGTGCTGAAAAAATAGAAGAAGCAAGCCAAATGATTCAAAATATAGCAGATCAAACCAACCTACTTGCGCTTAATGCAGCTATAGAAGCTGCAAGAGCTGGAGAGGCGGGTAGAGGATTTGCAGTTGTAGCTGACGAAATTAGAAAATTGGCAGAGCAATCCAATGATTTTACAAATGATATTAAAAGTATAATCAATGAGTTAAGAGAAAAATCTTCTGGTGCAGTTGATGCTATGGAAGAAGTTAAAGATATAGTAAATAAGCAAAATCTTTCAGTAAAAAGTACGGAAGAAAAATTTGAGATGATTGCTGAAGCTATAGAGACTGTGAAAAATGTAATTGCAAAGCTAAATGAATCATCTAAAATTATGAACACTAATAAGGATGCAATTGTAAACTTGATGTATAATTTATCAGCAGTCTCAGAAGAAAATGCAGCAGGAACTCAGCAGGCATCAGCTTCTATGCAGCAACAGCTAGACTCTATAAGCATGATTTCTGATTCAGGAGAAGAATTAGCCTTGATTGCTGATGAGCTTAAAACTTTGATAGATAAATTTAAGGTTTAAAATTTGTTAACAAAACTTAATATATTGAAATGTTACTAAAGAATATAGTCTTTGCAAAGGCTATATTCTTTTTGATTGTTTTTAAATAATAAATTTTATGACTATTTAGAAAAATTAGCAAAAAATAGATTGAATCTAATCTTAAAATATATTAGATTAAAATTGGCAAATTAATTTTATGTATAAAATTTTAATTTTACTAACGAAAAGGAGAAATGAGACTAAATGAAAAATGGTATTTTTTCTATAGGTATTAAAGGAGAACTTTTAGTTTTTCTATCTGCTATGGGATTTGCTACAATGGGAGTATTGGGAAAAATGGCTTATAGCTATGGACTTAATACTACAACGTTACTTTTTTTAAGGTTTTTTATTGCCGCCATTATTCTTTTTTTAGTCTCGCACTTTTTAAAAAGACCACTAAAGCTTAAAGCGAAAGATGGGCTTATTTCTTTTGGATTTGGTTTTATAGGATACAATCTAGTTTCTTTTTGTTACTTTTATTCTTTGAACTTTATTCCAGCTTCACTTACGGCTGTTATTTTTTTTACTTATCCTATTTTCGTAACTTTGTTTTCGTTTATATTTTTTAAAGAAAAATTAACTCCAAATAAAATATTATCCTTGTTATTAGGAAGTGTCGGAATTTTAGCTATAGTATCACCAGGAAAAACACATATAGACTATAGGGGGATTATCTTCTCGCTTTTAGGTGGAATTTTATATGCTTTTTATGTGTTAGGATTATCTCTTCCTAGAGTAAAGAAAATAGATTCGGTAAAAATGAGTTTTTATACAAATATATTTGCAGCTCTTGGTATGGGAATAGCAGCTATTATTAGCAAAACTTATATTTATGATATAAATATATATGCTCTTACATATGCGTCTCTTATTGGTATTTTTGCAACTTCTGTTGCTATGCTAGCTCTTTTTGCAGGAGTAAAAAGAATAGGAGCAGTTAAAGGCTCTATTATTGCAAATATGGAAATAGTCATAGCTTGTATACTAGGGGCAGTGTTTTTAAATGAAAAGATGGGAATATATCAGCTTATGGGAGCTACGCTTATAATAAGTTCAGCGATTATGGTAAGTTTACCTAATAAGACTTTAAAAAATGTATCTCTAGAAAATTCGCTAGAAGCAAAATAAAATAATAATTTATCTTAGATTATAATTCATATTGCTGAAATTTAAAGCAATATGAATTAATTTTATCTGAGATATTTTTATTTTTTGTAGAAATTTAAAGTCTTTCATTTGAATTGTATAGAACTAGTAAATATGATATATTAAGTCAAAGAACTTTATAAGATAAGGAGAACTTATGATGAGAGTAAAACTAATTGCACATACAGATAATCCGGACAAAGTTGTGTCTATGGCCGCTAAACTTTGCTATTCTCCAGTTGGAGCAGAATCTATAGGCGAAGGTTTATCGCCTCAAGAAATTGAGAAGTTTCTTGGCATTCTTGTATCAATGGGACATGAAAGCCCTATAGAGCATGTAAGCTTTACATTTTCTATAGAAGGAATATCAAGAGCTTGTTCTCACCAAGTAGTAAGACATAGAATTGCTAGTTTTTCTCAGCAGTCACAAAGATATGTAAAGCTAAGTCAGTTTGAATACATAGTTCCACCTCAAATAGAAGCTAATGAAGAGGCTAAGTCTGTATTTTTAAAAGCCATGGAAGCAGACCAAAAAGCTTATGATGAAATAGTTGAAAAGCTATATGAAAAGAATTATGCAGAGTTTATAAATCAAGGCATGAGTGAAAAGAAAGCAGCTTCAGCGGCAGAAAAAGTATCTATAGAAGATGCTAGATATGTATTTCCTAATGCCTGTGAGACTAAGATGGTAGTAAGCATGAATGCGCGCTCACTTATGAATTTCTTCACTCATAGATGTTGTGAAAGAGCACAATGGGAAATCCGAGATTTAGCTTTTGAAATGCTAAGAGAAGTAAAGAGCGTAGCACCTATTTTGTTTAAAAATGCAGGTCCTAGTTGCTACAAGGGTAGTTGTAAGGAAGGTGCTATGTCATGTAAACGACCAGACATCCCAAAATCTAAAATTGAAGCTATCGAAGCTAGTTTATAAAACTAAAAGCAATTGTAAAGCAGTTAAAGCGCTGTATTTAAATTTATAAGGAGGTACCTGTTATCTCCTTATAAAAATTATCTAAAATAGAAAGAAGAAACCAGTATGAATATATCAGGAAGAAATCCAGTGCTTGAAGCACTTAAAAGCAATCGTACTATAGATTGCCTATATATTAAAGCGGGAGATAAAGAGGGCTCTATTAAAAAAATCCTCTCTATAGCAAAAGAACAGAAAATATTAATCAAAGAGGTTGATAAAACCAAACTAGATGAACTTGCTGAAGGGACACAGCATCAAGGCGTTGTGGCACTAGTAACAGATTATAAATACTTTGAACTTGAAGAAGTGTTAGATGAAATTAGAGAAAAGGATGAAAACCCTTTCTTTATTATATTGGACGAAATAGAAGATCCGCATAATCTAGGAGCTATAATTCGTTCAGCAGAGGGCGCTGGAGCTCATGGAGTAATCATACCAAAACGAAGGTCAGCCTCTGTGAATGCAACTGTAGAAAAGACAGCTGCTGGAGCAGCGTCTTACATGAAGGTTATAAAAGTGACCAACCTAGTATCTACCGTTGAGAAACTAAAGAAAGAAGGTATATGGATTTATGCCTTGGATATGGATGGAGAGTCATATGATACAGTGGATTTAAAAGGCTCAGTTGCCCTAGTAGTAGGAAATGAAGGTAAAGGTATATCAAGACTTCTAAAGGACAACTGTGATTTTACTCTAAAAATACCTATGAAAGGTAAAGTGGGGTCTTTAAATGCGTCTGTGGCTGCATCTATTCTTTTGTATGAAGTAGTAAGGCAAAGACGAAATAGTTAGGAAGATAAAATTGAAAAAGAAATTTACGGATTATCTTATAGTTGATGGTTACAATGTCATTAATTCGTGGGCTAATCTAAATGATGTGGCAAAAGAAAATTTAGAAGGAGCCAGGGAAAAACTTAATTTCATTCTTGGTGAGTATGCATCCTTTAGTGGGATTTATACTATAGTTGTATACGATGCATATAGAGTGAAAGGTCATGCTAAAAGAGAAGAAGAGATTGCCAATTTTAAAATAGTATATACAAAAGAAAAACAAACTGCCGATTCATATATAGAAAAACTAATTACAGAGTTTGGACCAAAAAAACACTTTAATATAAGAGTTGCTAGCGATGATATGGCAGAACAACAAATGGTACTTGGTAAAGGTGGAAGTAGGATAACTACAAGAGAACTGAAAATAGAAGTTGAGCGCTCTACTAGTAAAATAAAAACTACAACCAAAAATATAAAAACAGATAAAAACACCTTGGAAGATGTAGTTGATATAGATGTTCTTGAAAAACTTGAACAAATAAGAAAAGGTATACTTAAGGGGAATTGATGGAGGCTGTTAGATGTCAAAAAAAGAGGACTTAAATGAGGGATTAATAGACAGCGGGAAAAATGCAGAAGATAGAAATTTAATTGATGATCAAGCAGATGTTGATGATGATATGGTTTTTAGAGCAAAGGCTGGAGACGAAAAATCCCTCAATCATATTATTAGAAAGTATCGTAATTTTGTAAGAGTAAAAGCTAAGCCGTTTTTTATAGTAGGAGCAGACAAAGAAGATATTTTGCAAGAGGGAATGATTGGCTTGTTTAAAGCTATTAGAGATTATAATGAAGAAAAAACAGTTTCATTTAGAGCTTTTGCAGAACTCTGCGTGACTAGACAAATTATTACAGCAGTAAAAACAGCAACAAGACAGAAGCATATTCCGCTTAATTCCTATATCTCTCTTAATAAGCCTATGAGTGAAGAAGACCCTGATAAAACTCTTATGGATATGATGAAGAACTCTTATATTACCGATCCTGAACAGCTTATGATTAGTAAAGAAGAAATGAAGCAGATAGAAGAAAAAGCCAAAGAGATGCTTAGTGAATTTGAAACTAGAGTGTTATCTTTATATTTAAAAGGTTACTCATACAATGAAATATCAGAAAAACTATGTAAACATTCTAAAAGTGTAGATAATGCTCTTCAAAGGATAAAAAGAAAATTTGAAAAATACTTAAAAGAAAGAGAATAGGTAATTTTAATGTTATTCTTATAAAGAAATTCTAACTTTTTATTATATGAATCAATAGATTTAAATATAGTAAAAATCTTTCTTGATTTTTGTCTATAAACATAGTACAATATGCCTTGTAAGTGCTCACGTGGCTCAGTCGGTAGAGCGTCGCCTTGGTAAGGCGGAGGTCGGCGGTTCAAGTCCGCTCGTGAGCTCCATTTCTTTATATAAAAAATGAAACACTTGGAAGTGTTTATTGAAGGAGGAGCTAAAAATGGCAAAAGCTAAATTTGAAAGAACCAAGCCACACGTTAATATTGGAACAATAGGACACGTTGACCACGGTAAAACAACACTAACAGCAGCAATCACAAAGACACTACACGCAAGATATGGATTCGGAGAATCAGTAGATTTTGAAAACATAGATAAGGCACCAGAGGAAAGAGAAAGAGGAATCACAATCTCAACAGCACACGTTGAGTATGAGACGCCAAATAGACACTACGCACACGTTGACTGCCCAGGCCATGCTGACTACGTTAAGAACATGATTACAGGAGCAGCACAGATGGATGGAGCTATCCTAGTATGCTCAGCAGCAGATGGACCAATGCCACAAACAAGAGAGCATATCCTACTATCAAGACAGGTAGGGGTACCATACATCGTAGTATTCTTAAATAAATGTGACATGGTAGATGACGAAGAGCTACTTGAGCTAGTAGAAATGGAAGTAAGAGACCTACTAAGCGAGTACGAATTCCCAGGAGATGACACTCCAATCGTAAGAGGCTCAGCTTTAAAAGCACTAGAAGATCCAGCGTCAGAGTGGGGAGACAAAATCGTTGAGTTATTCGAGCAAATCGATGCCTACATTCCAGAGCCAGAAAGAGATGTAGATAAGCCATTCCTAATGCCAGTAGAGGACGTATTCTCAATCACTGGAAGAGGAACAGTTGCAACAGGAAGAGTAGAAAGAGGAATCCTAAAAGTTCAAGACGAAGTTGAAATCGTTGGACTTACAGAAGAAGCAAGAAAAGTAGTAGTAACTGGAGTAGAGATGTTCAGAAAGTTACTAGATCAAGCGCAAGCTGGAGATAACATAGGAGCACTTCTTAGAGGTGTAACTAGAGATGATATCGAAAGAGGACAAGTTCTAGCTAAATCAGGAACAATCAAACCAAGAACGAAGTTCACTGCAGAAATCTACGTACTTAAAAAAGAAGAGGGTGGAAGACATACTCCATTCTTTAAAGGATATAGACCACAGTTTTACTTCAGAACAACTGACGTAACTGGTGACATTCAGCTTCCAGATGGCGTAGAAATGGTTATGCCTGGAGATAATATCACTATTTCAGTTGAGCTTATCACTCCTATCGCTATGGAAGAGGGACTTCGTTTTGCTATCAGAGAAGGCGGAAGAACTGTTGGCGCTGGTGTTGTTGCTACAATCGTTGAGTAATTAAAGTCTTAACTTATATGCGAGCTTTTGCAAATTTGCAAAAGCTCGTTTTTAATGTAGATAATAAGCTTGCCAACAAATTTATACAAAAAACAAATGGAAAGCTTTGACAAAAAATAAAAACTGAGTTAAAATTTAATTTCGACTAATATCATAATTTGATTAATGTATAGGAGCGAAATATCTTGACATTAGCTGTTGATTATGATAGATTTTATGGGTAATGTTATATAATTACACCAATCTATGTTTAAAAATAGATCCTTCTAACACATATTAATGTAGGAGGTGGACCATGAGAGTAAAAATAACACTTGCTTGCCAAGAATGTAAGCAAAGAAACTACAACACTACAAAAAACAAGAAGAATGACCCAGACAGAATAGAGCTTAGCAAATACTGCAGATTCTGCAAAAAGCACACTGCGCATAAAGAAACTAAATAGTCAAAGGGTGTGAATGGATTGTCAGCAGAAGCAAATGTAAAAAAAGGTATAGGGGCTTCTCTAGGAGAAACCAGAACAGAACTTAAAAAGGTTCATTGGCCAAGCCGCAAGGAATTGACAAACTACACTTGGATTGTTATATTTTCTGTATTTATTGTGAGCTTCATAATTTATCTTATAGATTCTGGACTAGGGTTTATCATTGAGAAGGTCATTTCTTTATAATCGTTAACCAAAAGGAGGGTCAGGCCTTTTTAGGCTGATGTCTATGTCAGAACAAGAACAAGCCAAATGGTATGTAATACATACTTATTCCGGACACGAAAACAAGGTGAAAGCTACAATTGAAAAAGCCGTTGCCAACAGAGGCATGGAGGACTTGATTCAGGACGTTGCTGTTCCTGTTGAAGACGTTGTCGAAAACAAGAATGGTAAAGAAAAAATCAGGCAAAGGAAAGTGTTTCCGGGTTATGTGCTGATTAAGATGATAGTTACAGACGAATCCTGGTACGTTGTAAGGAATACAAAAGGAGTTACTGGATTTGTAGGACCAAATTCAAAGCCAGTAGCGTTAACAGCAGAAGAAGTTGATAACATGGGAGTTGAAAAGCAAAAAAGCTTTGAACTTGTTGTAGACTTCTCTATAGGGGATAAAATCCAAGTTGCGGGAGGGCCTTTTGATGGTTTTGCAGGTACGATTGAAGAAATTAACCTGGATAAAAAACACGCAAAGGTCAATATTTCTATGTTTGGAAGAGAAACTCCAGTAGAACTTGAGTTTTATCAAATCAAAAAGGTAAAGTAATCTAACAGGAGGTGTATATAATGGCTAAAAAGGTAATTGGACAGATTAAACTTCAAATACCAGCAGGAAAAGCTACTCCAGCTCCACCGGTAGGACCGGCTCTTGGACAGCATGGAGTTAACATAATGGGTTTTTGTAAAGAATTTAACGCTAAGACAGCGGAACAAGGTGGATTAATAATTCCAGTTGTTATAACTGTATATCAAGACAGATCATTCAGTTTTATAACTAAGACTCCGCCAGCGGCAGTTTTAATCAAAAAAGCATGTAAAATCGAGTCGGGTTCAGGAGAACCTAACAAGAAAAAAGTTGCTAAAATTACAAAAGCACAAGTAAAAGAGATTGCAGAGTTGAAGTTGCCAGACTTGAATGCTGCTTCAGTTGAGTCAGCTATGAGCATGATTGAAGGAACAGCAAGAAGTATGGGAATAACAGTAGAAGAGTAGTTCTATTTTAATCATATAGATTGGTGGGAGGTTAATTTATTTACCGTTATTACCACAAGGAGGCATTTTAATGGCGAAGAAGGGCAAGAAATATCAAGAAGCGCTTACTAAATTCGACAAAAACAATTACTACAATGCAAGTGAAGCATTAGGAGTAGTTGTAGAAGTAGCTAGTGCAAAGTTTGACGAAACTGTTGAAGCGCATATCAAACTAGGGGTAGACTCTAGACATGCTGACCAACAAGTTCGTGGTGCAGTTGTACTTCCAAATGGAACAGGTAAAACTAATAGAGTTTTAGTGTTCGCTAAAGGAGAAAAAGCTAAAGAAGCAGAAGCTGCAGGAGCTGATTTTGTAGGAGCTGAAGATTTAGTAACAAAGATACAAGGCGAAAATTGGTTTGATTTTGACGTTATAGTAGCTACACCGGATATGATGGGATTAGTAGGAAGATTAGGTAGAGTACTTGGACCTAAAGGACTTATGCCAAACCCTAAGTCTGGAACTGTAACATTTGAAGTTGAAAAAGCAATCAACGAAATAAAAGCTGGTAAAGTTGAGTACAGACTTGACAAAACTAACATAATTCACGTTCCAGTAGGAAAAGTTTCTTTTGGAAAAGAGAAAATTACTGAAAATTTCCATGCCTTAATGGACGCTATCATAAAAGCTAAGCCATCTGCTGCTAAAGGTCAATATTTAAAATCAGTAGTAGTAACTAGCACTATGGGGCCTGGAGTGAAAATCAATCCATCTAGAGTGAACGACTAAAAAAGTATTGACAAAATATAATCTAGGCTATATTATGTTTAGGTACTTAAAAATTAAATTATTACCGTAGACAGTAGGTGCTTATGCTTAATATCCTGCCGAGGATTATCTTATTTTATAAAATGAGCCTTTGTATGTCTATGGATATATAGAGGCTTTAATTGTTTTAAAGCCTACGAAGGAGGTGCCGTATGACAAAAGCGATAGAAATGAAAAAAGGCGTAGTTGCAGAAATAGCTGAAAAACTTCAAAAATCTGCTTCTTGTGTAGTTGTTAATTACAAAGGGTTGAAGGTTGAAGAAGTGACTGAGCTTAGAAATAAGTTTAGAGAAGCTGGAATTGATTACAAAGTATACAAAAATACTTTAGTAAGAAGAGCTGCTGCTGAAGTAGGTAACATGGCTCAGTTTGATGATGTTAACTTAATTGGAACTAACGCTATAGCATTTGGATATGAAGATCCAGTTGCTCCTGCTAAAATAGTTAATGACTTCGCAAAAACTCATCCAAAGCTAGAACTTAAGATGGGATTTGTAGAAGGCGAATTCTATGATGCTGATAATATCAAAAAACTTGCTGAGATTCCTTCAAGAGAAGAGCTTATTGCAAAACTTCTTGGAAGTCTTAAAGCTCCAGTATCAAACTTTGTATATCTTGTTGATGCAATTGCAAAGAAACAAGAAGCTTAATTTAATTTAAAAATAATTCGGAGGTGTACGTAATGACTATAGAACAAATTTTAGAAGCTATAGAGAATATGAAAGTTCTTGAACTAAACGAACTTGTAAAGGCTGCTGAGGAGAAATTTGGTGTTTCTGCTTCTGCTCCTGTAATGGTAGCTGGTGCTGCTGGTGGCGCTGCTGCTGAAGAAAAAACTGAGTTTGATGTAATTCTTACTGAGGTAGGATCTTCAAAAGTTGGAGTTATCAAAGCGGTAAGAGAAATCACAGGATTAGGCTTAAAAGAAGCTAAAGACTTAGTTGATGGAGCTCCAAAGCCAGTTAAAGAAAGCGCAACTAAAGAAGAAGCTGATCAAATCAAAGAAAAGCTAGAAGCTGCAGGCGCTAAAGTAGAAGTTAAATAATTTAACTTTAGTCATTAAGTGCTTCAGGTAATACCTGAAGCACTTTTTTGTTCTAATTATTGTATTGACAATAAAGCATAGGTTAGGTATAATGATTTGATGCTTTATAATGGAGTACTTTTGCCCATTTGTTTTATTTTTATTATTGAGAGGTGAAGTCTTGATGCCACATCCACATCCTGTGCAAATCGGGAGAAGGACCCGAATGAGCTTTTCTCAGATAACTGAAGTCGCAGAACTTCCCAATCTTATAGAAATCCAGCTCGAATCCTATGAATGGTTCCTAAGAGAGGGCCTAAGAGAAGTTTTCGAAGAGGTATTTCCTATAGAAGATTATACGGGAAATATTAAGTTGGAATTTCTTGATTATTTTATTGAAGAAACTCCAAAGTACGATGTAGAAGAATCGAAAGAAAGAGATGTAACTTACTCAGCGCCTTTAAAGGTAAGAGTAAGACTTACTGTTCCAGATGAAGATGGTTCTAAAATTATAAAAAATGAATCTGGAGAACCGGTATTTTTAGGTGATTTCCCACTGATGACTGACAAGGGAACTTTCATCATAAATGGAGCAGAAAGAGTTATAGTAAGTCAGTTAGTACGTTCACCAGGCGTATATTTTTCTCAAGAAATGGATAAATCTGGAAAGAGACTTATTTCTTCCACAGTTATTCCTAATAGAGGAGCATGGCTTGAGTACGAAACTGATTCAAACGATATAATTTCTGTAAGAATTGACAGAAACAGAAAACAACCAGTAACTATGCTACTCAGAGCATTAGGTTATAGTAGTGACCAAGAAATTAGAGAGCTTCTTGGTGACGACGAAAGACTAGAGGCCACCATTTTAAAAGACAGTTCTAAATCTACAGATGAAGGACTAATTGAGATATACAAAAAATTAAGACCAGGTGAGCCACCAACCTTAGAAAGTGCTACGTCTTTAATAAACTCTATGTTTTTTGATCACAAGAGATACGATTTAGCTAAAGTTGGAAGATATAAATTCAATAAAAAACTAGCTTTATCTAACAGAATATATGCTAGAGTACTGGCTAGGGATGTAGTAGATCCATCAACTGGAGAAGTAATCCTTACAAGTGGTACAAAATTGAGTGTAGATCAAGCGAAAATGTTAGATGATATTGGAATATCTCATGTTTATGTTTACGGAGAAGAAGAAAAAGAAGTTAAAGTTATAGGAAATTGTTTTGTAGACATTAAAAAACATATTGATTTTAATATTGACGATTTAAATATAAAAGAAAAAGTAAGATATAAGGTTCTGAAGGAAATTTTAGATAACTACAGTACCGAAGAAGAAATAAAAGCTCAATTTGTTGAAAGAAAAAGAGAGCTAGTTCCAAAACACATAACTGAGGAAGATATAATTGCATCTATCAGTTATCAGTTCAATTTATTCCATTCTATAGGTAATATAGATGATATCGATCATCTAGGAAACAGAAGAGTTCGTTCAGTTGGGGAACTTCTTCAGAATCAATTTAGAATCGGTCTGTCAAGAATGGAAAGAGTTATAAAAGAAAGAATGACTGTTCAAGATGCTATAGACCTTACGCCTAATTCACTTATGAATATCAGACCAGTAACTGCAGCAATCAAAGAGTTTTTTGGTTCTTCTCAGCTATCTCAGTTCATGGACCAAACAAATCCACTTTCTGAACTTACTCACAAACGTAGACTTTCTGCTCTTGGACCAGGTGGTCTGTCAAGAGAAAGAGCTGGCTTTGAAGTAAGAGACGTACACTATTCTCATTACGGAAGAATGTGTCCTATAGAGACACCTGAGGGTCCAAACATCGGACTTATAAACTCACTTTCGGTATATGCAAGAATCAATGAATATGGTTTTATTGAATCTCCATATAGAAGAGTAGACAATGAAAATAACAAAGTAACTGAAATCATAGATTATCTTACAGCAGATGAAGAAGATTTGTACATCAGAGTTCAGGCAAATGAGCCTCTATCTGAAGATAGCTGGTTTGTAAACTCAAAGGTTGCATCTAGAACTAAGATGGGTACAGTTGAACTAGTTCCTACTGAGCTAGTTGACTACGTTGACGTATCTCCTAAACAGGTAGTATCAGTAGCAACGGCTATGATACCTTTCTTGGAGAACGACGACGCCAACCGTGCACTTATGGGATCGAACATGCAGCGTCAGGCAGTACCACTAGTTAGAAGAGAATCTCCTAT